>Ga0255054_10001080_pt1 | contig 16057 bp, 12 predicted proteins | sample JV7_2_23_MG_FD_188634 | JGI IMG/M metagenome (GOLD analysis project Ga0255054, IMG submission 188634) | Seawater microbial communities from Jervis Inlet, British Columbia, Canada - JV7_2_23 | ecosystem: Environmental > Aquatic > Marine > Inlet | place: Canada: British Columbia | collected...
AGCCGAACACCCTCTTCCTCGCCTCCTACAACGAGCTCTTCATCAACACGGGCGGGCGCGAGAGGGCCTTCGACCAGAACCGGGTCTACGTCGCGCTGGCCTATCAGATCACCCGCACCATGTGTTTCCATACGGGCTTTCTGTGGCAGATCTTCCAGGATCGGACCTTCCGTCGGCTGCAGTTCGCCGTCTTCTTCAATCCCGACCTCCGCTGAGGGGTCGATCCACCCGAGGCCCGCCCAGATCGCGGTCCGCGCCTGGCGCCGAGCGATGGCGGCGTGAAGATTCCGTACGCGTTCTCCCGATTACAACGGGGTTCAAGACATGGGGCAGAAAGGGATTCGATCCATGGAGGACCGACGGGGCGCCCGAGTCATGATGGGCTCGCTGCTGCTCCTGCTCGCCGTGGCGATTTCGCCGGGCACGTTGCAGGCGCAGTTCGCCGGGCGGCTGCAAGGCGGATACGGCTTCGGCGACGGGTACGGCGGCATGGTCGGCGGCACGGTCGGGATCGAGTTCCCGCTGCTCTTCGGCCAAATGGCCTACGTCGGCCCGTGGGCCATGTACAACGCCGGCGGGACGTTCCTGCGCGATGGCGACATCTTGGATCAGAAATCCACCTTCCTGGGCATCGAGGGCGGGGGGGCGTTTCTGGACAAGCCCTTCATGATCCGGGGGTCGGGTAGCATCGCGGCGGCGTTCATCACCACCAGGATCCCGGGCCAGGGGAAGATCAGCGAGACCGCGCTGGACCTGTCGGGCGGTGTTGCGTTCGGCTACCAGCTGGGGAACTGGTACGTCGCGGCCGAGCCCTACACGTTCCTCATCGTAGGATCCGACCACATGGGCAATTCCTTCAACCTCTTCCTCACCGTCGGCTTCCGGCCCGAGGTAAAGAAGAAGGAGAAGTAGAAGATCGCACTCGGTGCGGGCTTGCGGCACGGGCTCGCGCCGCGGGGATCAGTAGGAAGCATGCAGGGTATCTGAGCCGTTCCCACCCTAGCCCCGCGCGGCCGGGGCCTTCACGATCAGTTGCTCCATCCGAGCTCCATCCAAGGAATCAACGATTATCGACCTGGAAACACATCACGACGACACGACCTTCGCCGAATTGGGTCTGGCTCCGAGGCTGTTGGATGCCGTGCTGCGGGCGGGCTACACCCGGCCCACGGAGATCCAGCGCCAGGCCGTCCCGGCGGCTCTGGAGGGCAGGGACCTGCTGGCGACCGCCAACACGGGAACGGGGAAGACCGCGGCGTTCACCCTTCCGATGATTCAGCGTCTGAGCGATGACGCCGTTCACGGCCGTCCCAGAGGACTTGTCATCACCCCGACGCGCGAGCTCGCGCAGCAGGTTGGCGCCGCGATCGAGACCTATGCGGTCACCTCCGATGTCGAGTGCGTGGTCGTCCACGGAGGAACGAGCGTCGGAGGTGAGGCGAAGGAGCTCGGCTACGGCTGCGACGTGCTCGTCGCCACGCCCGGCAGGCTCCTCGACCACATACGCCGGGGCTCGGCGGACCTCTCGGAGGTCGAGGTCCTGGTGCTGGACGAGGCCGACCGCATGCTGGACATGGGGTTCATCGACGATGTGAAAGCGATCGTCCGTGCCACCCCCCGGTCGCGGCAGACGCTGCTCTTCTCGGCCACCATGCCGGGTGGGGTCCTCTGGCTCGCTCACGAGATGATGGAAGATCCCGTGCGCGTCGAAGTGGGGCTCGAGGCGCCGGCCGAGGGCATCCGCCAGGTGATTCACCCCGTGGATTGGCCGGCGAAGCACCAGCTGCTGCTCCATCTCCTCGAGGAGAGGACTGCCGGCCAGGTGCTGATCTTTACCCGGAGACGGGACACGACGAGCTATCTCGCCGAGTATTTCGATTCGAGCGGTGTCTCGGTCGACGACCTTCACGGCGGCAAGCCCCAACGTCTGCGTGATCGGAGCCTGGAGCGCTTCCGCGCGGGAGAAACGCGGGTGCTGGTTGCGACGAACGTGGCGGCGCGAGGGCTGGACATCTGCGGGATCAGGCACGTCATCAACTTCGACGTTCCCGACGACCCGCGGGACTACGTCCACCGCGTCGGCCGCACCGCCCGCGGGGACGACACCGGGGAAGCGGTGACCCTCATGTCGCCCAATGATTGGCATCTCGTCCGGGACATCGAGACCCTCATGGGCGAGACCATCGACCGGGAGATCGTCCCGGAGTACGAGCCTACGACGACGCCCCCGACTCCGGGGCCGGGCCCCGCCGCTCAGAACGGCGCCGGCTCGGTTGACCGGCCGCGCTCGGCGCTGTCGAGAGGGGTTCGAAGAAGAAAGGGCCGCTAGAGGGGAGGCCCGCCGGCGCGATCCCCCTGGCCGCTAGCCGTGCTCAGTCGATCTCACTGCCCCAGACCGTCCTGATCTTCTCCTCGCCGATCATCTGCTCCGGCGTGTAGCCCCCGAACTCGTGTCGCGGTCCGGGATACCCGATCGCTTTCCAACCCGCGTAGTCCAGGTTCCCCCCGTACGATGGGTCCGCCAGGAAGCCGATGATCGTGTGGGTGCAGAGCATCTGAAAGAACTCCTGCGAGGGCGCCCGGGTGGACGGCCAATCGCGGAGCTGCCCCGACTCGACGGCGGCCAGCACCTCGTCCTGTTGCTCCGCTCGGAGGGCCGCGAAGCGGACTCCGAAGCGGGATTGCGCCGCGTCGTCGATCGCCTCGAGCGCCACATGATAGAGGTCCCGTTGTCCGGCCTCTTCGTAGGCGAGCGCCTTGTCGATGAAGTTGACGCAGCCCGCTTCGATGGCTCCGGGATCCTCATCGGTGGGGATGATCCGGCCGGTGATCGCCTCCACGAGCTCCCACTCGCTCTCCGAGAAGACCAGGCGGTCGGTGGATTGGCGGGCCGCCTCGAGGGCCAGCGGACGAGGAAGCGTCCACAGGAGCCACAGGCTGCCCCCGCACACGGCGCTGCGGCCTACGAACTCCCGACGCGTCAGCCCGAAGGGCCGCGTCAGCCCGCCTGAAATAGGTAGCTGGCGCATCACAGCGCTCCCCTCTTCGCCTCGCTCACGAGGTGGTCGGCCACCCGGTATGCGTTGGCGAGGATGGTGAGCGTGGGGTTGTATCCGGCTGACGTCGGGAAGACGCTGCCGTCCACGATCCAGAGGTTCGGGACGTCGTGGCTGCGGCACCAGCGGTCCACCACGGAACGCTCCGGATCGTTCCCCATGCGGCAGGTGCCCATGAGGTGTGAGCCACCCTTCATGGGCTGGTCCTCGGTCACCGTGATCGGCACCCACGACTCCTGGGCGCCGGCCGCGTCGGCGATCTCGAGGAGTCGCTTCTCGTACCACGCGGCCATGGCCAGGTCGTTCGGGTGCTGGCGATGTGTGATGCGCGGGACGGGGAGGCCATACGGGTCGTTCACGTGGGGGTTCATGTCGATACGGTTCTCCTCCATCGGCAGATCCTCGAGAAGCGCTGCCGCTCCGGCGACCCGGGGAAACTTCCGCAGATAATCCTTGAAGTCGCCTCCCCAGACCGGGGCGCCGTTCCGGTAGCCCGTGTGGCTGATCAGCGCGTAGGCGAGGGGCTGCTTCTGCGGGAAGTTCGCCTCGATGACGACGCCGCCGCGGATGAAGCCCCGCCCGGCGTCGCTCGGATGGAGGTCGTCGATCGCCATGTGGGTCTCTAGCCCCGTGAAGCCGTGGGCGGGCTCGTCGATCACGAAGGAGGCCTGGACGACCATGTGGAACATGAGGTTCCGGCCCACGAGGCCGCTCGAGTTCCCGAGACCGTCCGGAAAGGCGCCGGACATGGACATCTGAAGCAGGTGGGGCGTGCCGATGGCGTTTCCGGCGACGACGATGTGGCGCGCGAACACCTCTCGCTCACGCCGGGTCTCCTGGTCCAGATATCGGACGCTCCGCGCGTACCCGTGCTTTCCGAGTGTGATCTCGAACGCCAGCGAGTTCGGCCGCAGGTCCAGCAGGCCGGTCCCCTCGGCCTTCGGAAGCGCCACGGAGAGGGTCGTGGCCCTGGCGCCCATCGGGCAGCCGAAGCCGGAGCAGGCGCCTCCGTAGAGGCAGCCCGCTCTCTCGCCGTAGGGCCGCGTGTTGATCGCCATCGGGGTGGGAAACGGGTGGTAGCCCAGACGCTCCGTGCCGCGGGCGAACCGCCGGGCCGCCGTCCGCTCGGGGACCGGCGGATTGGGGAAGCCGCGTTTCCGTGGCGGGCCGAAACGGTTGGCCGCCGCATCGCCGGAGACGCCGAAATCCCACTCGGCGCGCTCGTAGAACGGCTCCATCTCGTCGTAGTCCAAGGGCCAATCGGCGAGGCTGGCTCCCGGCACCGGGCCCTCGGTCGATAGCACCTTGAACTCGTCGGGCCGGAGCCTCCAGTTCCAGCCGGCCCAGATGGTCATCGTCCCGCCCACGCAATGGGCGACGTAGTTGAAGCGTCCGGTCTCCGTCCGGCTGCTCGCGGTCGGCCGCCAGGTCTCGATCTGATCGGGCGAGAAGAGCCGGACGGTGCCGAGCTCGTCGTCGCTGACGAAATCCTTTTGGCGGAGGTAGGGTCCCCGCTGGAGCGCGACGACCCGAAAGCCGGCGGCGGTCAGCTCCCGAACCATGACGCCGCCGCCGGCTCCCGTGCCGATCACGCAGACATCGAACGCTTCTCGCCTCTTCACGTCGATTTCGTCCCTGCCTCGGAGGTGCGTTCGGAGATGGATCGGATCCACTTCTAGGACTCCTTAACAGGCTAGGAGGATACCGCATGCGGGCCTATCGGGAGGAGTCTGCGACCGGTTGTCGGGCATTCCCCCACAGGAAGGCGTTCGCCCGGCGGCCCGCTGCCGCTACTTTGTCGAAGCCGACTGGCGTCGGCCTGACTGCGGATGGGATCGGTACAGCGACATGAGACTCGGATCGATCATCGCCCTCGGAGCTTCTCTATCTCTCCTGGTGGCCCCTCGGGCGGACGCCCAGAGCGTGATTCCCGCGCCGCCCGACACGGTATCCGTCGTTCCCGGTCCGGACTACGCGGCCGGTGGCTTCCACCGCTTCCTGTGGGGCGCCCACTACCGGGATGCGTGGACCTCGTCGATTCGAATCCCGGTCCTGGATCTCTCGGTCTACGCCGGGGGGCTCACGCCGTTGAGCGCCGGCGGGGGGCTTCAGACCAAATCTCTCTGGTTCGCGGGGGCGGACGGAAAGCCCTACGCCTTCCGCTCCGTCTACAAGAACGCGACGCCGCTGGTCCCCGAGCTCCTGCGCAACACCTTCGTGGAGAGCATCGCCCAGGATCAGATGAGCACCCAGTTCCCGGCCGGCGCCCTGGTCGCCGACTCGCTGCTCGTGGCGGCCGGCGTCCCTCATGCTCGGCCGGAGCTTTGGGTACTTCCCGATGATGCCTCCCTGGGGGAGTTCCGTGAGGAGTTCGGCGGGGTTCTGGGGCTGCTTCAGGAACGGCCAGTGGATGATGAGGAGGCGATCGCGTCGTTTGCCGGCGCCGAGGACGTCATCGGCTCCGACCAGCTCATGCATCTCGTTCAGGAAACCCCTGCCGAGGGAGTCGATTCGCGCGCCTACCTGACCGCCCGACTCCTGGACATGCTCGTCAGCGACTGGGACCGTCATGCGGATCAGTGGAAGTGGGCCAGGTTCGCCGATTCGACCCCCGGCTGGCGGCCGATACCCCGCGACAGGGATCAGGCGTTCGCCAAGTTCGACGGCCTCCTTCCGAGCCTGGGTCGCCAGCGGTTTCCGGCGGTCTCGACCTTCGGGGAGAAGTACGGAAACGTTCTCAGACTGCATTACAACGCACGCTTCCAGGACCGCCGCTTCCTGACCGAGCTGGAGCGGGCCGTCTGGGACAGCACAGCGGCGGTGCTCGCGTCGAGGCTCACGGACGGGGTTATCCAGGGCGCGGTGGACCGGCTTCCGCCCGAGATACAGGCGGTGGAGGGCGACTTCGTCCTCGGCGCTCTCATCAGCCGCCGCGACGACCTCCCGAAGGCGAGCTCCGAGCTCTACGCCCTGCTGGCGCGGGAGCCGTATGTGCACGCGACCGATGCGGCGGAGATCGCGGAGGTGTCCATGGCCCTCGGCGGGGGAGGAGTCGAGGTCTCGATCCGGTCGGCGGTGCCCGACTCGGAGCCGTACTTCCGCCGCCGCTTCGAGAGAGGCGAGACGAGCCAGATCCGCCTCTACCTGCACGGGGGTGATGATCGGGTGGTGTTCCGCGGGGATCGCGGCTTCCCCATCAAGGTGCGGGTGATCGGAGGTCCGGGAGACGACGAGTTCCACTTCGCGACCCGAACCGGGAACGTGAAGCTGTACGATTGGCGAGGCACCAACCGGGTGACGGGGGAGCGAAGCGGCGGCATCGACGCCAGGCCGTATCCCGATGCGCCGCTGATACCGCCGCCCAACTCCAAGCCTCCGCCCAGACACTGGGGCGGCATGGGGTTCGGGATGGCGACGATCGGCTACAGCCCGGACTACTTCCTTGTTCTCGGCTACGGCTACACGTGGTTTGATTACGGATTCCGGAAGGATCCGTACGCCTCGAAGATCAAGCTGGAGGGCAGGGTCGCGACGAAGGGACGAGGAGCGCTCCGCTTCCAGGCCGATTTCCGGCCCGAGAACTCCTCCCTCTTCGTGCCGATCGACGTCAACCTGTCGAGTCTCGAGATCCTGCACTTCTACGACGTCGGCAACGACACCGTGCTTCCCCCCGGGCTCGACAGCGGGGACGACTTCTTCGACGCCAGGCAGATAGTTCTCAGAGGAGAGAGCGGCCTCGGCTGGTCGTTCGGGCCGCTCGCGGATCTGGCGCTCGTCGTCTCCGGCGGGTACTCCAACACGTCCGACGACCCGGATCGCCTCGTCGGGCAGCTGAACCCATACGGCGCGGACGACTTCACATCCCTGGGCACGCTGCTCAGGTTCGATCTCCAGACCCGGCGGCCGGGGCTGTTCGAGCCCGCCGACCCGAACACTCACCTCTGGCTGCACGTGGGCGGCGGCTTCTATCCGGCGATCCTGGACGTCGTCGAACCGTACGGGACGGCGGAGCTGGCGAGCGGCGTGGGCTTTCCGCTCGGATGGCGCCAGTCGGAGTTCGCGGTGCGGGTCGGCGGCAAGAAGGTCTGGGGTCTCGCCCCGTTCTACGATCTGGCCTACATCGGTGGAAACGAGAGTCTCCGCGGCTGGCCGGTGCAGCGGTTCGCGGGGGACGCGTCCCTCTACGGGAGCGGCTCTCTTCGGCTGGACCTCTTCGACTATCGACTCATCTTCCCGTCAAGCTTCGGCATCCTCGGGATGTTCGATCTCGGGCGCGTTTGGGTGGAGGGAGAGTCGCCCGGGGGTTTCCACACCGGCTACGGCGGCGGGATCTGGATCGCGCTCCGGGGCACGCGCTCGCTTCTCTCCATCACCTATGCCACCAGCACCCAGGACCAGGGTCTCTACATCACGATGGGCTTCGCCTACTGAGGTGGCGGAGCGCCGGTCTGGCCGGCCCCGAAACCCGGTTCCGCCTGAGTGCCGTCGCGGTGGAGCGCCGAGCTAGCGGATCAAGGCGTCCAACCGCGACACGTCCAGGCCCTGCTCGCGGTAGTGGGCGCGGGCGAGCTCGAGCATGGTGAAGCCGTCCTCGTAGGCCGCGAAGTTGCCCTCGTCGTCGGTGTAGATCAGTGCGCCGCTCACGACGAACAGGATGATCGCCGGCTCGGTCGCGTCCTCGGGGATGACGAGCGTGTGGGACTCGCCGGCGGGCTCGAAGATGTAGCTGCCCGCCGTCGCGACCCAATCGTGCTCCAGGTACCGCCAGCTTCCTTGCAGTGTCCAGCCCTGAACGGTGCTGACGTGGTAGTGCTTCGGCACGACGGTGCCCGGAAGCGCTTTCAAAATCGCCGTGAAGCCGCCGGTGGTGACATCGAAGCGGCAGGGCTGGAACCAGGCGGTCTCGCCGTAGGGCACCCAAAGGCGCTCGTCGTCGAAATCGAGGTCGGTGATGAAGTGGTCCCGCTGCCGAGCCGAGGGCTCGAGGCCGTCCTCGAAGTTGGCGAATACGTTGACGGGCATGGGGCTCCTCCGAAGCAAATGATGCATAAGGACGCATGCGCTGTGAGCCCTCCTACTACGACGAACCGGCGGCCTCGTCAACGGAGGCCAATGCCGACCTCCAGCCCCACGAGCGTCGCGTAGGAGAAATCCTTACACTCGGGCGCGGAGATCCCCCCGAGAGACGTCATCCTATTCCCGACAGCTTGGTTCGATGCGCGCCGGTATCGTCTTGGTAGGTCCGGATTCGTGCTTAAACGCCGGCGGTGCTTTGCCACCGCCACGGGAGGTCATCATGCCATATCGCGCGATCTCATCTGCAGCGACAACCCTCGCAGCGGCCCTGTTGCTCGGGGCGTGCGGCCAATCGGGCCCCCAGCAAAGGGATGAGCCCGCGACGGCCGCCGCGACCGAGAAGACCGAAACGGCACAGACCTCCCCGCCTGGAGCCGAATCCCTGGTCGCGAGCGCAGCGACCATCTTCCAGCCGATTCCCTCGACCCTGCCGGCCTTGGAGACGAACCCGATGACTCCCGAGAAGGTGGAACTCGGGAAGATGCTCTTCTTCGAGCCCAGGCTCTCGGCCAGCTGGCTGATCAGCTGCAACACCTGCCACAACCTCGGCCTTGGCGGAGTCGACCTGATGGAGACATCCATCGGGCATGGGTGGCAAAAGGGTGATAGGAACGCCCCCACCGTCCTGAACGCCGTGTACAACGTCGCACAGTTTTGGGACGGCCGCGCGGAGGATCTCATGGAGCAGGCCATGGGTCCCGTGCAGGCGGCCGTCGAGATGAACAGCACTCCCGAACGCGTGGTCGCGACGCTTCGGAGCATTCCGGAGTACGTCGAGAGATTCGAAGAGGCGTTCCCGGATGATGCGGAGCCCGTGAGCTTCGAGAACATGGCGAGAGCCATCGAGGTGTTCGAGGCGACCCTGACGACTCCCGGCTCTCGGTTCGACCGTTACCTCGAAGGAGATGAGGAGGCGTTGACGGCCGCGGAACTCGCCGGCCTGGGCCTGTTCATGGAAAAGGGCTGCGCGGCCTGCCATGCCGGGATCAACGTTGGCGGATCGGATTACTTTCCGTTCGGTGTCGTACGGAAGCCGGGGGCCGATATCCTCCCGCCGGAGGACAAGGGCAGATTCGAGGTCACCCGCACAGTCGCCGATGAGTACGTCTTCAAGTCGCCGTCGCTGCGCAACGTGGCTCTGACCGCCCCCTACTTCCACTCGGGTGGAGTATGGAATCTTGGCGAGGCCGTCGATGTGATGGGATCGGTGCAGCTGGGCGCCGAGCTCACCGCTGGGGACGTTAAAGCCATCGTCGCGTTCTTGGAGAGCCTGAACGGAGAGCAGCCGAACGTAGGTTACCCCGTGTTGCCCTCGCATACGGCGGAGACTCCGCTTCCATTCGTGGCGCCGCGAGCGACGCCGGGCAGGGGAGACTAGCGCCGGCCGTTAAGCCCGTAGCCGAGCCCGTAGCCGAGCCCGTCGAGCCGAGGCCCGCGGTCGGAGCCGAGGACATGGAAAGGTGAAGAGACGCGTGAGCGCCAAAGTACCGGCCTGCGAGCCGCACAAGATAAAGACCGTACGCCTGCTTTCCTTCCCGACCCGGGAGGAGCGGAAGAAGTACCTGGCGGATGCCGATTTCAACGTCTTCAACCTGACGCCCTCCCAGGTGAGCTTCGACATGTGCTCGCTCGGGACGAGCGCTTTCAGCCAGGAGCAGCTGGCGGGCCAGTTGATCGGGGACGAGGCGTACGCCGGGAGCCGGAACTTCGAGCGCCTGCAGGAGGCGGTCCGAGAGGTGCTGGGGCACGGATACGTGTGCCCCACCCACAACATCCTCGGATGCCTCAAGCTCATCGTGTCGACCCTGGTCCCGGCCGGCTCGGTCGTGCCGAGCAATGCCCGGGGCCGCATCGACGTCCTCACACCTCAGGGAGCGCAGGTCCTGGATGTGCGCGATCGCGGCGAGACGATCTTCACCGGAAACCTGGATCTGGAGAAGCTGGAAGAGGCTCTGAGCGAGGGTGGAGTGCCGATCATCGACCTTCCGTCCTTCGCCGACGGACAGCATCCGTTCAGCCTCGTGAACCTGCGTGCCGTGCGGTCCCTGGCGGATTGCTACGGGGTCCGGCTCGTCGTGGACGGCTCACGCGTGATCGAGAACGCCTGGTACATTCAGCGCCACGAACCGGGCCAGGCGGATCGGCGGATCGCCGAGATCGTGGGTCAGATCGTGAAGACCAGCCACATCCTCCAGCTCGATGGGGCCCAGGACCCGAAGTCCAACACCGGCGGGATCATCACGACGGACAATCCGGACGACCACGAGAAGTTCATAAACGAGGTCGTGGTCTACGAGGGCCTCCACACGTACGGCGGCATGGCGGGTCGCACGATGGAGGTGCTCGCCCGGGGTCTGCTGGAGATGTGCGACGAGGCCGAGGTGCGCTGGGTGATGCACCAGACGGAACGGTTCACCCGGCGTCTGCGGGACGGGGGCGTCCCGCTCGAGCGGGGCTGCGACGGCGCGTACGTGATGGCGGACGAGTTCCTGCCGCAGGCTGGCGAGTTCGCTCAGGACACCTTCTCGGCCGCCCTCTTTCTCATGTCCGGCGTGCGCGCGGTCGCTCCGCATCCGACGGTGAGCCGGAACCTCGTTCCGGTGCAGATCCCTCGGCTGGCCATGACCAACGAGCAGCTGGACCAGGTGGCCGATGCGATCATCAGCCTCCACGGCCAGCGGGAGAAGGTCTCGCCGATGCAGGCCACGGCGACTGGAAGCTGGCGGGACGAGATGGCCTATCACTGGGGTTTCCCGGACCTCGAGCCCTACCGATTCGACACCTTCTCCTACGAGATCCACACCGTCGAGCGAGTCGGCGAGCTGTCACGCCGTCGACGTGAACGGGCGATACGTACGGCCGGCTACAACACCTTCCTCCTCAGGTCGGCCGATGTGACGATCGACCTGCTGACCGACTCCGGTACCTCCGCCATGAGCGTCGACCAGTGGGCGGCCTACGACGGGGTGCGCGCCAGTCCCAAGACCACCGACGAATATCACAGGCTCGTCGCGGTCCTGCAGGAGAGCCTGGGCTACGAGTACATCATCCCGACCCATCAGGGCAGGGCGGCCGAGCACATCCTGAGTCAGATCATGATCCGGCCGGGTCAGCTGGTGCCGGGCAACATGTACTTCACCACGACCAAGCTGCATCAGGAGCTGGCCGGAGGGGTGTTCGTCGACGTCATCGTGGACGCGGCCAAGAACCCGGAGAGCGAGCACCCGTGGAAGGGCGACATCGACCTCGGCAAGCTGCAGGCCCTGGTCGACGAGCACGGGGCAGACGGAATCGCCTACGTCTCCTTCGAGCACTCCGTGAACATGGCGGGCGGCCAGCCGGTCAGCATGGACAACATGAAGGAGGTCTACGCCTACTGCGGCTCGGTAGGCGTTCCGGTCTTCTTCGATGCGACGCGGGTCGTCGAGAACGCGTACATGATCCAGAGCCGCGATGCCCGCTATGCCGACATCCCGATCAAGGACATCCTGCGGGAGATGATGATCTACGGGGACGGGGCGACGGTCAGCGGCAAGAAGGACTTCCTGATCAACATCGGCGGAATCCTCGCCTTCAGGGAAAACGAGGAGTGGACCCGCAAGGCGGAGGATCTGCTCAGGATCTACGAGGGCAACGTGACGGATGGCGGCCTGTCCACCGCCGACCTGGCGGCGACCGCCCGCGGGGTCGAGGAGATGGTGGACGACCGCTACATCCGGGCTCGCGTCCGCCAGACCCAGCTGCTGGGTCAGATGCTGCTGGAGGCGGGCGTACCGATCGTCACCCCTCCGGGTAGCCACGCGATCTTCCTGGACGCGAAGCGCTTCCTGCGCCACATCGATCAGGACGAGTTTCCCGCCCAGCGGCTTGCCGCCGAGATCTTCGTCGAGACGGGCGTGCGGGCGATGGAACGGGGAAACGTCTCCAAGGGTCGGAACCCCGAGACGGGAGAGAACTACCGGCCGGCCCTCGAGCTCGTCCGGCTAACGATCCCGCGCCGCGTCTACACGAACGACCACATGCGGGCGGTGGCGGACGGGATCATCCGCGTCCACGAGCGCCGCGACGAGCTGGCGGGCCTCAAGTTCGTGTACGAGCCCGACAAGCTGCGCTTCTTCCAGGGCCGCTTCGAGCTGGCCTAGCTGCTGATGTTACTATGATGCGGAGGCAAATCTCGCTGGAGGCACAAATGTACGACGAGGCGAAAAATGAGGCGGAACGCCAGGGAATCTCCTTCGCCGAACTCGTTCGGAGGGTGTTGGCTCGCGCTCTGCGGGGCGGCGCAGTGGACAAGCCGTGGATGCGGCTTGCCGGGGTCATCGAGGGTGGAGACCTCGATGCGAGCCAGACGGTGGATGAGCTCGCCTACGACCAAGAACGCCCTTGAACGACGAAGTATACCTGGACCCGCCGCTCTAGCCGGGAGCCCCTTCCTCTTTCCGGCGACGCATCGCCCCGTCGATCGAGAACGCGCCGGCACCGAGGGCGGCCAGCAGAAGGAAGAGGAAGGAGTAGAAGGCGACCTTCTCGCCGCCGTTCTCCCAGTGGAAGAGGCTGCCGCGGGGCACGTGCATCCAGAAGTACGCCACCGCCATCTCCCCCGATGCTATGAGCGCCGCGGGCACGGTGAAGAGCCCGAGCATGATCAAGAGCCCTCCTACGAACTCGATCAGGCCGGCGGCCCCGAAGCGAGACATGAGCTCGGCCGTGCCGGCCTCTCCGAAGCCGCCGAACCAGCCGAACAGCTTCTGCGCGCCGTGGACCCAGAACAGGAATCCGATGGCGATCCTCGAGATGCCCAACACCTTCGCCTGAAAAGGCGATAGCCCGTATCTCATCTGCGATTCCTCCTCCAGTTGGTGATCGACGGAAATCAGTCCATCCAGCGCTCGTCCTCCGTGAACACGGTGTCGATCACGAGGCGAGGGTGAAGGCCTTCCAGAGCCGCGTCGATGTCGGCCCGAATCGCGTCCAGCTCCCCCACCCGCCGAACGTGGAAGGTGCTGCCCACCCGGATATGGTTGAGGAGATAGAAGTAGCGGCCCGCCGCGATCATCCGCAGGCGTGTGTCCTGGAACCCATGGCCCTCGACCGCCTGAGCGAAGCGGTGCTTAACCTCCGTCTGCATCTCGGGCTCCGGCGCCACCCGCAGCAGCTCGCCCAGATTGTCCCGGACGATCTTGAGCGGCACGGGAAGGACGAGCAGGACGAGCAGGACGACCAGCGCCGGGTCGACGTAGTCGACGACGGGGTCCCATCTGGTGCCCTGGATCAGGAGGGCTCCGAGGAAGGCGCCGGCCACCACCAGGCTGAGCACGCCGTCCATCAGCCAGGCCTTGGCATCCACGTCCAGCATCGGTGACTCGTTGGAGCGGGCGGCTCGCCGCTGGGTCCACGCGAGAAGGAAGCAGCCGGCCACGGCGATCACGGCGTACGCCAGCGCCCAGCCGGGCACGATCTCCCGCCCTCCGTGGAGGAGGGAGATGATGGCGGAGACGAGTGCGTAGCCGGTCACCGCCAGGAGAATCAGCCCGCGCACGGCGTTCAGAAACGGCTCGAAGTAGGCATAGCCGAAATGGAACGACTCATCGTCGGGCCTTTCCACCAGGCCGGAGACCTTGAGGGTGAGCAGGCCGATCCCGAAGCCGATGAACGAGAAGAAGCCGTCGAGGAGGATGGCCCCGGATTGGGTAAGCAGAGCGAAGCCGATGCCGAGAAGGCCGAAGAACAGGTTGGCTCCGGCCGAGATCTTAAGGGCAGTCGATTCGTCCTTCATGGGCGCCTCTCGTCTGTCGCCATTTGTCGTCATTCTTGTCGTCAACCAACGGTCGTCAACGCGGCGGTGGAGCGATCACGCCGCAGGGCGAAAGGAAGGCCGAGGAGGGGTCGCTGTCCACTCCTGCGCTCTTGTGCCGATCGATAAGCGGAGGGAGATTGACTGCTGATCCATCCCCCCAACCCGGAGATGAGGTGAAGACTCGCAGCAACTTTGCCCTGTTCATCCTCCTCGCCCTGGCGGCGCTCGCCGGCGCTAGCGCGGCGGTGGCTCAGGAAGCGGAAAGCGAGCCCGAGCGAGAGCCCAATCAACTCTACCAGCGCTTTCGGCTTGAAGTCGGAGCCTTCGGGGCCTTCTTCGGCACGAGTCTCCGGCTCGGCTCCGAGGAACTGGGCATCGGGACCGAAATCGATCTGGAAGACGATCTGGGATTCGACACGAGGAAGTTCGACTGGCGCGCGGGCGGGTACGTCCGGCTCGGCAAAAGACATCGGATCAGCTACGGCTACTTTAGCCTCAGCCGTAACAGCACCCAGCTGCTCGACGAGGAGATCGAGTTCGGCGATGAGATCTTTCCGATCGACGCGGAGGTCAACGCGGAGTTCCAGACCCAGTTCGCGCTGCTCGGCTACGCCTTCTCCTTCCTGGCACGCGAGAAGGTCGAGATAGCAATCGGTCTCGGGCTCAGCGCCATGTTCACCAAGGTCGGGATCGAGGCGATCGGCTCGGTCGGCGACGAGGACATCGATGGGGTAACGGAGCGGACGTCGGCCACTTGGCCCGTGGGTTCGCTGGGACTTGAAGTCAACTGGGCGCCCCTGTCGCGGATGATCGTCCACGGAAGGGCGGGTGGCCTTTACGTGAGCGTATCCACAATCACGGCGTCGGTCGGCGACGCGAACGCGGCGATCGAGTACTTCTTCACCCGCGGCTTCGGCGTCGGAGCCGGCTACGCCTACACGAAGCTGCAGGTGGAGCAGAGCGAGGATCCGCAGCTGAAGATCACTTACCGGTACAGCGGGCTTCTCCTTTACGGTGTCTTCGCGCTGTTCTGAGATCGGTGGTCGTAGCCAGCCCAATCCCCGACTGACAGCTCATCAGCCCAAGCGCGGGACGGGGTTCTCTAGCCAGCCACAATACGCTGGCGTATGTTCGCCGTCACTGGCTTCGGCCTGGCAGCGGGATGGTCGATGGGAGGCGGAACTATAGAGGGCGCGTAGGCGAATCGAAGTCAGGTTCCAGCGATCCCGCTTGCCGGGCCATTCGTTTTGCACCGGAGTCGTTGATGTGTCTCAGTTGATGTGCCTCAATCGAGACGTGTTTCATGCTCAGCGAGGAAGAACAATGACCATCTCGAGCCACCTCCGCCTCACGGTCGCCGCAGCCGCCGTCCTGACGACGATATCCGGTCATCCCGCGCATGCCCAAGCGCCTCCCCCTTCCCGGGAAGGGCTCGAGAGCGCCTACGCGGATAGACCCTATTCGCCCTACGCCGGCAGGGAGTTCCCGGCCCAGGTATTCTGGGGCGACACGCATGTCCACACGTCGTACTCGTTCGACGCGGGGTCCTTCGGGGCGCGTCTCGATCCGAGCGACGCCTACCGATTCGCCAAGGGGGAAGAGGTCGTCTCATCGACCGGCCAGCGGGTCAAGCTCTCTCGACCGCTCGATTTTCTCGTCGTAGCCGATCACTCGGACAACATGGGGTTCTTTCCGCGGCTGCTGGAGGGTGATCCAGCGTTCCTCGCCGATGAGACCGGCCGGCGCTGGTACAACATGATCCAGGCGGGAGGCCAGGAGGCGGTCGAGGTTGCCCTGGAGGCCATTCAGGGCTTTTCGGATGGGACCTTTCCGCCGGCGCTTCAAACCCTGCCCGGCCAACCCGCCTTCAAGTCCGCCTGGCAGGTCGCGCTCGACGCGGCCGAAGAGGCCAATGACCCCGGCACATTCACCGCCTTCATAGGCTACGAGTGGACCTCCAATACCGGAGGGAACAACCTGCACCGAGTCGTGATCTTCCGGGACGATGCAGACCGGGCGGGTCGGGTGGAGCCCTACACGACGCTTAGGCCCCTGGGAAGCGACAACCCTCGCGATCTCTGGCGCTGGCTCGGCGCCTATGAGCAGAAGACCGGCGGGCAGATACTCG
>Ga0255054_10001081_pt1 | contig 16039 bp, 12 predicted proteins | sample JV7_2_23_MG_FD_188634 | JGI IMG/M metagenome (GOLD analysis project Ga0255054, IMG submission 188634) | Seawater microbial communities from Jervis Inlet, British Columbia, Canada - JV7_2_23 | ecosystem: Environmental > Aquatic > Marine > Inlet | place: Canada: British Columbia | collected...
GTGATATTTACATTTTCGCACGCCCTCATTCCATCAACGCTGGTCGAAGGCCTACGCATCCTTCAACGACGTCGACTCCACAAGCGCGCAGCCGAGGCGCTCATGGAGCGCGATCCGGAAAACTATCCAGCTCTCGGCATGCATCTATTGGAAGCCGGTCAGACCGAGCAAGGTGTGGACTATCTGCTTCTCGCGGGCGATCAAGCTCGTTCGCAATATGCTCACCAGGAAGCGATCGACAACTACTTGCAAGCGCTCGACTTCGCCAAAGAGACTGAGGACAATGCTCGTTCAGCTCGTATTCTGATGAAACTCGGGCTGACCTACCACAACGCGTTCCAGTACAGAGAGTCGCGGCAAGCGTATGAAGAAGGCTTTATTTATATGCAGCGATACCCTGAGGGGTCTGATTCTCACGAGAAGTCGCCCGCCCCTCACCCGTTACGAGTGCCTAGCCTGCCCCCGCTCACTTTCGATCCGGGAACGGTCTTCGATACCACCTCCGCCACATTCATCGCGGAGCTCTTCAGCGGACTGGTTCAGCTGACCCCCGAATTAAGCATAGTGCCCGATGTGGCACGATCCTGGGACGTTCTGCAAGGCGGCCGGGAGTATCGGTTTCATCTTCGAGATGATGTTGCGTGGAGTGACGGACACCCTCTCACAGCTAGCGATTTCGAATTCGCCTGGAAGCGTGTCTTGGACCCGGCTCTGAATTCTCGATCCCGAAACCTATTCTTTGACATCGCAGGTGTCCGCGACTACGTAGATGGCAATGGATCTCTCGCGGGAGTCGGTGTGTCAGCCGAAAGTGAAACTGAATTTATCGTAAGACTTGACCACCCTACTGGATACTTCCTTCAGCTTTTAGCGTCCGCCAATTTCCTTCCGGTCCCCAAGCATATTGTTGAGGCGGACGGTGAGAGCTGGACTCATCCCGACAATATTGCTTCAAACGGAGCATTTAGATTGATATCAATGGAGCCTGCCAAACGAATAGTCCTTAAACGATATGCGAATTATCACGGGTCAGCGGATGGGAATTTAGAAGAGGTCGAAGTCAGTATCTATGACGAGCATGGGGAAGATCCGCTTCGATGGTACGAGGAAGACGATTTAGATCAACTTCTGTTCTATTGGCTATCACCAGTCGAGTCGGATCGAGCACGCCATCAACACGCCGACGATTACATTAATTTGCCAGCGCTCGCTGGGCTGTATCTCGGCTTCGATTGCAGCCGTCCGCCTTTCGATGATCCGCGGGTGCGAAGAGCTTTCTCTCAAGCGATCGATCGCGACGAATTGACTGCAATTGCGTTCCGCGGTCAGCACGCTCCAGCCACTGGCAGCTTTGTGCCTCCAGGAATGCCGGGCCATATTCCGGAGGTTGCGCTTCCGTTTGATGTGGATCTCGCCAGAAATCAACTGGAGGCGGCCGGGTATCCGGACGGCGCGGGATTCCCGGTAATCGAATGTGTTGGTGCCAAACTTCCGTCTCAGCAGGTGTTGATGGATCACGTCCAATCTCAGTGGAAGGAGCACCTTGGGATCGAAATTGCGTGGGAGCAGATGGAGTTCGGCCGCTTTTTAGAAAGGCTTAGAAGTCAGATGCCGCATGTTACAACCCAGGCCTGGGCGGCCGATTATCCAGATCCGGATAATTTCCTCCGGATTGCGGCGCTCGAAACAATAAATACGTGGAGGAATCCGCGTTTCGACGAGCTCGTGAAAAGTGCTGGGCGTTCTGTTGATCAGGAAGAACGAATGAGAATGTACGCTGAGGCTCAAAGGCTCCTGATCGAAGAGGCACCCATCTTCCCACTAACCTACAACCGCGGGCACGGGTTATTAAAGCCATGGATCAGCCAATTTCCAATGTCATCGATGCGATGGAGTTTCTGGAAAGACGTGGTGATCGAGCCGCACGACTAGCGCGAGCGCTGGGCGGCGGTCAGCGTGTTCTGCAGCAAGCCAGCGATGGTCATCGGGCCCACCCCGCCAGGAACCGGTGTGATGGCGCCGGCAACCTCTAACGCTTCGTCAAACGCCACATCCCCCACTAATCGATAGCCGCGCTCGCGGCTTGCGTCGTCCACGCGATTGATCCCCACATCGATCACATACGCGCCCGGTTTGATCCAATCGCCACGCACCATCTCCGCCCGTCCGATTGCGGCAATCAGGACGTCCGCACCGCGGCAGACCTGTGCTAAGTCCTTGGTACGCGAGTGACAGATCGTGACCGTCGCATTTTCCTTGACCAGCAGCAGTGCGGCTGGCATCCCGACGATGTTCGATCGTCCCAATACAACCGCGTTCGCCCCTTCTAAATCTGCGCCGGAATGCTTCAGAAGAGTGATGCAGCCCGCAGGAGTCGCGGGCACAAAGGCCGGTTCGCGTCCCTTCTGCGCCAACCTCCCGATGTTGATCGGGTGAAATCCGTCGACATCCTTGTTCAGGTCAACCTTAGCGAGCACCGCCTCTTCGTCCAGACTCTCTGGCAGCGGCAGCTGAACCAGGATTCCGTGGACCTTGGGGTCGGCGTTGAGCCGCTCGACAAGCGCTTCCACATCCTCTTGCGAGCTGTCGGCGGGTAATTCGTGGGCAAACGAGTCAATCCCGACCTCGGCGCTCTTCTTGCGTTTCATTCGCACATAGGTCTGCGAGGCCGGATTGTCGCCAACCAGAACTGCTGCCAATCCGGGCGTCGGGCCTCCTCCGCTTGCTAGCGCCTCTACTCCATCCGCAACGAGCGCACGAATTTCAGCCGCGATGGCCTTGCCGTCAATGATTGCTGCAGTCACTGCGTCTCCTCATAGCCTTGTCATGATTGTCATTCAACGGGGCTCGGAAACTGAGGAAGATCCTCCGCTAGCTCGTGGATGGTGCTCCTTGCATCAACCACGGTCGTAAGCAACCACGGGCACCACCGATCATGGCCGCCAGGCGGGGTTGAAGTCCTCCGCCGGATCTAATGTGATCTGTGTAACGCTGGTGCAACTCGTGGTCATGATGGAGATATTGTGATTGACGCCGTCCGGCCAGGTCTCAACGGCCAACCATCGATCATCTGGCGAGAAGGAGGGGGCGGCCATGGGTTGGCCACTGTACGGCGCCTGCTGACAGACTCTAAAGTCTGGTATCCCACGATCTTCAAACTGCGAAGCGACCAGCCGAGGCACGCCCGATATGCTCCGCTGGAATACGACCAGCTGACCGTCGTGCGACCAGGCCGGATGGGTATCTTCGGTATCTCCGAAACCAAACCGCTGATCATTTTCGCCGTTGTCCGACATGGTCCAGAGCTGTGCATTTCCTTTTCGGTATGAAACGAAGATCAATGCGGTTCCCTGCGGCGACCAAACGGGCTGCAATTCGCGAGCAAAATTACCGCTCAGATTCACAACCTCGCTTCCATCCAGGTTGGTTGAGTAGATCTGAGGCCGTCCACCTCGCTCCGAAGAGAAGGCGATTCGCATCCCCTCCGGGGACCAAGAAGGGTCATAATCTCCGCCGGGCGTGGTCTGCAGCGGCTGCGGCTGAAGGTCCTCCATGTCAAGGATCCACAATCCAGCTCCGGGATAAGTTTCCTGGCTTCCTTCGCAGGGCGAGGTAAACACCAGTGCCTGGCCATCGGGGGCCCAGAACGGCTGACAGGCGCCATCGGGCAGATTGGTTAGCGCCACCAGGCCGGTGCCATCTACGTTGACGAGATAAATCTGCGGTGGCCCTTCCCGATCAGAGGCAAATGCAATCTGGCCGATACCTCCACCAATTGGCGTCGGCAAAGCCGTGAGGGTCAACGCGGGGTCCACGGTCGGCTGGGGCGTTGCAGACGGAAGGACCAGAGTGGGAGTAGCGGGCGGCAGCACCACCGCAACCCCGGTTGAAACGGCTGTTTCGGTCGGAGCCGGGGTGGCAGAAGAGTCGTTTGCAGACCCACCGCCGACCCCACCTAATAGATTCGGGAGTGTAAAAACCGCGCCCACAACAATCAAGGAAACCGCGAGGATCGGAATCACATATCTTGGCCAGCGCGTTTCTCCCTTTTCTTCCATTGGGAGACGGGTCGGCATGTCGGCAAAGCCCGCTGTAATCGGTGTCCGGACCGTGCGTTCAAGATAGGGGAAGTCACGCACCAACGAAGAACCACTAGCCCGGGCGGCCGCGCCAAGGGCGGAGGCAAATTCGACCATGGACTGATAGCGCTCCTCCGGTCGAATCGCGAGCGCCTTTTCAATAGCCCGAGCGAGCGCTGGTGTAATGCGCGGATTTCGTTTGCGCAGCGGGGTGAGTTCCTCGCGACCCATTGCGCGCTCCAACGAGTCCTCTGGGATCTCGGCGGTGAGACAGGCATACATCGTGGCGCCGAGCGCGTAGACGTCGGTTCGGGCATCGGTGCTTCCGGTTCCATATTGCTCGGGAGGCGAGAAGCCAGGGGTCATAGCCTTTGCGCCGATTGTGGTTGTTCCTGAATCATCGACCACCTTGGCAAGCCCGAAGTCGACCAGGAGGGCGCGATTGTCCGGCGTTACTTTAATGTTTCCTGGCTTGATATCTCGGTGCAGGATGGCGTATGGTCTGCGGCCATGTAAGTAGGCCAGGGCGTCGCAAGTCTCCAGGAACCACGGAACTGCCTCTCCTTCTGCTATGACACCCTTGCTCTCGATGCGCTCCCGGAGATCATGGCCTTCGATGAAGTCCATTACGAGGTACTGCCCCTGGCCGGGAATCACGAAGTGATCCGTGACCCGCGGCAGGTTCGGGTGCCTCAGGCTGGCAAGGATCCTGGCTTCCCGTTCGAATTGTCTGGCGTATTCTTTGGTAGTGAAGAGGTTTTCTTTGACGGCTACTTCAACATTCAGGTTCCTGTCCCTGGCCTTATATACCGCGCCCATTCCCCCTTGGCCAAGGATGGATTCAATCTGATAACGATCGAAAAGAGTCTCGCCGGGTTTGAGCGACATTGGGCGGCAGTCATTTTAGCAAAATGCGCGCACATTTGACTACCGCCCGCGAGTTCCATTCCGCCGTGCAGCACTTGCGTTTCTAGCCTCCCCCAATACGCGCCTGTGATCGGTCCACATTCCTAGATCAGCGCCGACATCCTGCGGAGCCTGAGCCACCGCGATATACTCCGGCGCTTGAGCGAACCCCTCCATGAAGATCAGACCCTTCTTAGCCGCGGCTTGCGGTTTTTCATTGCTCGTTGCCTCTTGTTCTCAAACTCCTGCACCTGTGGCTTCGGAGCCTGCTTCACCTACTTCAACTGCTCCCCCTCCGCAGCAGACAGCTACTGAGGAACCAACCCCAACCGCAGCTCCTTCGTTAACCCCACAGACTGAACCAAGCGCGACCCCGCTCGAAAGCGGGCTCGACATTATTGGCTACACAGTGGCGGGGCGACCGTTGACGATGTATCGGTATGGCAACGGACCTTCCAGGCGCCTGATTATTGCCGGTATCCATGGAGGCTATGAGTGGAACACGATCGCGCTAGCCCACCAGCTGATGAGTCACCTCACCGTCCATCCTGACACCATTCCACCCAATGTCAGCCTCTATCTACTCCCCGCCCTGAATCCTGATGGGGAAGCTCGCTCTTCGTCCTACGCCGGCCGAGCAAATGAGAATGGCGCTGACTTAAGTAGAAATTGGCCCTCGCTCTGGCAGGAAGACTGGCCGAAGGCTGGCTGCTGGAGCTACTTACCCATTCATGGAGGGACGGCCCCTGCATCGGAGCCGGAGGTGGCGGCCTTAATGGACTTCATTCTTGCTAACAACATCGAAGCGATTATTAGTTACCACAGTGCAGCTCTCGGAATCTTTCCTGGTGGTCAGCCTCCACTGGAGGGGTCAGTCAAACTTGCCGACGCAGTGGCCGAGGTCGCCCCGTACCCTTATCCCCCATTAGATGCTGGCTGTCTCTACACCGGGCAATTTACGGACTGGGCCGCAGAAGTGGGTATACCCGCCCTGGTCGTTGAACTCACCAATCACCGTGACACGGATCTGGAGATCAACCTGCGCGTGTTAGAAGCGTTTCTATATTGGGAGCCGGAGGATGAGCTGAAGTGCACGGTAGCTGACGAAGATTGCCTGTCGAATTCAGGCTAACGGCGAAAATGTCTCCCCTGGTTGAGCCGCAGATCCGGCCAGGATCTGCCTACGCCTCCCGCACGAATCCGAACTTAGTGGGTGTGAATTCGGGGAAGATCTGAGCGATGGACACATTGTTTAGCCGTACTTTGCAGACCTCGGAGAGAACGTCGCGATAGTCGGTGGTTACGGCGAGGTCGCCCGGCCCGAACAGCTGATCCCGCTCCAGTCCCGGCCATGCGCCGTGGACCGTGTTCCCCACCACATTCCCACCCATCAGCACCATGAATCCTCCGTGGCCATGGTCCGTTCCCAGGCTGGCATTTTCCTTGACCCGGCGCCCGAATTCCGTCATCACGACGACGCTGAGCTTGGAGTGATAGTCAGCCAGATCATCGTGAAGCGCAGCTAATCCTGCTCCCAGCTCAGTGAGCAAGTTCGGCATGAGGCCCTGATTTGTGCCTTGCGCGAAGTGAGTGTCCCATCCGCCGAGATCGATCGCTGCCACCTCGAGCCCGACCTGAGCCTTCACCAGCATTGCAATCTGGCGCAGGCCAGTGCCGAATTCGCTGTCTGGATAGATTGTGGAAGTTTGGGGTTTATAGGTATCCGGACTGAGAGTTTCCAGGGTTCGAAGGATTCTCAGCGTCTCCTGGCCAAGCACCCCTAGTGGATCGTCCGCCGCGTAAAGCGCAGACAGGCCGGCCTGCATCAAGCTTTCGACCTTGCGATCCCCGGCTAGATGAAAATCCGAGATTGAGCGCAGTGCGCTCACCGGAACCGCGCCCTGAAGGCTGCGCTGCGCCGCCTCTCCCAAGCCCACCGCTCTGAGCGGCGAGCCGTTCCCCGTGGTGAGCGTCGTCAGATGGCGGTTGATCCACCCTGAGGCAGGTCCGTGTGTGTCCTCGACTCCTCGCTCCATTAATTCCATCGCTTTGAAATGGCTGCGCGATTCATCCGGCGCGCCGCATGCGTGGATCGGGGCGAGATGTCCCTGCTCCCAAATTGGCATCAGTGAGGCTAATAGTGGATGCAGGCCAAAGAAACCATCCAGATCGAGCGCCCGCTCCAGCAGTGGCGCCTTTGCATCATCTGGCCTGGCCACAGCAAGTGTGGGTCGGGTCGCATAATAGGCTTGCTCTCCATAGGGGACGATAATATTGAGCGCATCGGCCGCCCCGCGCAGAAAGATCACCACCAGGACATCCCCACTCAGTGATTCGGTGAAGGTCAATCTTGGCATCCAGGCCGGCCAGGTCGATCGGACATAGCTCGCGGCCGCAGGATCACAGCACGAGGATTGAAGGGCATGCATGAAATCCGCTCGTTCAGCTACCTTGGGCATCGGTTTACCTCACATCCATTGGTAAGCTGGGGACGCCAGAAGACCAGCGATGGTAAGTTCCATCATCGTCCGCCGATTTGTAGCGCCTCCGTCGGCAAATGATTCGATGAGCTCGTCCCGAATCTCAGGTTGAAGTGGAGTTCCGAGCAGAAGTTCTGAAATGGTGTCGAAGTCGTCCTGCGCCGTACGCGAGCCGACAAACACACTCTCCTGCAGCTCGGTCCCGTCAATCTGATTTTGGGAAAATGCCACAGCGTATCGCCAGCGTGGCATTAGATTGCTGGTCCAGTAGGTTGAATTGTCTGGCGGCCCGTCGGGTGTCGGCCACTGAAATGCAGGTTGGCCCATCTGGGCCAAGAAGGTCTGGAGCGGCTGACCACCGTCGGTATCTGCTCCAAGAGATCGAATTGCTCCCGCTATGAAGTCCGTCGGTCGCTTGATTTTGGTACCGGGATCTTCAAGACCGCGTTCCAGGATATGTCCCACAGTCGCGCGGATTGACCCCTGCGTACGTAGAAAAATCTGCGCAGCGCTCTCCACTAGTTCGGGCCAACCCTCTTCAGTTACGAATTTGCGCACTAATTTTTGGGAGATGCGGCGAGCGGTGGAGGGATGCAATGCCAGCTTTTCTAGTATGATCTCGGCCTCGCGTTGGCCGGCCGGCTCAATTCGCTGGCCTAGAACCAATTTCACACCCTGGTCGTGGAAATCCGGGTTGAAAGTGAATTCGCCCTTCCAGAAATGATCCTTTACCGTCCAGCCGGTAAAGCAGCGTGCCAGCTCCATCACGTCGGTTTGGGTGTATCCCCCCTCCACACCCAGCGTGTGCAGTTCCATTAATTCACGGGCGTAGTTTTCGTTGGGAGCCTGGCCTTCATTGGCCTGGTTATCCAGGTAGACCAACATGGCTGGCGAGTGAGCCGATCCCCAGAGCAGATCGCGGAAATCTCCCAACGCATGCTGACGAATGACCTGGCGATCATCGACCCCCTTGAGGAACCAGCAATCGCCTTTCATGATCGATATATTGAAGTGGTCGGTCCAAAATTCGACCATGCGCTCGTACAGCTGCCTGCGGCTGTAGACTCGTCGGAGCAGCGCCCCTCGTTGTAGGTCCAGCGACACGTCGTCTTCTTCCCATAATGCAAGCGCGTCCGCATCCAGCGACAGAGAGTCGTACGGTCGCAAACGCCACAGGAACCCCTCATCTTCAATATGCTCAACCGCTAGTTGGCCCTCGAGCCACGCCTTCCAACCTCGTCGTGTGATTTGTTCTCGATCCTCGATGTTGGGTCCATAGGTGAGGCGACTGAGCACGCGAAAATCAAATGCTGGGATCGAGCCCCACCCGTCGAAGGATCTGGGGATTCCAGAAATTTGCTTGTAAAGCGGTGAGCATGCAGAAAGGGCAGCTCCTCCCGCGACCAGACTGGCCAGTCGAAGAAACTCGCGGCGTTCGATGGTCATGCTTGGCCGAGAGCAGGTTGGTCATGCAGTTCCGGTGCAGCCATGGACCGGGGCATCCAACCAAGCACCGCAAAGGCCGCCGCCCCAAGAGAGCAAAGTGTTATGAGCGGAATCGCCAGAAACCAGCCTATTACAGGAAAAGCAGCAGCTAATTCCAGCGCAATTGCTCCTCGCAGGAAACTTGCGGCTTCTGAAGCGTTTTCCCTGGATCGCGGGCGCAATCGCTGGCCCAGCATCCCCGCCATACCGCTAGCTCCCACACTGGCAAGTGCGAGCGAGCCAACCAGCAAAAACCCCCCCAGAAAGTTGGCCGGACCCAGGCCTATCGAGAGAAGAACCGCCACGGTAAGCCCGATGGGGACGGCTAGAGCCACCCCAAGTCCCAAACTGCGCCAGGGAGTGTGTTCGATGCGTGAGCTGGCCCTTCCCACGGTTCCGGGAAAAATCAGCGACCAGGCAAACAGCATGCCAGGAAAGATGATCCCGAGCGCCAGCAGCGTTCCAAAAACAGCATAGACATCGGCCATGATTGAACTCCTTTTGAGAAATGCGCGATTCACATTCCTCATCCTTTGATGCGTATTACAGAGGAAGGGTCCGGAATGTTGCGGCCTGCGCCAAAGTTGCGGGCGCCGACCGAGTGATGTGGGTTGCTATTTCAGGGGTGTGCTGGAAGCTCTGGAGAACAAGCTGAGGATGAACGCACCTAGCCCGCGGAAAGAGAGGTAAGGGAAGAGTAAGAACCAGCCGATGAACGGAGTGAGGCTGGCCACCACCATGATGGCTGCACCCCAGCTCGCCTGTCGAACGGCGCTAGATTCGGGTAAGAGGCGTTCGCCAATTAGAGGCGCCATGCCTGCAAGACCGAAGGCCAAACCAATCACGAGTACCGCGAAAAGTATCAAGCCGAGCAGCTGCGGAAAATCGCCGCCGCCGCTCAAGGCAGCCACGAGCACCGATATAAAAACAACGTTGATGAGGCCCAGTAGAAACGACCGACCGGGCATGTCAGAGCTTTTCGACTTCACGTCGGCAATTTGTTTTGGAAAAAGAGCTCCCATAGCCACAAACAGCGCGATCAGGGTCAGTGACACCACTGGAACTAAAATTAGAGCCTGAATCTCAGACATGGCTATCCTTTCCCGTGCGCAGTATCAGGCCATTGCCCAGCAATAAGAACGCAAAGGCAATCGCCCCGGACGCCCACAATAGCGAGCTTGAACCGAAGAAGGTCCCCATCAGATCGCCAAACTGGAACAAGTCCACTTGTGGGGATTCAGGTACTTGAGTGAGAAAATCACTGACCGTCGTCGACAACCCGACTGCTGCGACTTCAAGCTGCCCGAGCAGTCGCTGCGCGGCGCCGCCCAATCGAGATTGAAGTTCTAGGCCCCCAAGCCACTGGACCAAAGCGAGAGTCAATGCGGCCGCAGCCACGAGCTCTCCAATCGCAATTGAAGGAAGCCAATTTGCCCGCGGTTGAACGGCTGCCATGACGCCTGGGACTAAATCCTCTTCAAACATCTCGGATGGAATGCTTTCAATGGAGTGGAAGAGGCTGCGTAATTGAGCAAGCTCGATTTCACAGGTTGGGCAGATGCGGAGATGTGCCTCAACCTGACGCCGTTCCGGCTGAGTCAGTTCATCATCTAGATAGCCCTGGAAGGTTTCGTTGTTCGGGTGTTCACTCATTAGTAGACAGCAATCCAGCTAGCCTTTTTCGAGCTCGATATAGGTGACTCTTTATATCGCTCAGCGGTAGCTCAAGCACCTCGGCAATTTCAGAATAGCTCATTTCCTGATAATGTCGCAACTCAATCACTGCTCGGTAGTTCCCTGGCAGCGCCACGATAGCACGGTGTACTTGCTCAGTAGCCTGGACGCTCTGGAGAGAGGTTTCCGGCTCTTCTCGAGCCGCTGCTGGAGACCGATCGCGCTCCTCATCAAATTCGTAACTTTCTGGCTTCTGCTTCTGTATATGGTTTAGACAAACGTTGGTTGCTACTCGGCGTATCCACGGTCCGAAAGGTCGCTCAGCATCAAAGGTTTCCAATCGTGTATAGGCACGTATGAAGGTCTCCTGCGCAAGATCCTCGGCTTCCATTCGTTCGCCGAGCATTCGAAAGCAGACATTGAATACCGATTGTTGGTAGCGTGCTACGACCTCCCCGAATGCTTCCACCTCGCCGCGCCGCGTGCGAAGCACCAGGTCACGGTCGGTGGGATCGACCATAGTTTAAAGAGTACTACAGTGCCAGGGCGTAGAAGTCGCGCGGCTCAGAGAGTGTTACCCTGGTTAATCCATGAGTTAACCCCCCGCGAGAATAGTTTAAGAACAATGTCAGTTGACGCTTGATCTTATGATTGGTACATTTTTGATGAATAATATCTTTTTTATTGTCGAAGGAGCTGCTAGATAAATGGCAGCAGGAGCTTTAACTGCATCGCGTGAGGGTTTGGAAGCTGGCTTTATTGTCGGCATCGTGCTGGTGTACCTGCGCAGGATCAGCCATCCGCAGGGTCGCCGGTCGGTTTGGGTGGGTGTGTTTGCCGCGGTTTTGGCCAGTATGGGCCTGGTCGCCTGCACGCAGCAAGCTCCATGGGAGACTGTCGATGATCCGGCGCAGTCGGGGTCGTTGGTCATATATTCGGGACGCAGCGAGAGTCTGGTGGATCCGATAATTCAACAGTTTGCCGATGCCACCGGCATCGACGTGATGGTGCGCTATGGCAGTACTTCCGAGATGGCTGCCACGATACTCGAAGAAGGCGAAAGGTCCCCCGCTGATGTCTTCTTCGCTCAAGACCCAGGTGGTCTGGGCGCGGTGGCCGATGCAGGCTTACTCGCTCAACTGCCCAGCGAGCTGCTCAGCAAGATTGACTCTCGCTTTGTCTCGCCGGATGGTCTATGGACCGGAATCTCGGGCCGGGCTCGGGTCGTCGCCTACAACACGGAGACGGTCGATCCTGACGACCTGCCCGATGGCCTGGAGGGCTTTACCGATCCCGTTTGGAAGGGTCGCATCGGACTTCCACCAACGAACGCCTCTTTCCAGACCATGGTGACTGGACTGCGTCAAGTTTGGGGGGAAGAGGCAACACGAGATTGGCTGGAAGGAATCCTGGCCAATGAGCCGATCTTCTATGAAAAGAACACGCCCACCTTGGCCGCGGTTGGCACCGGTGAAGTCGATGTGGGATTCGTCAATCACTACTACCTCTACCGTTTCATCGCCGAAGAAGGGGAGTCTTTCCCCGCTCGAAACTATTTTCTGCCGGACGGCGGACCGGGTTCGCTCGTGATGGTCGCAGGCGCCGGCCAGGTTGCAAGCGGTGAGAACGAGAGTAACGCGATCAAGTTCATTGAGTTCATGTTGTCGCCCGTAGCTCAGCAGTATTTTGCCAGCTCGACCTTCGAGTATCCACTGATCGAGGGTGTGAGCACGCCACCAGGCTTGACGCCCTTGGCCGAACTGAATGCGATAGACATCCCCTTGGGCGATCTTGCTGATTTGCGAGGGACTGTGGCGCTCTTGCAGCAGATCGGCTACCTCCCATAGTGTCCACGTTTGGCGACCTAGCTGAACGAATTCGCGCCCCGATGGCGGGCCCGCAAGTCTCCACCCGGCGTTTACTACTTCTTTATCTACCCTCGGCATTGGTGGTTTTGGCAGTCCTGCTTCCGGTGGCGTACCTGATCCTAAGGGCACTTGAAGCGGATGCGAGATCATGGAATGTGCTTTTGCGTACTAGCACTCTCCGCATTCTCGCCAACAGCCTGATATTAACCGCAGCGGTGACCGCCGCCACCGTCTTGCTTTCGGTCACGCTAGCATGGTTGACGGTACGCACCGATCTGCCCGGCCGGCGTATCTGGGCGCTGCTCACGGCCCTTCCGTTGGTCATCCCCAGCTACGTCGGCGCCTATTTGGCGGCCTCTGCTCTGGGACCGCGTGGCTTGCTCCAGGGCATTTTGAGCCCGCTATTCGGTATTGATCGGCTACCCAGCATCTACGGATTCCCAGGGGCGTTCATAACCCTCACGCTGCTCAGTTTTCCGCTGGTGATGCTGCCTGTGCGAGCCGCACTGCAACGTATGGACCCAGCCCTCGAGGATTCGGCGCGCAGTTTGGGCCAAGGCACCTGGGGGGTGTTTCGCAAGGTCACGCTTCCGCACTTGCGGCCTTCTATCGCCGCCGGAGCACTGCTGGTCGCTTTGTACAGTCTGCGTGATTTTGGCGCCGTCTCGATCATGCGTTTCACGACCTTCACTCGCGCCATATATATTCAGTACGAATCGGCATTTGACCGCAGTTCGGCGGCCTTGCTATCCCTGGTGCTCGTTGCAATTACGATGCTGCTCCTTTCACTGGAGCTCCGCAGCCGGCGGGATGGAAGAAGGTACAGCTCAGCGGATAATGGACCTGGCAAGCATGCCCGTATCCAGCTTGGGCGTTGGCGTTGGCCTGCTCTCGTTCTTTGTGCAGGGGTGGTGACGCTGGCTCTGGTGCTTCCGGCCCTGGTCCTGGCCTACTGGTTGCTGCGTGCGCTGCAGCAGGGTCCTGAACTGACCGGAACCTTGCTGGCCGCCGGAAACTCGCTGGTTGCTTCGAGTCTGGCAGCCATTTTGGTGCTGGCAGCCTCAATTCCGATCGCCGTGTTGGCAGTAAGGTTGCCCGGGGCATGGAGTCGGTGGTCTGAACGGCTGGCCCACGTGGGATTTGCGCTGCCCGGGATTGTCGTAGCGCTGGCACTCGTGTTCTTTGGAATCCGCGCCTCTCGATTCCTATATCAGACGTTGCCTATGCTGCTGCTGGCGTACCTTATCTTGTTCTTGCCACTGGCCATCGGGTCATTGCGCTCCTCGCTCCTGCAGGTTCCAAGCATCTTGGAAGAGGCCGGCCGCAGTCTTGGCCGCAGTCCGCTGGAGGTCTTTCGCCGCGTGACGCTCCCCTTGGTCCGACCCGGACTGGTGGCCGGAGCGGCACTGGTGTTTCTAACAGCCATGAAGGAACTGCAGGCCACCTTGATCTTGAGCCCCTTTGGTTTCACTACGCTGGCGACCGAGGTTTGGTCGTCTGTGTCTGAGGCTTTTTTCGCTCGGGCGGCCGGACCCGCGCTGCTTCTCATCCTGGTTTCATCAGTGCCTATGGCATACTTCGTTCTGCGAGACGAACCTGCATGACCCATAAAGATTCGATTGTTCAGCTGCATGAAGTGAGCAAACGCTTCGGCCAGTACCCCGCCGTCGAAGGCGTGAGCCTGGAGGTCGCGCGCGGGCACATCTTGACCGTGCTCGGGCCGAGCGGGTGCGGCAAGACAACCCTGCTGCGGCTGATCGCCGGGTTCGAGATTCCGGATCATGGCGAAATCAGCATCGAGGGGCGGCCGGTTGCGGCTCCCGGTATTTTCATTCCTGCTGAGACCCGCCGGGTGGGCATGGTGTTTCAGCATCACGCCCTCTTTCCACATTTGACGGTCGAGGAGAACATCGAGTTCGGCATTACAGAACTAAACCAGATGGAACGTACCAATCAGGTCCAGCATCTGCTGAACTTGATCGGGCTCCCACAGCTGCACTCCCGCTATCCGCATGAGCTTTCGGGAGGCCAGCAACAGCGGATATCGCTTGCCCGCGCTTTGGCGCCGAAGCCAGCGGTCGTGTTGATGGATGAGCCATTCTCAGACCTGGACGCTGATCAGCGCCTAAGGTTGCGCGACCAGGTGCGGGTGATCTTGAAACAAGCCCAAACGACGGTGGTATTCGTTACTCACGATCAGGAAGAAGCGCTTTTTATGGGCGACGACATGGCCATCATGCGCCATGGCCGCGTGGAGCAGGAAGGAAATCCGGAGGCGGTTTTCAGCTCGCCGGCCTCCACCTTCATTGCCGAGTTCCTCGGACAAGCCGAGTTTTTGCCGGCCATCGTTGTTGACGGGGGCCTCTCGACCGAACTCGGATTCCTGAAACAGAAAGTTGATTTAGCTGAGGGCGAGCAGGTTCAGGTCGGATTTCGTTCGGACGACTTGGATTTTGCTTCTGATGCTGATGGGGGTAGTATGGTCCTTGCGCGATACTTCCGCGGGCCGGTATCCCTGTACCGCATTCGATTGGGCTCAGGACGCCTTGTGCACTCCATGCAGCCCCACTTTCGCACCCACAAGCCTGGAACCACAGTGCGGGTATGGTTCGAGCCCCATCATGTGTTACCCCTCTTCCAAGATGGGCGAGCGGTTCCCACAACGCAGACGGTATCGGATAGTGAGCGCGCGGTCTCTTCGGCCGACTGACTGAGTCGCGTCCCACAGCCAAAGCGGAATTCCCGGAATAAAGACTGTCTGGTGCCGCACCTGGAGGGTGTCAAGGAGCAGGTAGGCAGACTGCCCGACAGGGTAATCGCCGATGCAGGATATGGCAACGAAGTGAACTACGCCTGTCCAAAGCAGCAAGGGGTGGAGAGCTTCATCAAGTACAACACCTTCCACCTAGAACAAATGAAGGTGGCTGCAGCCGGGATGGCATGGCCCCTCGTTGTACATAGGGATCCGCCTTAGCTTCGTTGGGGATTCAGAGACGTGGACCGAGCAGTCCTCTACGGTGCATTCGGCTCCGGTGCCTGATTGCGGAAATTTTTCACGTACTGTTCGGCGATGTCGGTATCAAATTCTTCAAACCGGAGCATGCGGCCCCACGAGGTCAGGACGACCGGCTCCTCAATGGTAGGCCATGGAAAACCGATCACCTTGAAGTTGCCCACACTACTCATAACTTGTTGGATCTCATCCTTCAAGTCTTCGCACTCGGAATCGCTGAGGAGATCGCAGTTGTACCAAAAGATCACATAGCCGTGCTCCAGGCTGTGAACAAGGTAGCCCGCCGGGAAATCCCCGAACGATTCAAGGCCATCCTCGTCGATGAAGTCTGCGAACGCCTGTGTCGCATAGTGCTTGCCTGAGGTCGGAGGATCTGAGTTGTAAGATCCAGGATCGGTGCCCTCAGCTACATGCACGATTTCCGGCATTTCCTCGATCGCCTGCACCTGCGGGATCGGGATCGTCTCGCCGCTATCTCGCGCTCTCGATTGGGTAGCAAGCCATGCGAGGCCCGCAACGACCGTGACGCCAATG
>Ga0255054_10001084_pt1 | contig 16019 bp, 12 predicted proteins | sample JV7_2_23_MG_FD_188634 | JGI IMG/M metagenome (GOLD analysis project Ga0255054, IMG submission 188634) | Seawater microbial communities from Jervis Inlet, British Columbia, Canada - JV7_2_23 | ecosystem: Environmental > Aquatic > Marine > Inlet | place: Canada: British Columbia | collected...
CGCTCCGCCGGAACCTTCGAGGAACTCTTCGTACTTCGATACCTGCTGGTTCTGGTAGCGGAGTGCGTCGTCACGTGCAAGCTCGCCGCCCTCTCTTACAGCCCCTTGTCGGGTAATCGGCCGGGAGAGGGCGAAACGATTTGGGTTCCTCGCACGAGCCTTTTGCTCGGTGATGAGTTCCTCGTTGCGCGTGCGTACTGCCTCGCGCTCCTCTGGGTCAGTGATCAGGTCGAACTCTGTCTTACTGACGAACTCGTCGGTGATAAATGCGTCGCCTGCAAACGCAGCCCCTGCCGCGCGCGGGCCGGGTGAGATAACTTCGCGCTGGACTGAGCCCCTCGGGTGCGTTGCGCCGACAGCTGCTTCTGCAATGTTTCCAACACCGCTGGTGACCTGTTGTACGTTGCCTGTGATGCCTTCCGCGACACGACCAGCGAAACCCTTCTCTTGGAACTCCGGATCGAATGCCTCGATGTCCTCTTCTGTAACCTGACGGACGCTGGACGGGCCTTGTGATGCTGCGAACCCTTCCGGATCAGAGAGACCGAATGCGTCGTCATGGATAACCCGCTCTTCATCAGTCATGCTCGGCAGACCCGGCGCATTGCCTGGCCCATCGACTGCTCTGGCTGCTGGCTCAGCAACTGCTTCACTGAGTGACTGTCCGCGTGGTGACCCAGCACCCTGTGACTGAGTTGCTTGGCCGGCCGTGGGGATCGTTCCTGCTGCCGCAATGGCATCTCTTACAGCGGCCTTGCCGCGGCGGCGCTCGAGCTCAGCACGTGCTGCTGCTGACCAAGGCGCGGTGCGGATGAGATCATCGTCAGAAGAATTGGGATCGGCTGCGAAGCCGTTGCCTTCCTCTTCTTTCTCTTCGTCCGCTATGCGGTCCTGACGGTCTTCCTCGTTACGGGCAAGCAGAGTATCGCGCTGAGCGTCGGTCTTGAGCTGACGTCCGCGTTGGAACAACCGCTCTTCCTGATCGTCTTTCAGACGCTGCTCAAGCAGTCGTTCTTTGCGCTTCCGTGAATTGATGTTATCAACGAACGAGAAGCCCATCATGAAGTTTTGCATGAAGGCGTTGCTGGATCCGCTAGCCATTGATTTGCTCACTTAGTTCTTTGACTGCACCAAGCGTAACACCCAAGGCGTCAATCACGTTGATCTTGTCCGGACGATCGGTATCTATGCCGAACTCTCTGTTGAATTCTTCTGAGAACGGGCCGACATGTGTCTTGTCGTCACCCTTGTAATTCCAGCGGTTGATGCGAACCTTCTTCAACTTATCAAGGAGCTTCTTCTCCGCACCATGGTCGTCCTTCAATTCCTCAGACGAGAAGAACGATGCGACTGTGCCTATGATTCCGCCTGCGAAGCCCATACGATCTTTCTCACGCTTGGCAATAGCCTTGTCATTCTGTTGTTTTTGTTCAGCGGCCGCTACCGACAGCTGCGTCAGGCTCGCGTTCTCAGCTGCGAACAATTCGTTCTCAAAGCCGGCTGCTGCCTTACCGACGTTCTGCGCTCTCTTGGAGAAGCCGCGCCGTGTGTCCCCTGCACCTTCTGCCCGGGCAAGGTTACGTGCCAAGCCGAGTTGCCTCGTCTGGCCTCGACGTTGGCGTTCAGACAAACGCAGCCCCAGACCTTTCTGTCGTCGGGCGAGCTGTCCCTCAGCGTTATCGAACGTCGCATCGACGTCCTCACCGGACTCGACGAGAGCGTCAGCCAAACCAACTTGGTTGGCTTGCGCTTCTATGGCATCGTTCGCCCGCTTCGAGCGACGACGACCTTCTTGGAATTCGTTGAAACCGCGGAGCTCGAGCTCCCTGCCTGGATCTATCGGTTCGAACTCACCGAATCGTTTGCGGTTCTTCTTCCCCTTGCGGCGCTTGCGTATGTCGTTTTCTGTCATGCGCTTACGCGGATCGATGCGCCCTTCCGACGTACCAATGAGGTCAGGTGACAAGTTCTTGAAATCGAACTGGCTCTTGAACAGTGATCCTATGAGTGGAATGCCCATTATATTGGTCCGTGACTGGAACTGAGAATACCACCGTCGCGGCTGCCATCCACTAAGCCAGAAGAATTCTTCTTGCCGAAGTCAAAGAACGACCCGTTATCATCCTTGTTACCCTTCATGATACCAGCGAAGGACCCGAGAGCACCACCAACAGCACCAGCTCGCGCGGCGTTGACTGAATCACCAACATTCTGCGCGTTGAGTTTAACGCCGGCTGCGATCTGTTGTCCTTGACCTGCCAAGTTGAGAGCGCCACTGCGACGCTGCAGGTTATTACGAACGAAGCTGAGTCGGTCTTTCAGTCGTTGACCTCTGATCGCCTCGTCGCCGCGTTGGATAATACCTTGGCGTGCCTTTGCAGTACGCAGCTGTTCACGTAGAGTGCCAGCCGCGCTTGTGCCCGCACCCCGGTCACGTAAACTCTGGGCCGAAGCTGAAGAAGCAGCGGCACGCAGCTTGCGTTGTTCGGGTGCGATGTTGTTCGCGTCACGCTCGAAGCGCTCAGCCAACCCACCGAACATCTTACGCTCTTCGCCAAGCGACTCGATCATCGAGCGTTGACGTTGGGCCATTGGGCCCTGCTTGATAAGACGTTCGGCCAGCTTCGCGTCTGCCATCAACTGGTCAGGCGCCTGAAACAGGAACGACTCCCTCAGTACGTCATTGATACTGATGTCCGTATCAGCAGACCGCTTACCGTCCGAAGACACGGTCATTTTCCCGCCGTCTTGGGTACCTGAGGGCATTAAGGCACTTCCTTGTGCGCAAGGCTATCCATAGTGATCATCCCATTCTATATGGGCTGACCTGGGGCTGCTACTTCTTGTGTACGTCGGGGTTCGGTGGACCGCTTGGGCCACCCGATGTGCCTGTGCCGCCTGATTTCTTCTTCGAAAGCTTCACGTATAAGAAAACTGCGAATGCCAATACTGCTGCGCCTGCTAAAAATTCACCCATCTTTCTATCCTCTTGTGATTAACCTTGAGTACCAGTTACGGTACCGCCTGTGATTGTAGCCGTATGGCCATTTTTACGCAATGCGTATCCCCTCGCTCCGCCTGATCCGCCGGAGCCATTCGTATGTGAACCAGTGCCGTTGCCGCCGCTTGTGCCGACCACGTTGACGTTACCGCCAGCACCACCGTTGCCAGCGTTGCCCGCACCAGCGCCACCACCACCACCGCCTCCGCCTGTGCCTGCGCTACCATTGGCACCCGAGCTTGCACCAGCACCACCATCGCCGAAGCCACCGTTCGGGAAGCCACCACCGCCACCACCGCCACCACGCTCGATGGGCTCACTGGCTGGATACTCTGCGCCACCGCCACCGCCACCAGCACCACCGCCAGCCTGAATCGTGCCGCCTGACCCGACGCTATTATCGACCGTGAGATCTTCCTGGCAGTAAATAGCGTCGCCGCCATCACCACCGACTTGTCCGTTTATGCTGACGAAGGGACTACCGCCATCGCCACCACCACCACCACCACCACGGATCACTCCATCATTCTCGAGCGTAAGCGCGATGGTCGCGCCGGTTGGCCATGTACCAGTGTCTACGGCGTGCCCAGCGTTGCCGCTGCCGCCACCGCCCGCTGTGCCAGAGAGTGTGATGCTGTTGCCGATCGTGAACGTGATCGTCGCGTCGGCGATACCATCGTATGCTGGTGTGTGGTTGTCGGCGAGGTTGCGGAGATTAACTCCGGTAGAGCCTGTGATCGCGATCGTCTCTGTGAACGTCGTCGGTGGATCCCCGGTGTCGCCCTTACCAGCGATCAGATCCCAGTATGAGTTCGCTGAGTTCGTTCCACTCGGCGCGTTGCCAGTGCCGGCTTGTACACAGATGTACGTGCGCTCGTTGTAAGCCACGACGTCATGCACGAGGTAAGCTGTGCCGGCGGCGTAAGCACCGCGGTAGACCATGCCCTGGACTAGCTGCGGAGCTGACCAGGCACCAATAAGCTCATCGGCTGAGTTCTTGGATCCGGTTGACGACCACACAGTATCGGTCCCATTCGGGACCGCATTGAACCAGCCAGACGGTGTACCGTCCCCGGTCGGAGTCGAGGGTGCTGTTGCGCTGCGTTTGAATATGATGTCGCGGAATCCTGAATCAGGCAGAACCACAGCGGGTGCTGTCCAGTCAACCGTACTATCGGTTCCGCTGGTACCGTTAATCTCAAACAGACCAACGGACACGTAGAGCGGGTTACCGTCAGCAGCAGGCGGCGTAGTCGACCAGTTGTCTGCTGAACCACCACCTGTCGATGGCGCTGTCAGTACACCAGTTGAGAAGTTGTAACTGCCATCGTTGGTGACCGGTTCCGTCGGCGACGAGGACTTGCGCAAATAGACGCTACCGACAAATGTGCTGTTGCCATCGCTGCCATCGCTGCCATCGGCCCCGTCACTCGCGAGCACCACTGGTGCTGTCCAGTCTACTGTGCTGTCGGTACCAGTCTGCCCGACAACTTGGAAGTTACCAGTGCAGACATAGAGTGGATTCGAGCCGGCTGGGACTGCTGTGAACCAGTCATCCGCTGAGCCGCCGCCTATTGAAGGCGCCGTAAGTGTTTTAGTCGAGAAGTTGTACGAGCCATCGTCGTTAATTGGTTCGGTAGGTGCTGACCCCTTACGTAGAAAGACTTGACCGATGAAGACGCTCAGTCCGCTGGCAGCACCAACCGTCGAGCTAACGCCGGTAGAAATGATTCCAGTATCAGTCAGGTAGGTATACGTGAACTGCACCGTTACGGCAGTCGTGCCGTCATTGGTTAGCGTTACCGCAATGCGCTGACTGTTGTAGTCACCGTCGGGGTGTGTCGTAGCTGTGACAGCGATCGTACCGTCGCCGGAGGTTAGCGTCGCACGATACCCAACGCGTGCAACGATGTCAGGACCTAGTTTGAATGTGACATCAAGATCCGTAGTCAGCTGAGCTGGTGACCAAGCACCACCGTCGATCGCCTGCGACCAGACCAGACCGTTCTCTGGTTCAATGAACCCCGTTACGGCGTTGGCACCGGGGGTCCCCGGGCCCGTGCCTGGTGTACCGGTAGAAATTTTCTGGCTGTCCGATTTGACCGTGGGCACCGGATCACCAAGCTTCTCGCTGATGGTCGCGAAGTTCTGTTTGGTTTCGAGTGTGACAAGGCCAGCGGCCTCAAGCTCCTCGAGCGTTACGAAGCGTTCCTTGGGAGCACCGCTGTCACCCTCGTACATACGTAGGTGCTCTTTAATACCCTCGGCCCAATCGCGGAGCGCCTGGTTATCAGTCTGCGGTACGTCGATATTCGGAAGTCGGCGTCGCCCGATGCGGTCTTTTATTTTGCGACCCATGGTTACGCCTCGGACAAATCGAAGACCGTCTCGCCTATGGCGGCGCTGGAAACTACGTCAGTGCCGGTGAGGTAGATCTCGTAAGTGTGTGACTGGTAGCCACCGGGGAGCCGGAACGGTTTGTTGTCCGCGACTGTCTGCGTGTGCTTCAGTGTCATAGTGCCATCGATGTCGGCGTACAGCTTGAACACGACGTCGGAGTACGTCTCCGCTTCCACTAACGCAGCCCCCAGATTTGTAGGGTAGGGCAGTCTCAGCTTGCCAGACTTCCATATGTACGTCATGTCGGTGCTGCCGCCTTCCCACTCGTAGATGGCCGCGCCATCGGAGTAGTACAGCGTGTCGGTGAGGATGTCCAAGAAGACATTCACGGCAACGTCATCAGCAGTTGAGAAGCCGATGTCAGGATCGTCTGGGCTGAATACTATTAAACCGGCCATTACAGTGGTGTACTCGATGTTGCTCGAGCCCTGATCTTATACGAAATAGAGTAGTCGTTGTACCCTTCTTTGCGGAACGTAAACTGCACCGTAAGTTGGGAGCTACCTATCGTCTCCAACGGCTCGGATGGGAACGGCGCCTGCGAATTTCTACAGTCAGCCTGCACACCATACAGCTGGTTGATCACGCGGTCCTCGAAGGCACCATCCACGTATTCGTTGTAAATCAGGTCCTTCGACGCGCCGGTCGAGCCCCCAGTGAAAGTCTCGTCCGTTACTGTGATACGGACCTTATCCGGCTCTGCGCCGAGGTTGAAGATAGTCGTCTGTGCTTGCGCGGTAGTGCTACCATTATCGGAGTCTACGCCGCTCTGCCGGCCAACGATCTTGATAGTACAGTCGCCGGTTACCTTCTCGAGATACATATCCGTCTCGCACTGCGCTGTCGCTGTTCTCGTGTTATCTGACGATATGTAATCCGCAAATGAATCGCCGACGATGGTTGGTGCCTGGGCACCATTGAGCGTGGGCGAGAAGCTCAGTAGGGTACTTGCCAACTGAGTCTCTGGGTACTTGGTAGCGAGTGCTGTGATTGCTACGGACTGAGTGTGCGTGTGTCTAAGTGTCCAAGTGGACAGGTCCGGACTCGTGTAGATGACACCCTTGCTAGATCCGTCAGCGACACCATGTACTACGTAACCATACCCCTGAGTTATTCCGTCACCCTCATCGTACTTGATACCAGACACTGTAATGGCGGCTACGTGTTCCGAAGAAATCGCAGAGTAGTTACCGATCGTGTCAGAGTCGTCTCCGCCAGCGCAAGTTACCGTCCGGAAGTTATCCGAAATGAATACCCATTGGTCGTTCGCATATATCACGCCGACACAGTTGAATGTGTTAATGGTACCGATGGAAGCCCCTGATGCCGCGCCATGCACGGTTCTGGCGACCTCCAAGTTTGTTACACCGGAGCCTACGCTAAGTATCACACCATCGCCCGAGGCAGCATGTTTACTGCCGGTTGCGGCCGGGTATGATATTGCGATCGCGGCCCACGTATTAGTCGGTGGTGCAGCACTGAGATCCGGACTTTGCAATAGGAAGTCTGCACCAGACACCGCTGCATATACGTATGGTGAGTCCAGATCCGCCATCATGACAGCCACGATATCAGCCGTTGCTGGGACTGAGGCATCTACAGAAGGCAGGGACCAAGTGAACCCGTCGGGTGAGGTCTGCAGAAGTAGGTTCTCTCCACCTATTACGAAGGTATTGTGTGTTGGGTGCCAGCATATTGCCGAGTGTACTTTGCTACTGACATTGGTGTACCGATGCGCGCGGGCGATGAACGATACACCGTCATCGTCTGACGTACAGACGTTGGCAGTGCTCGGCTGCTGACTTGCGCCGGAACCGTTGTTGCTCACCACAACCCAGCGATCTAGAGATGCTGCATACGTCGCGTCGGTTGGTGTGATCTCGTTGGTATTGAGTTTGCCAACGCCAGCGTAAGAGTCCCAGTCGATGATGTCGAGCTCCGAAGCGACTGCATAGGCGAGATCCGTTCCGCCGTTGTCAAAGGCAGAGAAACCGATCGCCTTCGAGCTGTAATCTTGGAGCGGGTTAATGACAAATGTCTCAGCGGGCGTTATGTCGTCGCCAGCTGTGAGCGCGGATCCCGGGATCGTGCAGGAGATCCTCTCCGCAGTAGTGATACTGTACTCGGCGCGAGCGCTGAGCGTGATCGTGACCAGAGTAGAGCTTGTGCGTACGACGTCCCCAACTGGTATGTTGATCCGCGCAGCCTTATCGAAACCGGTGACAAAGTCATCGTTCGATGTGAATCCGTTAATTATGGCTTGGCGCTCAGCGTTAAACGTGGCGCCGGCTGCAACCCATGTATCACTCGTCAAAGTGAGTAAGATGGTCTTAGCGCCGGCGACGATATCCGTCTCTAGCAAGTCAACATCATCTGTTAATACCGTGCCTGTCATTCCAGCACTGGTAGGTGGTGGCGTCACGCTATCCGGGCCATCCCAGAACCCGAAGTACTTACCGTCGTGGAGCTCACCAACGATGGTAGCTGGGGAGTAAGCAGCCCATTCCTTCTTATCCAGCCAGTCGCCGGTAATCAGCTTCGCGCCGTTGACACTGATCTCTACCAGTCCGTCGGGGGATGCGTAGATGATGCGGTCCTCGGTAGAGGCGATGGACTCTTTGTTGACACACGCTTGATTGAGTTTGTACGGGCGGATGTTCGTGTTGCGTGGGTGCGAGCCACTAAGGATATATGGCACACCCTCTGTCAGGAGAGCCACGGAGTTGCCGATCGCGGCGGCACCGACGATCTCATAATCGATTGCCTGGTCGTACTCAGGTGGCCATGCGTGGGGGAAGTACGGCTCACACATGTGTACGTTCTTGCCTTCGAACCCGACCATCATGCCATTGGGCATCGATATAATGCCTGCCATATCGGCCGGCGGTGGGCTCCAAGTAGTCGTGCCAATTACCTCACCGAGGTCCGAGGCTTTCACGTTCTCCGAAGCACTCGAAGACACGTCGATCTGCTTGACGAACTGGAACTCGGTGCCGGCCTGCGTTGAATTTGTGCGGTAAATGTTGATGTGCGTAATGTCTCGGAAGACCGTGGGCGGCGATTGCATGCCAGAGATACTTACGGTGTCCCCATCCAGCGTACTGATGACTGCTGATGCTTTCGATGGCGGGCCCTCTTCGCCCAGAGCGGATACCCATGTGTACACGTACGACCTGTCTTCCAGGATGTCGGAGTCAGAGGACGCGCGTTCGACGTCATAGTAGAAGCCACCGAGTAGTGCTGTGAAGTCAGTGGTGCCATCGGCACTTGCTGTCACCGTGGCGTTGGAAACTTGGTAGAACGTAGAGCCATCTATGGTTACTTGCGCCGGTGAGTTCCAGCCTGACTCATGGAAGTCATCGGCGGTGACTGCTTGGAGAATCAGCCCTGCTGTGTGGTCAACGCGGGTGACCTTGATAACATCGCCGACGCGCAACAGGTGGCCAGTTATGGTCGCCTCGACACCATCGGGTAGGCGCCAGCCTTTGCCCGTGAAGGTCTGGTTGTTGCCATCGTTGCTCATTGCCAAGAGGAAGTCGGTGGACGAGTCGTCATTGGCTGCTGTTACGGCAAACGCGCCCGTATCCGTAGCCGACCCCAGACGGACCTTGTTAGCGTTGATAACTTCGGTAACTTTGACTGTGTCGCCCGGCTGCAGGTCAAATGCTATCTGTCCCGCGGCCGTGGGGTTCCACAGCTCGTTGGCAGTACCTGTGCCGGGGTACTCGACGAAATCTACGTGTACTATTTCCAGCTTGTTGGTCTTGATGGTGCCTGCTATGGCACGCCGGTTGCCAGATTCAACCGTCTCCGGCAGTGCCGTACCTGATACATTCGGTGCGACGGTTGGGGCAGGAATTCCTAAGCGACGGTATGTGGCCGGGTAGGGGCCGGAGCCCGAAGCAGCGATCGTGCGGTACGTCATCTTCGGAACACCGTCGCCGGTGTAGTAGATGCGCTCGAGGTCGTCACCCTTGACAGAGCCTGGTGCTACGTCAACGAAGCGGTTCCACTCGAGCCAGATCGGGTCGCCATCGTTGTCGTATTTGTGTATTGTTCGGTTGCTGAATACGTTCTTGACTGCGGTGCCCGAGTCAACGTCCACCCATGGTTTCAGATCGCCGGATCCGAGACGAGCGTTGGTAGCTACTTGAGCTTCACCATCGGGTAACTTCAGCGCCGATCGAACGGGGCGCATGCCCCCGAACTTCGTTATTCTAAAGCCCGCCATAAGACATCGTGTCCGAAGGTTGGCCGTAGTCGACCTCAGCGCGTGACTTGGTCTTCTCAATCCCCGCAGAGAATATGGCGCCGTTAATTGCCGCGCCCTTAGCGTCCGACCAATCTTTCCCGGTCATCTTCATCAACTGATAAAAGACGCCGGCTTTGAAGTATTCCTCGTTCTCGTAATACAAGAAGTCCGGTAGCGTGTCCGCTACCAGCGTGAAGACCGGAGCGACGACAGACTTAATAAGGAACGCTGTGGTTACGGTTGCAGCAACCTGTGGAGTTACTACTGCGCCGCCATCGTTACCGTGCGTCCATGCATACGGAGTCGAGCCAACTGCAGTCTGCCAGTTGGGGTCAGCGCGGTCGAGCTCGTCACGAGTCTTAAAGGGGACTTCCCTGTCCCATGCGTCGCCACCCACATCGTACTGGATCGAATCAACTCGCTTAACGACACACTTGGCCGGTATGTCGGTGCCTGCAACAGGAGTTTCAAGCGCGAGCTGAGTCAGCGTCCAGTCGAGTCCATTATCATATGTGTACTTCCATGCCTCTGATTCCCAGAAGAACTGGCGGATGACTCGGAAGAGCGCAGCGTTCAGGATCGGAGCAGGTACGTTCGGGAGCTCCAACCGAAGTTCGGGTATGAGGGTCGATATAGCAACGGCCATTATGGTGCCTCCGGCGCAGCGTTTTCATCGGGACTGACACGCTTGTCAGCCTGTAGCCTGAGACCCAGCGCCTGCAGGAAGTTGTCCCATAATCCCTCTCGATATTCGGAAGGCATTGCATGGACACTCTCTTTGGTGAGGGCGCGGTAGATCACATAGGTATTGTACGCTGTCAGGTACTCGTCGGATAGTGGTATCGTGTCGCCGACAACCGTCATGGCAGTCGGGATTGCCGAGTACTGTACGTTCGCATATCCTGTACCGCTGACCGCCGGGTACAGGTAGAACGCTGTCGGATCGCGAGGATCGTGACAGTAGTGGTCGAACAACTCGGACGAAGACGCCACCACCTTGATGGAAGTGTCGGCTTCCCAAGTCGGGTCGAAGGAGTCTAGTGCGTCCTTTTCTACCTGACGCACAGCCCCCTCAAGTGTGGTGCCATCAGACTCGCTGACGTTGTTCAGCACCTTGACGAACTTAATGCCCCCTGTCGGTAATGCTTGTTTTGCGATCGAGTTGTTGATCGTGATTATTGACGCAGTAAGATTGGCCTCGGGCACAAGCGTAACTATCCGCTGCGAAGCGGCGTTGACGTAAGCTATGAGCTCAGCGTCAGTCCATCGATAGTTACTAGCGTCCTCGTCATGAATCGTATACCGAACTTCGGTAATTACGTTTTGTACCGTGGCTGACATTCCTTACTCCGCTAGATCAATGTTCTCCTGCAGTACCTGATAAGCATCGGAAATTTCCGTTGCTGTCGGGCGGCGCAGATCTGGTGACATTTCTGCCACGACCTTGTTGACCTTCGGTGTCAAATCGGTCTTCAGGTCTTCCGGGTCATTGCGGGTCAGAATCTTCAGCAGAGCCTGGTTCAGCCCAACTTCAAATGCATCTGCCGCATCATCATCATTGTCGCTCTTTTCGTCAGGGGCTACAACTTCCTCAACGGGTGGTTCGTCGTCGCATAACACGGCGCCGCGCTCGAGGCATTCCTCAGTGAGACCCTTAGACTCTGGTACCCAAACGGGTACATTAGCTTCGAACTCTACTGAGTGGCCGGTGGTTGAGATTATCTGGTGAGCATACGGGGATTTCATCATTGGCATGACATATTCCTCTTATTGAAAAGCCCCCCGGGCAGATGCCCGAGGGGATGTTACGGTGTGACGATTACTCGTAGTTCTCGTCGGCCTTTGTCGGGTCGAAGTAGAACATGTGAGCATCACCAATACCAGCGGTCGCAGCTGTGCCGGCCGACGTAATCTCGATGAGAATTTCGTCAGAGGCAGCAACGATTGCCGGGGTGATTGAGCCAGCCGAGATATCGAAAACGTTCGACAGCGTGAACGGCGTAGAAGCAACCGCTGTTGCGTCGAGAGCACTCAAGTACTCGTTTGGATCAGAGGCGTCGCCAATCTCGAGACTATCGGACGTACCGGAGTTCCACGCAGTCGTGATGCGGCAGAGGCCACTTGCGACGATTGCGCCGATTGGAAGCGTGCAGAAAGGCAGACCAGTGCCTGACGTAAAGTCAGCGTAGTCAAAGCCAGCGGATACGACGAGTAGGTAGCTACGAGTGGTAGCTTCGCCGCGTGCGAGATCAGATCGTGTAGACATGTGATATCTCCCTTAAATCGCAGTATTGCAGCGAATGACACCAAAATCTTCGTCAGTCGCGTCAATGTTAGAACGGAAGACCGGCTTCAAGAAGCCGAACAGTTTGCCAACCGAAATACCTTGCTGGTTGTCGTAGTCAAAGCCCTTCTCGACCCATTCCGGAGCGCCGATGTCTGCCATGCCCATTGCTTGGGCGCCGCAGAACAATGCAGCTTGTCCGTCAACCGTCGAGCCCGAACCCCACTTGGAACCAGAATCGGCACCAGCGGTGTTGTAGACATGACGATATTCATGAATCATGAGGCCATCAACCATGACCGTATCGGTACCCTTGAACAATTCGTTGCTTCCGCCACGAACGCCAGCGTTCCGTACGTTTGCCAGGTAGTCAGGATCCTGCCGCAGTTTAGCCATGCCCTTCGGCGTCTGGAACACATGGTAGAACTCTTGTCCACCTGGGCCCTTGATACCGCGAACATACTTGTCTTTGGCGAATGCCTTCAGCTCAACCATCATAGCCCACGAAGGCGTATCAGCGGCAGCTACTGATGCCGTTGCGCCAGCAACGAGACCGGTCGTAGCGTCCCACCGACGATAACGATTGGTTGAAGGAGCACTTACGTCGCTCGCAAAGTCGAGGCCCGAGAACGTGCTCGATGCACGGGAGGCGCCACGATTCGTGAACGTGTAAGCGACGCCAGACAGCGTCAGGAAAGCAAGCTGATCGATTCGATCGGCTAGCCAGTAAGCCAGAACGTCACGGGACTGTTCCCGGAAATTCACGACACTCTTCTGATCAGCGAGACGACCTTTATGCCGGTTAGCATTACGAAGTTGGTCGATCTGGATTACTTGGTCGTAAGCCTTGATCTCTTCTTCGTTGCCTTCCAACTGGTTGTCACCGCCAACACCGTCTTCTTCAAGATCGGCGACCAGCGTGAGTACAGCGCGAGTTCCCTTCTCAGACTTCGTGAGTTCCGTTACACGCTGGATCATAGAATTTGGACCCTTGCCCGTAAATTTGGTCGTGAACGCTAAGTTGCGCGCAGCTTTCCAAACTTGACGGGACCATACGGTCTTCTGTTCGTCAGTCAGCGAGTTAAAGTTTGTAACAGTCATAATAGACTCTCCAAAGATTAAAACGAAACAAAAAAGTACTATGGGTTCCCTACTTTACCGTCGGGCGACGTTGTTCCGCTTTTAAGGAGATCGACTCCGCTGACAGGTTTAACGTCCGGAGCGTAGGACGAGTGCTGATTATGCACCCCTGCTGACACTATTGTCAACAGGGGCACACAGTTATTTACAGGATGTCTCCGCGGAGCCGGGCCTGGGTTTTCTCAGGCAGAGCGTCAAACTCCTCGTCGGTCATATCCTCGATGCTGCCGATGTTGGCGGCACCAGTGTCGGCTGAGGCTGAACCCTCGTCACCTACAGGCTGATGGGCCTGCTTCTTGATGTCCTTTTTCTTCTTGTCGACCTTCTTCTTACCAGTCGGCTTCGGATCGGGATTCGGATCGTCCTTGTCTTCCTCAGGCGGCATCAGGTCGTACATGTCGACTACGTCAGCCAAGCCGGCGACGAAACAATCCGATCGCGTCATGTCGGTGCTGGCCTCATACCCTCGCATGAAGACCAAGACCTTATCGAGCAAGTCCTGATTGTAGTCTTCGCTGTTCGGATCGAAAACCTCAAACATGCCCTCAGCCTCTCTCGAGAGACCCACGAGCTCGGCCGTCTCAGCGTCAGTAGAGATCTCAGTGCGGGTTTCGGCTTTCGTCTCGGCCTTCCACTCAGCATGCTCGGCCGCGCGTATTTCCTTGCGCTTGGCGAGAGCACCCTCGGTGTCGCCATCCAGCGTCAGCTCGATGTATTGCTTCTCGGCCTCGTCGAAATCAAAGGTCTCTTCCTCGCCTTTGGCTGCTGCGGCTTTCTCCGCCTTGAGATCCCCGAGCTCTTTCTCGGCTGCTTTGCGCCGTTCGTTTACTTCGTCGAAGCGGTGTTTTGGGATTCCTTTCGGCGCCGGTTTTGAATCTGCTTCTTCCGAATCGTCACTCTCGTCGGCGTCGTCTTCGGCGTCGTCTTCGGCGTCGTCTTCTTTGCCCTCTGAATCATCAGCCTCTGTAGCATCATCTTCATCTTCATCGGCGTCGTCCTCTTTATCAGCTTCCGCCTCATCGCTTTCAGAATCGGATCCTTCGTCAGAATCCTCATCGTCATCTTCTTTGGCTTCCGGCTTCTTTTCTGGATCCCAGTCTTCTGGGAGGACTGATCCGTCGTCGAGGTCAGTGGGGTCGAAGTCGTCGATTTCGTCAACCTCTCCACCGAGGTGTGCGAGTTGGTCGAGTCTTCGCTTTTCGGGGTCACCTAAATCGGCAGCGAGTGCAGCTTCCGGACTCAGGTCCGGATCGTCTTTACGTCCCATGTTCTACTCCGTTTTACGCCTTCTTGGGCGATTTCTTAGCGCTGTCTTTCGCAGATTTGTCCTTCTGCGCGGCCTTGCGATCTTCCGCTTTGCTCCTCAAGTCCATCAGCGACTTCTCCAATCCAGCACGCCGGTTCAGGGCGGCTGTATTGCGATCAGTCATGGACTCGATTTTCGCAATGTTGGTCATTGTACTCTCTTTTCCACCAGCAATGCGAATCCTGGTCATCAAATCTTTGTCGTTGGTACGCTCGGCAGCGCCCATTTTCTCCATTTCGACGCGGGCGGTGGTGCCGATTTCCAGCTTCTTGATCTCTGGCGCAGCTTCCGCTTCGCCGGCCTGTGCCTGCAACTTCATGGCATTAGCCTTGCGCTCGATCGCGTGCGCTTCCTCGTTCATTACCTGCGCACCGAGCAGGCGGAGTTCCAAGTTCTCAATCTGCGCTTGGCGCTCGAGCTCTTGCGGCGTCGGCGCTGCAAGCCCTTGAATTTGCTTAACAATATCGACGACGTCTTCTTTGTCAGGCAGAGACGAGTGTTCGAGCATAACGTGATCCGGGATCTGAACGCCGACCTCGCGCATCTGGAACAGCTGGTCGAACAGCCCCTCGTCGTATGTTTCGCGCCGGGGTACTGTGGTGATCGTGACAGAGTACTCTCCGAGGGTCAGGTCGTTGCGTATGAACTCAACAGCTTCCTGTGTGCCCGGGTCGATCTGTTCCATCGGCTCGTTGACCGTGAGTTCGGACTGTACGGTGTCGCCATCTTCGTTCTTCGAGAACACCTGAATCAGTCGCGTCTCGGTGTAGTAGTTCTGCACCATCTCCAACATGATCTCGGCTCTGAGCTCGCGCGTGCGGGCCAGGTTGTCGAAGATGATTTCCTGCTGGACCATGCCGCCTTGTTTGCGGGAATCCAGCGCCTTCGAAGAGTCGGATCGTTCCGTACCGAGCTGCGCCTCGTTGACGCCGCTGATCTCGCGGAAGAACGTGCCTGCCTTCGCACCGATCTCAGCCAGCCCGGTTGGGATCTGGTTAGGCTGGATCTTGACGGGCATTTCTGCCCCCTCGGCAACTTCGAGCACGAGTCCTGTTTGCGATCCACGTTGTACTAAGTCATCACGATCCATGTTAACCAGTGACCCAGTCTGGAACATCCAGCCCGAGTTCGCGGTCGTGTTGACGACATGCAGTTCTTGCGAAGTGACTTTGTTGAGCATGTCCTGCGGATCGATGAGGTTGCGCACTACACCGAACGGGCGGCCACGCCGGAAGTACGGGAAGAACGGAACAACAGCGATGCGGGAGAACAGGCTCCAGCCATCGTGCAGGATCAGTTTGTCAGCGGTGATTGTTACGCGAACGCGGCGCTCTGGCTTCCAAATGAGGTCGAGCTCATTCTGGAAGGCGAACTGCTCTATACGTTCTTTTTGCCATCCCTCAGGAACGCGTCGCATATCACCTGTCGGGCGATCAACAAAGAATGCAGTACGCGTAAGTTTGCGGTACTGTCGTTCGATGACACGGACACGTTTAACGCGTTTGACTTCTTCGGCATCAGGCTGGAAGAAGGTTTCGCTATTGTAGTGATCTCCGCCGAAGTTAGGAGCCTCCCATTCCAGCGAATCGTGTCCGAATGTACCGTTCGCTGCGGCGAGTTCAACTTGATCTCGAAA
>Ga0255054_10001088_pt1 | contig 15989 bp, 10 predicted proteins | sample JV7_2_23_MG_FD_188634 | JGI IMG/M metagenome (GOLD analysis project Ga0255054, IMG submission 188634) | Seawater microbial communities from Jervis Inlet, British Columbia, Canada - JV7_2_23 | ecosystem: Environmental > Aquatic > Marine > Inlet | place: Canada: British Columbia | collected...
TTTTTACCAGTCAGACGCATGGCGTAACCGTCTCTATACCGATTATTGGGAAGGACGACCAGCTGCTTGGCGTATTCGGGCTGGATATCGAACTGAAAGAGATAAGTGTATTTCTTGAAACGTTGAAAATCGGCCAGAATGGCCGGGCAATTATTATCGACCAAGAAGGTTACATCGTCGCCCATCCGGAAATTGGAAAAATGGTTAAAAAGGAAGGCGATGTGTATAAACCAATTTTGGTGGAAGAATTGGCAGATCCGGTCTTGAACCGTGCTTATAACCGCTTTCAAATCGACGGACATGGTCACCGTGATTTGACCGTTGATAATCAACGCTATCTCAGTACCGCATTATTGCTCCCCAAAAAATACGGACACGATCTGTCCGTATTTATTTTTGTGCCGGAGGAGGATTTTGTCGGTTTCGTTACCCGCAACAATCGTACCATTTTACTGATGTCCATCAGTATTGTGGCTCTGGCAGTGCTGATGGCCGGTCTGCTGATCTTCCAGGGCCTGAGGGCCGATCGTAATGCCCAATTTGTGCTCGAACGCCAGCATGAACTCGAGGCCCAGAGCCGGGCCTTCTTCGAGCTGTCATCTAAAGCGGCCCTGTTTGATACCGCCGATGCTGAATCTCTTGGCCAGTTAACCGAAATTGTTACTGAAGCAGTCAACTTAAGACGCACCAGTGTGTGGCATTTTGATGATGATGGCCAACTTTTGAGATGTGTTGACAGTTATGATCGCGAAAGCAAGGGTCATACCCAGGGGACCGTGCTCGACCTGGCCGACTTTCCGCAATTATTCGACCTTTTGCAGAAAGGCGAAGATATCAGCGCCAGGGATGCCGGCATGGATATCCGCCTGGCCGAAGTGCATCGGATTTATTTGCAGCCGCTGGGGTGTGAATCATTGTTAAGCGTACCGATTGGTCATCATGGCCGGACAGCGGGGAGCCTGTGGTTTGAGCACGAGCGCCTGACCCGCAGCTGGTCGACCGAAGAAATTTCTTTTGCCCACGCTATTGCCAGCATGCTGGCATTGCGGTTTTCATCAGATCGAAAATCGATGCCGGCGCCGCAACAGCAAATCGAAGATCATGACCGCGCCGAAGATTCTAGTGTCCCAGCGGCAGGGGTCATTGCACCCGGTAGTGACAGCCGTCGCGAACTTCGTGCGGATAAAACCGATCGTGCGGATCGACAGACGAAGCCTGTTTCTGCGAACGGAACAAACCGATTCACTTCGTTTTTGGATCGTCTGGCAGCCGGCGGTATTGATCCCGCTCAAACCGCTGCCGACATCTTTACCGATACGACGGTTATGGCCCTGCGATTTACCGATCCCCTGACGCTTGCCGAGCGGGTTGCTGACAGCGAATCAATGACGACGGTTGATCACATGGTCGGCTATCTGGAAGAGATGGCCGCTTCCCGGGGCATCGAATATATGAAAGTTATGGGGGATCAGATCGTATGTGCGGCCGGGATCGACTCCGGTTCTAAAGACCATGCCCGTCTGATTGCTGACCTGGCACTCAACCTTCAGAATCGCTGTACCGCAATATTTACAGCGCTAAACACGCCCATGGAATTCCGAATCGGGATCGACACCGGGGCTGTCATGGGCAGTCCGGTGGGTCGCGAACACAAAGCATACAATATTTGGGGCGAGTCCGTTCGTTTTGCATCAAAGATGGCAGACGCCGGCATCGCGGGTGGAATTCAGGTTTCGGAAACCACCTATCGGCGTCTGCGTGCCAATTACCTGTTTCAGGTACGGGGCAGCTATTATTTGCCCAACATCGGCGAGACAGCAACCTATCTACTGACAGGAAAAATATGAATAACGAACACGTCATACCATCAGAAGGAAATGACACAACCGATGCTGCGCCAAAACTGAGACGCTGGCTGGCAACCATCGGTCTGTGGACGATTGGCCTCTGGCGATGGCCGGTTCAATTTATCAGTGATGCCGCGGCCGTTATCCGGCAAAGTTGCCGCCCGATCACCTGGCGACGTCCGATTCGCACCGAGTTTATGCGTCAGTGTTATCAGGTGGGAGCACAGGCCTTACCGTTTATTCTGGTGAGCGGGATCTTCGTGGGATTCGGCGTCGTCGCCCAGTCTCTCCATTGGCTAAAGGTGTTTGGCAGTACGGCATTGTTTGGCGGGTTTCTGTCTGCGGTTCTGGTTCGTGAAATCGCCCCGGTGCTGGTTGGCCTGATTGTGATCGGACGCAGCGGATCAACCCTATTGGTCGAATTGGGCACCATGAAGACTGAAGGTCAGGTTCACATGCTCGATGCCCAGGGCATCGATCCGTTTCTTTATCTCGTGGTGCCGCGGGTTTTGGCATTTTGCCTTTGTATGTTTTCGCTGACGATTGCCTTTGTGGTGGTGGCCTTGCTGGCGGGATTTGCTTCAGGTACGCTGGTCGGCATGATAAAATTCACTTTTTTCGATTTCATCAACAAAGCCATCGGTTCAATGGGTTGGCAAGAATATTTATTGTTTACCTTGAAGACCGTTGGCATTGGATTTGTGGTTGCCCTGATATCCTGTAAGACGGCGCTGTCACTCAGCGGCGTGTCGGCCAACGTACTGGATATCATGCCGCGTGGCTTCGCCAAATCTGCTCTGGCGACCTTGATCATATCCATTGTCCTGACAATTTTATTGTAGTGAAAGTTAGATCTGATGGCCGTTATTCTTGAGAAGCAACGAGTTGTGCTGCGATTCGAAGACACAGTTCTGATGACCGAAAACTATGGCGTCGCTGAGTCTGATAAACTCAATCTAAGTGTCTGCAGTGGGGATTTGGTTCTGATGCGCCTTGCCCGCCTGGAGCAGACATCGACATTTGCGGATGCCTGCGCCGGAATCAACCGGCCGGCCACCGGAGCGGTGTATTTTCTGGGAAGAAACTGGCCGGAGCTGCCCCCTGACCAGGCCAATGCGCTGCGGGGGCGAATCGGTCGTGTATTTAGGACCGGAAACTGGATTAACCATTTAGCGCTCATAGAAAATATATTGCTTTGCCAACTTCACCATACCCGCAGATCCGCCCGCCAGCTTCGCGATGAAGCCGCGGTGCTGGCCGCACAATTTGGTCTTCCCGGGGTCCCTCTGGGGCTGCCCGGCAATTCCACAGCGGCCGATCTGCAACGCGCTGCCTGTGTGCGGGCATTTCTGGGCCGGCCTGCGCTGATTTTGTTAGAAGAGCCAACCGCCGGCATTTACCTTGAAATCATATCTGCATTGATGAATGCCGTTCGCCAGGCGCGTGAACGCGGCGCTGCCGTCATCTGGCTGACAAGAAAAAATTTAATCTGGAATGATCAAACACTGCCGGCAACCCAACGATATCGACTGGTCGCCGGGAAGTTGATGGAGGTGACAACGTGAAAGAGACGCTGCCGCAACCGAAATTCCGCTATACGAATGAAACGGTAGGGCTGTTTGTATTGATGACATTGCTGATTTTTGTGGCCGGACTGATTTACTCCGGCCAGGTCCGCAAATGGTTTAACCCCGGGGAAACGCTCAAGGTGGTTTTGCCGGATGATGGTCTTGGCGGTCTGGCGGAAGGATCGACAGTCGAAATTCTGGGAACCAAAGCAGGGGAAGTCCGCGATATTGTCATAAATCCCGATCAGAAGATACATGCCAATGTACGAATTGATAGCGAGATGGCGGTATTTGTTCGCAGCGATTCAAAAGCGACGATACGCAAGACATTCGGTATTGCCGGTGATGCCTACCTTGAAATTACCCGGGGCTTCGGGGAGCCTCTTGATTGGGAATTTGCCGTGATTGCGGTCGAGTCGGATCGCAAGACATCCGACTCACTTGCTGAATTGATCGAAGAGCTGCGGGCCAAGGTTATGCCGGTTGTCGATGATGCCCATAAAGCCATTCTGATGCTTACATCAGTTGCCAAGGACTTGCAGGATCCCGATAAGGGGGTCCAGCAGCTGCTGGAAAATCTGAATTCCATTTCCGATAAGATCGACAGTGGCGAGGGCACAATCGGGCGCTTGCTCACGGAAGATAAGCTTGTAAGGTATCTGGAAACCCTGACCGCTCGGATGGGCCCGATTCTTGATGATCTGAAAACAACCATGCAAAACGTCGCGGCCTTCTCCACTGAATTCGACATGCAAACCGGCGATATTCCGGAAATTACCCGCAGCCTCAAAAAAACAATGGCATCCATGCAAATGGTGATGAAGGATCTCAGCCGGACGACGCCCCAGCTGCCGCAGATTGTCAAAAATGTCGGAGACACTACCGACACGGTTCCGGTACTCGTTCTTCAGGTGCAACAGGTGATGGTCGAACTGGAGCGTTTGATCAAGCAACTTCAGTCTCACTGGTTACTGGGAGGTGGTTCCGGCGAATCTTCGCAGGCGGCGGCCCGTTTATCGCCCTTGGAGGTGAACCCATGATTATCTGTTTTCGCTCCGCATATTTCGTTTGGCTCATCGGGTTGCTGACGGCAGTTGCCATTTTGACTGTAAGTGGCTGCGGGTCTTCACCAGCGACGCATAAAGGTCCGGCGATCGATCAAGATCTTGAGCGTTTTAATCGGGCAGCGCGACTGGCCTTTGATAAGGGCCGACTCCAGCAGGCCGCAAGTTTTTACCGCAAGGCGCTGGATCGTGCCTATGTCCGAGACGATACAGCAGCGATCCTGGATACCCAATACAATCTGGCGTTTTGTTTGATGAATTTGCAATCCTACGAGGAGGCGCTTGGCGTGGTGCAGCACGCCAACACCGAAATGGTTCTGGCGGGTCATGGCAACTCGGACGATTTTCTTCTCCTGGAAGCCACCATCCTTTATCTCAGCGGGGATTCGGATGAGGCCTGGAAGATAACCGATCGGATTCTATCCACCCCCACTCAGCCATCTTCGATTATTGAGAGCAAAACCCATTTTTTACAGGGCTTAATTGCAAGTCAGCGGGGCGATACCGAAAAGCTGCACGCGGCAATCGTTTCCCTGGGGCAACCGGAACAACCCCAGCTGCGCGCAGATCGTCAGGAGTTGTTGGGGCGTCTGGCCATGGCAGAACATAACTGGGATGCCGCCATTGAAGCATTTGACGTGGCAACCAAACTGCGTCGTGAAGCGTTTGACTATCGCGGAATGGTGAAAGTCCTGGCGTTGGCAGGTAAAGCCAGCGAAAAGGCAGGCCGCGCAAAGCAGGCATCGATACGTTACCTCAGAGCCGGGCGAAGTGCTTTGTTGCAGGGCCGCTTCGTTATCGCCCAGAAATGGTTGAATCGGGCCGCACAAATTGCGAACAGCGCCGCTGAAGATCAAATACTTCTGGAAGCCCGAACCTATTTGCAGCAGCTTCAAGCATTGTCAGCAGCTGCAGCGGAGAGCTCCGGTAAATAAGCGACATTATGTAGACAAATTGTCTTGTGGATGGGAATTTTAGACCCCCGATTTTTTAGCCTTTGCGCTAGGGTCTGATTTCGATCGGGGTGCCGGCTTTGACGGCATTCCACACAAAATCCATGTCCCGGTCGCTCAGGGCAATGCAGCCGTTTGTCCAGTTGAAACGTTGCACGAGGATCGAGAGCCGTCCGTAGCCATTCTTCTGCCCATGGATCATGATGTCGCCGCCGGGACTGACACCCCGCTTTCTGGCTTCCTCGCGGTCTTTTTTATTTGGGTATGAGATGTGAATAGACTTGTAGAATGCGCTGCCTGCGTTTTTGTAATTGAGAATGTAGCGTCCTTCCGGGGTTCGCCCATCGCCTTGCTCTTGTTTGTGGCCCCTGGGATTCGAGCCGAACGCGACTTGAAAAGAGGCGAATTCCTCTCCCTGCCGCATCAGGTAGAGCCGGGATTTACTCTTTTCGACGAGGACCATGTCCGCGGTCTGCTCGCTGTGAGCTGCTCCCGAATACAGCACAAAAACAAAAGCGGCTGTGATGATTTTCACGATAACTTTCATGCTGATAACCTTGCAATGTCGTTGTTACCGTTATTTGTAGGCATTGAGCCTCGCATTCTCATGCGTGTTTCCTTCCAGAATCAAAATGGGTGTTCCAATCGGCGCCCAGTTGAACAATTCCTTGGCGTCTTCTTCTGAGAGGCCCACGCAACCCTGCGAGCCCACCGATTCCGTTATGTATGCATGCAGGTAAGATCGAACGGTTGCCCATTGCGTACCATGAATCGCTTTGCCGTCTTTGGTGAAAAACATGGTATATGGCATTGGCGAGCCGTATGTCTTGCTGGTGTAGTCTTTGAATTTTCTTGTGATTGTGAAATTGCCGGGGTGAGTTTCTTTATTGGGACGTCCGGTGACGACATCATATTCGAAAACCAGTTTGTTGGCTTGCACCGCGATGAGCATTTGCCGTTCGATGTTGACAAGAATTTTTTTATGGGTTCCCGCAGCTTTGCCTTTAGCAAGTACGGTGGGTGCCCAACCAAAGCATATGATTATCGCGGCCAAGAAAATTATTCCAATATTGAAGCGTTTCATCGTACTTTCTCCAGTCCTGGTGTGTGCCAAATTTACCCGAATCAAAAGTTTCATAGTTTAATATATGACCTCATGCGTATTCTTCAAGCCAAATCGATTTTGATGCGCTCAAAAAATAACCCGTTCGATGTCATGCCCCAAGTGCAAATCGTCTCTTAAGCGGATGTCGGTCTCTAAAAATTCTTATACGAATTGGTTCGCATTAATGATATATTAGGCAAAAATCATTAATTCTTTATCGAATTGTAAAAACATAACAGGATTCAAAAGTATATAATTGACGATGGTTTAAAAATCAAGACCACCCGTTATCCCTTTAAGGTTGCAATGTTTAGATCATTTTATAATCGCTATAATAAAGCATGGAATAATTTGCGCAGGGAAATCAAGCCGATTGTTGGCTTTGAGATTTGGTTCAGCTTGATATTCGCAGTCGTTCTGGCGCCGTTTACCGTCTGGCTGGTGGATAACCTGTTGATTTCCAATGGGCAAATTGCTGTCAGCAATGAAGACATTATAACGTTTTTCATATCGCTGCGGGGTGTTCTTTTTATTGTTCTAAGTGCCAGCTTCTTTCTGGGACTTGCCTTTTTGGAATGGATCGGATTGATGATTATTTCCCTGGCCGCTGCTGATGGTCGCGTGATTTCGGTCAGCAGGGTCCTGGGAGAGGAAGCTGTCCATGTTTGGTCTGTTATTCGTTTAGGAATGCTCCAGGCCATTATATATTTTTCAGCGAGCTTACCGTTCTTAGCAGCCGGCGTTTTGACCTATTTTGCTTTTCTCGGGGAACATGATATCAATTATTACCTCTCTGAAAGACCCTGGCAGTTGTGGATTGCGCTTTTTATCAGCGCTATTATCGGCGGTTCCTATCTTCTGGTGGGTGCCTGGTTGTACATACGCTGGCTATTTGCGATTCCGGCCCTCATTTTCGAAAATGCGCAGCCGGTTGAGTCCCTGACAAAAAGCTGGCAGCGAACACGGCACCGTGTCATAGAGTTGGCAATGCCCCAGGCAGTCTGGTGGCTATTTATTCTGTTGGCATCATTTGTAACCGCGCTGGTACTTAAAACGGCTTTCACATTTGTGTTGGTGCACGCCGGGCTGAACCTATTTGTCATTCTCCCGGTGGTAGTGGTTGCGCTGGGGGTTATCCTCACAATCCAATTGTTCTGGTTCACAATGGGTAAGGCCGTTTATATGTTTTTAATCGTTGATTTCTATCGCGAGACCGTAAAGCAGAAAATCGAGTTGCATGCAAAATGGTGGCTGCTGAAAAAATTCTCACCGGCCATCTTACAAAAAATAGGATGGATTGGTGTCTGTTTGGCGTTGCTGACAACGATTTTCGCTGGTGTTGCATTTTTCGAAAGTTTCAATTTAGATCGTCGTGATATTGCGGTCACCGCTCACCGCGGCAGTTCACTCAAAGCTCCCGAAAATACCATCAGTGCGCTTGAACAGGCGATCGCGGATGGCGCTGATTATGCTGAAATCGATGTGCAGGCCACGGCCGATGGGGTGGTGATTCTCATGCACGATGCCGACCTGATGCGCGTTTCTTCCATCGATCGGAGGATTGAGGAAGTCCGCTCCGAGGAGCTGGACAAAATAGATATTGGCCGCTGGTTCTCAAAAGATTTCAGTAATGAGCGCATCGCAACCCTCGAGGAGGCCATACGGTTTTGCAATGGGCGTATTAAACTCAACATTGAATTGAAGTATAATCGGCCGGACCCGCAGCTGGCAGAAAAAGTCGGTAAATTGATCCAAAGTAATTCATTCTATAAAAACTGCGTGATCACTTCTCTCGATTATGGTGAACTGAAAAAGTTCAAAGCGTTATTCCCGGAAGTCAAGATCGGTCTGACCGTTTTCCAGGCACTGGGGGACTTCACTGGGAGCGAAGTTGACTTCCTCAGTATTGATGCCGCCCAGGCCACATCCCGGCTGGTTAAACATGCACAACAGAACGGGAAGCAGATCCATGTCTGGACCGTCAATGACTTGCAGACGACGCTTTTGATGATAGAGGTGGGTGTGGTATTATTACAGATAAACCGGACGCTATTCAGAATTGGCTGCAAGTCTGGAACGATTTAAGCGGTACAGAAAAAATCGCTCTCTGGCTGAGGAATTTGTTTCTTCAAACAACATTTGAAAAAATCACCCTTTGGCTCAGGAATATGTTTCTTCAAGGTGATTCTGTGCTTGGCAGCGAGCCTGATAACACGATTAGGTTGGCTTCTGCGATTTATCCAATTCATCTGCTGACTTCAAAATGCCGTCAAAATCAAAATCTTCGGCCATTTGAATGAATTGATCAGCGATCGGTGCGAAAGCCTCGGATTTGGATTTGAAATCTTCGGCAATCATTTTTATGCGGGTGACGTCTCCAATTTCAACCGCATCACGGATGCGACCGACGGCTTCTTTTGCCAGTTCCGCAGGAATTTCCCGCAACGCTGCGGCAGACGGTTTGGCGGGTTTTTCAGGAGCAGGATGACCCAGAACCCGAACGGACTTGAGGGCAGCCTGGAGTACTTTTTTCATTTCAACGAAAGTCTGATTCAGTTTCTGTTTGGATAATCCCTTCTTCAGGCCGCCTCTTACCTGTTTTTCCATTTCGATTGCCGCCGTCTGAAGATCGGTGGCTGCCAGGTTTCCGGCCAGCCCTTTGAGATTGTGCACCAGGCTGTGGGCCTGCTCAAAATCTTTGGCATCCAGCGTTTGACGAATTTCGTCGGCGGTGCCGGTATATTTAACACCAAAGTCCAGCAGCAGCTTGCGGTAAAGTTTTTCGTTCCACTGCAGGCGTTTGAGGCCGTCCTCCAGGTCAAATCCCGGCAGGGATTTGGGTAATCCCTCCGCCTCCGGAGCCGTTTCAGCAAAGGATTCTGCTGCGCCGGGAACTTCCGGAGGCTCGACTTGAACGCGGTTTTTGTCCGGCTGAATCCATTTTTGGAGGGTGCCGAACAGGTGATCGGGATCAATGGGCTTGGTGACATGGTCGCTCATACCGGCTTCTATACTTTTATCCGCATCGCCGTCCATGGCATGGGCGGTCATAGCTATGATGGGTAGTGCTGAGGACTGAGGGCTGATTTCCGTCTTTGGGTTCCGCCGCCTTGAGCTTTGAGCTTTGAGCTCCCACTCGCGTATTTTGCGAGTGGCGGTATGCCCGTCCATTACCGGCATCTGGACATCCATGAGCACCGCATCATATTTATTTGCCTTGATGGCATCGATGGCTTCCTGGCCGTTGCCCGCCAGGCTGACTTTGAGTCCGGCGCCTTCAAGAATTTCTCTGGCCACCTGCTGGTTAATTTCATTGTCTTCCACCAGCAGCACATGGGCGCCCTGTATTTGCTTCAACCCCTCGGCTTCTTTTTGCCCTCTGCGGCTAACCCTTGATTGCTCGGGTATGGCTTCGCCAAATGCTTGCATGCTGGCGTCAAAAAGCAACGAAGGGTTGACAGGCTTGAGCAGAAAGCCGTCCAGCCCCACCTGCTCGGCCTGTTGCATCACATCTTCGCGGCCGTAGGCGGTTACCAGGATAACGGCCGGAATTTTAATCAATCCGGGATGACTTTTGATCCGCTCGGAGGCCTCGATGCCGTCCATTTCCGGCATCCTCCAGTCCATGACCACCAACTCGAAAGGTTGATCTTGCGGCGCGCGCTCCAGTTCGCTGATTCCCTCCGGTCCGGATGCGGCCGCTGTGACCTCGAAGGTAAAGGATTCCAGCATATCTTTTAATATTTCTCTGGAAGTGGCGTTGTCATCCACCACCAGGACTTTCATGCCTCGCAAATCCGTTGAAGTTGCAAAGCGCTGCTTGTCTCTTTCCTTTCCGAGACCGAAGTTGGCTGTAAAGCTGAAGGTGGTACCCTGGCCGGATTCGCTCTCAACCCAGATTTCGCCGCCCATCATGTTGACCAGTTTTTTGCTGATCGCCAGCCCCAGCCCGGTACCGCCGTATTTGCGGGTCGTGGAGGTGTCGGCCTGGGAAAAAGACTGAAACAGTTTGCCGGCCTGTTCTTCTGTAAGACCGATACCGGTATCCCTGACCGAAAATTTTAAGGTGACCTGGTCTTCATTGCGTTTGAGCAGCTCAGTGGACACCACAATTTCTCCGGTATCGGTGAATTTGACCGCATTGTTGGATAGATTGATCAACACCTGTCCCAGTCTTAATGAGTCCCCAACCAGAAACCGGGGCACTTCCCGATTCGTATTGAACAGAACCTCGAGATCTTCTTTTTCCTGAGCTTTGACAGTGACCAGGTTGGCCAGGTTATCCATCACATCTTCCAGATTGAAGTCCACGGTCTCGATGTCCATTTTGCCGGCTTCGATTTTTGAAAAATCCAGAATGTCATTGATGATGCCTAAAAGAGAATTGGCCGATGACTGGATTTTTTTGAGGTAGTCGCGCTGTTTGGGGGACAAATCCGTTTTCAGGGCCAGGTGCGCCATGCCGATCACCGCATTCATAGGCGTGCGGATCTCATGGCTCATGTTGGCTAAAAAATCACCCTTGGCCTGGTTGGCATCGTCGGCCGCCTGTTTGGCCTCGATGAGTTCTTTTTCCATGTGTTTACGTTCGGTGATATCCTGTTTTACGGCCACGAAATGGGTAATTTCGCCTTCACTATTTTTAATCGGTGAGATGGAGGCGCGCTCCCAGTATTCCTCACCGTTTTTTTTGCGGTTAATAAAATCACCCCGCCAGGTTTTCCCGGAAAGAATAGTTCCCCACATATCTTTGTAAAAGGATTCGGGAAGATCGCCGGACTTTAAAACCCGGGGGTTATTTCCAATGGCCTCTTTTTTAGAGTAGCCGGTCACTTTGCAAAAAGTGGGGTTGACATATTCAATGGTGCCGTCTTTGGCGGTAATCACCACCGAAGCCGGACTGTTTTCAGTTGCCCGTGACAGCTTGCGTGCTTGCTCCTGCGCGATTATTCCCTCGGTAATATCAACGATGGAGCCGGCCATGCGGTAGGCCAGGCCGCTGTCATCCCACAGCGCCTGACCCATTGTGCGATACCAGCGGTATTGGCCGGATTGGCAGCGCAGCCGACAGACTTCATTGAAAGGCGCACGATTGTCCAGGTGGTTTTGCAATGTGGCGACAATTGCATCACGCTCATCGGGGTGCAGGCTGTTTTTCCAGCCCGGGAAGGAATCGTCACTTTCATCACCTTGATAGCCCAGCAATTCTTTAAAGCGCGCCGAATACCAGGTCTTGCCGGTCTGCGGCTCTAAGTCCCAGAGACCGCCGCCGGCTGCTTTTACTGCCAGCGAGAATCTTTCTTCACTTTCAGAAAGCTCGGCGGTTCTTTCCTCAACGCGAATTTCAAGCTCGTCATGGGATTTCTGTAACGCCCGGCTGGCGCGTTCTTCGATTACCACCGCAAACACCAGCGAGCCCAGCGCCAGCAAAACCGTAATTCCCAGCACTATCAGGATCACCGTGCGGGTGGTGTAATAGGGACCGAGGGCACCGGCCGCAGCGATTTCGGTGGTCAGACCGATACCCAGTTTATCATCCCATAACCAGGCGCCGTATACCGGCACGCCCCGGTAACCGCGATATCCCTGCACATTAAGACCGGATTTTCCCTTGGTGGCCTGTTGAGCCATAAGGGTCAGCGGCTGCTGGTATCGGGGAACTGAAGGGGAAAAGCCTTTGGTCAGATCACCGCCGGGGTTCCGAACGCTGACGGATAAAATGCTATTTTGGCCCTCACCGATCAGCCCGGCATTGCGCAGGTCTTCATCAAAACGGCTTTCAGAAAGCAGATTGCTGTAACGGCCAAAGGCATAGGTTTCCCCGCTTTTGCCGATGCGTCCCAGCTGAATGAGCCGGGTAAAATCTTTGGAAGGATTCACACGCTGGGTGACCACGGCAATAACGTCGCCCCGCCGGTTTTTTATGGGTGCAGCAAAAAACATGGTGGGAGTCCTGCTGGGCTTACCTTCAGAAGATGAGCTCAAAGCAACATCCGACCATATGGGCGGCACCATGACGGTCTCACCCTGAAATGCCCGGTTGAGAAGATCCAATGCCTGGCTGGCGATCAGATTTTTGTCCCCCATGTTACTGTTGCGCATGGAGGCGATATTAACAAAATCCGGGGAGATAATGAAAAAGCCTGCCTGCCCGGACTGGTCTCGATTGCGCTGGAAAAATGCGCGTAATTCCCTTAAAACTTCACTTTCCAACAAAGAAATTCTGTTGCGCGCAACCCGCAGTTGGTGTTCAGTCAAAGAGACCAAGCGTGGATCCTGAGCAAGACGGGTCAGCTGAAATTTGTTGGATTCGACCCACTGGTGCAGTGACTCCCGGGTAGTTTGCAACACGATCTGCAAAGCATCACCCACATCGGCTTGAATTTTCTCTTTGACCTTATCAAGAGCGAGCCAGGCCAGAACGGTCACCAGCATGAGGAAACAGCCGGCTAAAATTATTAAAATGTTTGGTTTTAGTTTCATAGGGGTCACATCTTAATTATTTACTATTTTTCCCCTCAACCGGTTAACTCGTTTTCTAAGTTTTCTATTTGTATCGATTCTTTTTAACATATGGTTATATCTTCTGGTAATTCCTGCACCGGAGATTTTGCCAAAATATTCGCCCAGTGCTTTACCCGATTCGCCGGTTAAATCTCGTGCTAAATAGATGGCTGTATCTCTTGCTATATTCCGTTTACGTCCTTTGTTTAATAAAAATGCTTCATCTCGATTAAATTCCACACGGACTGCCTCAACAATCATTTCAATCTTTATCGCCGGTTTTAATTGTCTAAGTTGCGGAATCTCCTTATCAGCTGTTCGATTTGAAAGAAATGATTCCTTAATCCAACTTATAAAATCAGGAGTTCCAAGAATAAAGCCTGCGGTGAGTTCCTTATCTGGATTTTCCGATCTTTTGGTATCGACGGTTTCAACAAAATCTTTATAGTTCGCAATCGCCTCTTTTCGTTTTCTACCGAATTGCGATAACAGCCAGCGCGTTTCCAGCCATTCAGGTGCTATCATGTTACCGACAAAAGCTTTATAGCTACTCCAGTCATAATCAGCTGGTCGATCAACTAATCCTGCCCGAACCGGATTAAGATGAATATAGCGGGATAATAGCTTCAGGTAATTGTCTGCGTCAACGAGAATCGACTTAAATCGTCCCTGGAATAGATGTCCATTTCTTTTGTATTTTCGATTGAAATAGCCGGCGTAACTGACCGTGATCCATTGAACTGACTTGCTTAAATTTGGATGTTGTGTTTCCAACAGGATATGGAAATGGTTGCCCATTAGGCAATAGGTGTGAATTTTAAGGGAAAATCTTTCTACGGCTTTTTCCAGATAATACAAAAACTTTTCTCTATCTCTTGAACTTCGATACAGATTTTCGCCGGCGTTGCCACGGTTAATGATGTGATAAACTGCACCGGAATATTCAACACGCAACGGTCTTGCCATTTATAGTAGTCTCCAGATAGTTCTCAATGATAATTTGACTTTTTTATCGGTTAAAAAAGCGCCGTTGTCAATAATTAATAATTAAGACGTGACCCCTTATTCTTTATTGTAATTATAAATGGAAGTCTTTTATAGTGACTTATCAGAGTATAAATCCAGTTCTCGAGGACATGTGCCATGAACAAAGAAGCGATCAATAAATGGGTATTGCTGCTGCTGGTTTTATTTATTTCAGCACTTTTTCTGTCGATGATTCGCCAGTTTCTGATGGCTATTTTTTTAGCCGGTATTTTCTCAGCGCTGTCCTATCCGTTGTACCGCCGCTTTGAAAAATGGTTCAAAGGTCGGCGCAGCCTGGCCTCCATTGCGACCCTTTTTCTGATTGTCTGTGTTGTTATTTTACCGCTGGGTGGGTTGCTGGGAATTGTCACCGCTCAGGCGATAAAAGTCGGCGAAGCCGTCACACCCTGGGTGGCACAGCAGCTTGCCGAGCCCGACGCCATCTCCGATGCACTCAAATCCCTTCCGTTTTATGACAAGATCGAACCCTACCGCAGTCTGATTTTAACGAAAGCCGGGCAATTGGTCGGCTATATCAGCGGCTTTTTAATCAACCGTCTTCAATCGGTTACCCTCGGTACGGTCAACTTCATATTTATGTTGTTCATCATGCTGTATACCATGTTCTTTTTTTTCATAGACGGCCAAAAATTGATCGATAAAATACTTTATTACCTGCCCTTAAAGGATCACGATGAGCGCCTCATATTGAACAAATTCACCTCGGTAACCCGCGCCACCCTTAAAGGAACCGCGGTGATCGGTATCCTGCAGGGGGGATTGGCCGGAATAGCCTTTGCCGTGGTTGGGATTGACAGTGCGGTGTTCTGGGGCACCATTATGGCGGTGCTGTCCTTCATCCCCGGCATCGGCGCCGCTCTGGTGTGGGGCCCGGCAGTGATTATTCTGGCTGCCACCGGACACCCGGCAAAAGCCATCGGGCTGGGGGTGTTTTGTGCCGCGGTTATCGGCAGCATCGACAATTTACTGCGTCCCGTTCTGGTCGGAAGAGACACCCAGATGCACGAGCTGATGATTCTTTTCGGGACCCTGGGTGGTATTATCATGTTCGGTGTGGTGGGTGTGATTATCGGGCCGATTATCGCAGCCCTGTTTGTTACGGTATGGGATATTTACGGAATGGCATTTAAGGATGTTTTGCCCGACGTGGGAGTATCTGATTCAGATGTCAAAGCGGAAAATTCAGGCGCTGAAATGCATTCAGACGAAGTCCGTTCTGAAAAGGAACCGCCGCCGGAATAATTGCTGCTGGTCGCTGGCTTTTCTTTTCTATTGGGCTCAAGGTTTTATTTAGAAAATAATACAGAACCGGCTTTAAAACTTCAAATTTTGTTCGAGAGGTAGGCGCGAGGAGCAGAAAACTGCGCTGCGTACAGGTAGTACGTTAGCAGCTTTCTGCGAGGAGCAACAACGCTCTCGGGCAAAAGATGTGTTTTAAAGCCGGTTCTGGTTAGATGCCACAGATACGCTTGACTTCCTGATTGTCGATCAGTTCATCAACCGGTCCCTGATAGCAAATGCGCCCGTTGTCGATAATGTAGCCGTAATCGCTTAAGGTCAGCGTAAATTTCACATTTTGTTCGGCCAGCAAAACGGTTAAGCCGACCTCTTTAAGCGTTTGGATGCGTTCTCCCAGGGACTTGACCAGCACCGGCGCCAGCCCTTCGGTGGGTTCATCCAGCAAGAGGAACTGCGGATTGGTCATTAAGGCGCGTCCGATGGCCAGCATCTTTTGCTCACCGCCGCTAAGATGTCCCCCTTTGCGGCTGTCAATTTCTTTAAGGGCAGGGAACAAATCATACACTTTTTGTTTGTCCCATTGTTCGCCCCCGCTGCCTTTACGTTCGGCGATTTCGAGATTTTCAGCTACGGTGAGATCGGCAAAGATGCGACGATCATCC
>Ga0255054_10001091_pt1 | contig 15976 bp, 13 predicted proteins | sample JV7_2_23_MG_FD_188634 | JGI IMG/M metagenome (GOLD analysis project Ga0255054, IMG submission 188634) | Seawater microbial communities from Jervis Inlet, British Columbia, Canada - JV7_2_23 | ecosystem: Environmental > Aquatic > Marine > Inlet | place: Canada: British Columbia | collected...
CAAAGAGCACGGTCGTACTCACGAAGGCAAACATCCCAAACCCGAGCCCATAGAGCACCGACCCAACCGCCATCATGAGCATCGGCGGGAAGCCCTCGGCTCGGCGCCCGATTGGGAGCTGAAACAGCACCACCAGCATGGCGTTCATGCTGATCAGCAGGCCGTACCCTTGCTCCGGTACCCCGAATCCATCCCGCAGATAGACTCCCAGCGTGGTGAACAAATTCATTCCGATCAGGCTCACCAACATCCCCGCGCCAAGGTAGAGAATGAAGAGTCGATCGCGCAAGATGGCGCCATAGCCGCTGGATCCGGAATCGCTGCCCTCCGTCATTTTGCTCTCTTTGGCCACGGGTTTCGTTTCAGGCATGAAACGCCACACGACGATGGCAGCCGCCATGCTGATCACGGCATCCGTTCAGAAAAAGTGCCACCGATCAGTTGGCCGACAAAACTGGAGACCGCATACAGGGCGAATAAGAGCCCGACCTCGGTCATGCCGACGCCGAAGCGGCCCGTGAAGTAGAGGGCGAAAAAGGGGTACAGCAGTGCGCCGCCCACTCGGTCGATAAAGGTTGCGGCGGTCAGAGTCCAGAAGGGGCGTGGGAACTCGCGGTACAGCTCTTGCAGCCTTGTCTTTTGCTTAGTTACCCACATAGCGCGATCCTTGAAGGACAAAATGGATCAAACATTGCCACATCCTAGCAATAGAGCGTCCAGAAAACGCTACGCGATGGTTCGGCCGAACCATCGCTCGATGCATGGCTACGGGTTGCGCTGCACCGATATGGTGTGCAGTGCGGTGATTCGCAATGCGATGCATCGATCAAGGGCATTTGTCCCCGCACTTGCAATATTCCTGGCGGCTTGTGTGCCGGGAATCATTGAACCGCCGACACCCTTCAGGGCAGCTGATACTCCCGTTCCCATAGCTGAAGTGCAGCCGACGGTTGAGGCAAGCGTAGTTCCCGAAGAGCCTGATGAGCCATCGGAGCCCACCGCCACGCCACGAGTTGCGATTCCGGCTCAACCGGTGGAAGAGCCGCACCTTGATGTAGGCCAGCCGGTGGTTATTGACCAGATACGGATGGATTCGGCCCATGACGGATGGGCGATAGGTTCACACTCGACTGCTGATCCTGCGCCATCGGTCCATGTGCTACGAACCCACGATGGGGGTCGGACCTGGGGTGAAGTCACACCTCCCGAAGACAACAACCTTATGACCGACATTGGAGGCATTCATTCGTCGGGATCCAACGCCTGGGTGATCTACTTAGGCACGGATCGTGTTTGGAGAACCACAAATTGGGGCAAAACCTGGACCGCATCCGAGGCGGGTTACCCAGAAGGCCAATTCTCGGCATTCGAGTTTACGGATGCTCAGCACGGATGGATGCTGCAGGAGGTCGAATCAGGATTTGGTAGCCAGCTGATTTCATTGTTCCGGACCATCGATGGAGGAGATACCTGGTCGGAGATCATCAATCCCTATGAGAGCGAGGACCTGCAGAGCTGCCGGAAGACGGGAATGTCGTTCAGCGGGACAGACGTCGGGTGGGTGACCTACGACTGCGAGGGGACTTATTTGGAGGCCTTTCTGGATGTCAGTATCGATGGCGGCGAGAGCTGGACCGAAGGTCAGCTTCCGTTGCCGGAAGATGCGGCGCAGTCTACTGACCAGGGATGGTGCAGCTCGAGTTCGCCGCGCCTGACAGGCGAAGCTTCGGGATCGCTAATTGTGACTTGCGTGAAGGATGAGGGCTCGGCGCTCACGAAGCGCACTCATCTCTATCAAACGGAAGACGCCGGTGAGACCTGGGAGATCAGCGACTATCCAGGCGGCGAACCACAGTTCTTCAACGATGGAACAATTCTCGCCCTTGGGCGCGATCAGTACTTGTCGACGGACGGCGGAGAAAGCTGGACGAAGATCAAGATTGTGAACTGGGACGGTCAGTACAGCTTCGTTGATCCAAGTAAAGGATGGGCGGTCGCAACGAATGAAGGTGAGACTGCACTGGTCGTAACTACAGACGGGGGACGGACCTGGGATATCGTCGAGCCGACGATTGTTTCAGGTTCTGGAGATCCCAGTTAGTCAATCGACCTCCCCAAGCAAGGCAACTCCTCGCCATCTGGGTCTGCAACGAACCAGGCCATTCCTTCCCTCCATACTTGATGACCACTCAAATCCTCACCGATGTCGGCCAGCGCATTCCAGGCTCGCTGTCGACCGACATGGAACGATTGCCAGGACTGGTCCGACAGCTCGGAAGTAAGAACACCGGCCCTGCACGCCAGCTGTGCGTTCAGCTCTGTAGGCGTCGACATGATGGCACTGCTCAGCCACATGGCGATGGTGGGAATTGCGTCCGGGGTCAGCTGGGCAAGGTATGCGACGTCCAGATCGCCGGTCTCCTCGAATCTCTCCAGATTTTGAGCCGCGATAAACCCGTCCAAGTTTACGATGCCTAATGTAGCCACGAATCCGAGTCCGGCTGCGGCTGCGATCGGCGCGAATTTGCGCAGCCGTTGCATGGATAGCAGCACGAGAAAGGCAATCAGCAGCGCGGCGAGCCAGAAGATGAAGACGTGCGTGTAGGCGCGGAGCCGGGTAAATCCAAAGGCGTTCTCGTACAGCTGCAGGCGAACCAGCGCTGATGCAAGCGCCACCCCGAGCATGAGCACCAGCGCAGTGCTGAGCCCGATGAAGGTCCAGCGCTGTCGCTGATCGGTACGACGGCCCCAATGGCCAAGCGCGAAGATCAAGCCCAGGCTGAGGAACGCCGCCCAGACCAGCTCGCCAAACCCGCGGCGGGCATATTCGGAATAGGTATAGCCTGCGGCAGTGATGTTGGTTTCTCCACCGAACAAATACTGAAGCTGGATGGCGCCGAATAGGCCGAAGACCAATACCACTGTGCCGAGAACAATCACGGTTTCGATGAAACCGACAAACGGCTTCACAATCGGCTCATGCTCACCAATCAGCTCTCGAGGTGCGCGGGCTCGCAAAGCGGCGATCAGGGCGCCGAGAAATAATATGCCGCTCACAAGAACCACCAGCCCTCTGCCGATGGTTTCTGCAACACGCTCAAGGTCAATCCAGGCCAGTGCATCTTTCACCAGATCACCAAATACCAGATCTGCGGTTGCCAGCAATCCAACAAACACCACCAGGATCGGGAAAGCGATGAGAAGGCCGAGCAAAACAGAGAAACTGCGGCTGCGGGCGACCCGATCCCCGGCGACCCGGCGAGAGACGACGCTCAGGGACGGCCATGGACGAAGAACGGCTTCAAGCGGCACGGTCAACCCGGTCAGGGCGAAGTCTAAGAATCCAAATCGGTGCAAACGGCCATGAAGCAGCCCCCGCACCATGAGTGCAAATAGCAGTACGGTGGCCAGCATGCTCAGGACGACCGTCAGAGGCTCTAGCCGAATGGCGGCTACCGTTGCGAAATACATGATCAAGGGAATCAATCCAAGCGTACTGGCTGCGGGACGAACTCCCTCAACTCTGGCCGCCACCAGGATGGTCACGATCCCAAGCGCGGCCCAGATCGGGAAGGAGACCCCAATCCGATGACCGTGAAAGAGGATCTCAACCGCCAGACCCAACGCGAGCGCCATGCTGGCCAGAGCCAGCGGAGTGCGCGGGATCGCGGATAGATTGTATTGCCCGAACTTGGGGGATGTGGGGGAAGCAGAGGAAACCGTGCTCATTCTTACACCTCACTGATATTGGTTTGACCCACGGATCTCACAACCGGCCCATTCTCCAGCATTTGCGCTGTCATGTGCTTTCAGAGCCTCTCGAAAACTATCAGGATAAACAAAGAGCCCCAGCAACCGGCTGGGGCTCCTGCACTTTGTCAAGTTGTAGGGCTTACGCTGTGGCCTCCGCCTTGCGCTGCGCAGCGAAAGCAGTAATTCCGATTAAACCCCCAATTAGCAGCACCAGAACGATCAGCTCGGGGAGCACGTCTTCGAAGCCGGCTCCCATCTGAGTGATTTCGATGACGGGTCGGATGATGTAGTAGGTAGGAAACAGCCGGGCGATCCACTGCGGGATTTCGGGGAACATGAAGATCAAGGCCGGTGCATAAAGAATTAAGCCCATGGCCTTAATCGTCCCGAACAGGCTGTTAGTGTCCTTGGTCATCACGCCCAGCAACAGACCGAATGTGACCGCCATTATGGAACCCAGGATCAATGCCCCGATGAGCAAGACTGCATCCCCACCGAAAGCTCGGTTCAGGGCCAGCGTCACCACCGCCATTGTCGAAGCCACAAGTACACCTACGATGCCTTTTGCGGTCAACACATCGCCGAGCGTAGTGGGGGTGGTGGTCAGTGCCACGAGCGTGCGATCCTGACGCTCCTGCGCCAGGGATGTGGCGGGTATCATCATGCCCCCGATCATGATTGTCATGAGCACGATGAAGGGCAACAAGCGGTCCTCCCAGGGCAGCGTTTGCGCCTCTCCCAGAGTTGTCGTGATGATCTCTACCGGCGGCTCGTAGCCTGCCACGTCACGGAAAAGCGCCAGTATGGAGGTCCCAAGAATGGCGCGGCTGTCTAACCCGCTTTCTCCCCAGATGTAGCCGTCTACCTCTGCCGGTTCACGCGCCGCCATCTGCTCATCGAAGCCTTCCGGCAGCACCATCCCGATATCGACTGCGCCTCGGGCAACTGCGTCCTTTAGCTCGCTCTCACTCTCGAACTCGCTAACGAGCAAAGCCTCCATATTTGCCGCCCGAGCCGGGATCTGGGAGCTGCCCTCATCGACAATTCCGAGCTTGGCCCGATCGGAGAAAAAGGTGCCAAACAGCAGGGCCAGTAGAAGCGAGATCAGTACCGGCACCACCAGCGCCAAGATGAATATGAAGCTGCGCGAGCCCTTGGTGAGCTCCTTCCAGAGCAACACTCCCGTGCGGCGAAGACTCATCGGAATTGCCTCCTTAGCGCGAGTATGCCCAGCGCCAGAAAGACGCCTGCGAATGCGGCCAGAATAAGCACATTGCTCCAGACCGCGCCCCAGCTTGCGTCGAAATTGATCACCTGGTGAACAGCATCGACCAGATAAAAAGAGGGGATGATCTTGATCCAATCCGTCGTCAATCCAGGAAGCAGCACGTTCATGGCGGGGATGGCCAGGATCAGCATGGCCAGCATTCCCTTCCACATCACCGACATCATATCCTTCGAAGCCGATGCCATCAGAAATGCGATCCCGGTGACCATGACTGCACCCATGAGAAGGATCAGGAGAATCAGAATGGGCTGCTTGATCAACCCGCCCGTGACGAGCATAAGCAGCGTCACCTGTACGAACGCAAGTCCAACACCGAAGATACCTTTAGCCGTGAACAGACCTTCCGTGCTAAGCGGTGTGATGAGAATAGCCTTGATAGTTCCGGTCGTGATCTCCTCGCTGATCAGGCTGGCCAGGCCCAATACTTCCACCATGAGAACAAAAACTGCAAGAAGCGGCAGCATCCGATCCCGCGTCGGTGTGAGCGAGCCTGCCATATCCGGGCCTAAGATCTCCTCGTTAAACTCCACCGGCATTGAAGTTCCGGCCATAAGGGCGATCCATTCCTCGACCAATATCGGATAAAGATCGGAAAACTCCTGCGGCAGATCAGCCGAGAGGTAGATGTCCACCGTCGGCCGCTCCCCGAGCGCCAGCGCAGCCAGGAGATCGCCCGGGAACGAGACGCCAACCGGCACCTCACCCTCCGTCACAGCTTCCTTCAAGGCAGCTTCGCTGGCGTACTGTTCTAGAATGACGCCTTCTTCCTCCAGCGGCGCCGAGAGCGCCGATGCAATCGCTGGGGCGAAGACCCCGATCTCCAGCGTCTCATCGATCTGGCTGGGCAGCAAGTAATAGATTCCCGCGTAGCCAAACAGCGCGGCAATCGTGATGACGGCCAGGAAGCGGTTCTTGAACCACAGCCTCAAATCCTTCCGGATTACTGCCCCCAGCATTTCACGGTTCATTAGTCGAGCGCCCTGCCGGTGATCTCGATAAAGATATCCTCCAGCGTTGCCTCTTCGGTATGAACCGTGACCACTTGCTCCTGCTCGAACAATTGCTCGACCTCGGCTGCGGTCTCCGCCTTATCCAGCTCGATCTCCCGTTCCTGTAGTTTGCCGTCACCGTCGGAGACTTCCGCGCGCAGCACTCGCTTGCCGTATTGCTGCTTTAGGTTATGGGGCGTATCGAGCGCCGCGATATTGCCGTCATCGATGAAAGCCACTCGATCGCTCAGCTTGTCAGCTTCCGCCATGTCGTGGGTGGTAAGGAAGATGGTCGCTCCACGCTCGCGTTCTTCAAGGATGATATTGCGTATTGCCAACGAGGATTGGGGGTCCAAGCCTTCCGTTGGCTCATCCAGAAAAAGCACATCCGGCCGGTTGACGAGAGCCCGAGCTACCATAAGACGTTGTTTCATGCCCTTGGAGTAGGTTTCGACGATGTCGTCGCCGCGTCCATCAAGTCCCACGCGTTTGATCAAGGCTTCTGGATCAAATTCCCTGACGCCGAACAGCTTGGCAAAGAGCGATAGATTGTCTTTGGCTGAAAGCTGCTCGTAGAGGTTCGTGATCTCGAAACACACGCCGATCTTTTCTTGCACCTTATTCGGATCGTCCGCTACGTCCATGCCAAGGATAGTCGCTTGACCTTCCTTAGGCTTGATCTGACCCGTCAGCATATTGATCGTCGTGGACTTCCCGGCCCCGTTCGGCCCGAGGAAAGCAAATATCTCCTGTTCGGCGACCTCAAACCCGATGTGATCTACAGCTACAAGCTCGCCATATTGGTAGGTCAGATTATTTGTAACGATCGCATTCTCAGGCATTATTAGCTCCCATTTTCCAAACTGATTCTCACATGAAAATCATCTCACATCCAGATCTAACGACATACAGACAGTATGAATTTCATCCCTCCCCCAGACCTGTCCACGGCATGAAAATCGGCCCGGATCCAGTCTAGTCGACACCGGGACGGAAGGGGGATCGCAGATATTGCCGCAGGCACTAAATCCCGCTCGACATCACCGGGACGGAAGGGGGATCGCAGATACCGCTGCAGACACCTATGATTTTGTGAACTCGGGCGAAGGGTCGAACAGATGAATCGCAAACTGATCTGGGTAGGGCTGCTGGTGGGGGCGATGCTCCTGACCGCATGTGGCGGGGACACAACCGGCACTCTGAATGGCACCATCACACTCAAGCCGCTTGTCAGTGCCGGCGAGATCGCGCCAACTCCTTCACCTGCCGACTTCGCCGCGCGTCAGATCTTAATTATAGAGGGGAACGGTATTTCCGAAGTCATGCGCGCCGATATTGATGATAACGGACACTACAGCGTGATCTTATCGCCGGGCGTATACATGATCGATATCACACACGACGGCCCGGCAGGTACGTCCGGTTTTCCGAAGCAAATTCAGATCATCAAGGGTGAGACAATTACTCTGGACGCTGCCGTGCAGATCAGCGGCGGCTAGCAGGACGATAGGTTTGCAATTGCGATAGGGATCCGCTCGGATCCCTATTCATTTTAGCGATTTACTGGTCCGAGTACTCTAGTGCAGGTTCCCAACCTCGATCCTCAAAATTAAGCTAGCGAAGGGCCGCAGCGGTGTAACATTACCGGCTGCCATGCGTTACAAAAGAAGGATTGATGGCCTCGGAATCTAACATTGCGGAGGCTGAGCAAGAGCAGACTCTCGTATCACGGGCCATCGATGGCGATGCCGATGCGTTTGGCGATCTGTACACACGGCACCTGGACGCCATCTATCGGCATGTCTATTTCCGGGTCGCTGACGCGCATTTGGCTGAGGACTTGACCGAAGAAGTGTTTATTCGGGCATGGACCGCACTCCCGAAGTATGAGCCTCAAGGGCACCGATTCTCGAGTTGGCTCTATCGCATCGCACAGAATTTGGTTGTCGATCACTACCGCAGAAAGGCGAGCCAAGGCAGCGAGAACGAGGCAGAGATGGAAAAGTTGCCGGACCCTCGGTCGCTCCCCGAGGAGCAATTGGCCAAGCAGCAGGATTACGCTAGCTTGGCCCGGGCCGTCCAGCAGCTGGGCGATGACGAGCAACATGTGATTATCCTGCGGTTCGTTGAAGGCCTCTCGCACCGAGAAGTAGCGGAAGCAATCGGTAAATCCGAAGGAGCCTCCAGAGTCATTCAGCATCGAGCGCTCGAAGTGCTCGCAGGAATAATGAAAGCAGATGAGTAAAGACGCCTCACAAAACATCAACTCCGCACTGGATGCCTGCCTGGTTTTAATCCAGGAAGAAGGCCTTGGTTTAGATCAATGTCTGGAGCGTTTCCCGGAGCATCGGGAAGAACTGGGCCGGTTGCTGCCGGTCGCCCTGCGCCTCCAAGAGGGCCGTTCGCTGACCGCTTCGGATGGCCTCCGGATTAGTCTCGCGGCAAGGCTGAAGGATCTGCCTCACGCTGATCGACAGAAATCGCCCGGGCTTCTTGTAACGAATCTTGCCGCTCTCCGTTCCATATTTCGAAGTCCAAACCCTCAAAGGAGAGCGTTAATGATCCCAGCCTTAATTACATTCTTGGTCGTGACAGTTCTAAGCATGAGCGGCCTGGTCGCGAGCGCCGACGCGGCCGGCCCCGGAGATTTACTGTTCGGCCTGGACACTGCAATCGAAGATGTGCGCTTGAGCTTCACGAACGACGAGGAGAAGGAAGCCGAGCTGCAAATTGAATTCGCCACCGAGCGGCTCGAAGAGCTAAAGATCGAGATCGAAGGCGAGGCGAATCCGCAGGATATTGAGCAAGCCCTGGCCGCCATACAGGCGCTTTTGGACGAGCTCCCGCCGGAGCAGCAGGCCGCCCTCGAGGAAGCGCTTGCCGTTCTGCTCGCCGTAGCGCCCGACTTCGACGAGTTTGAATTCGAATTCGAGGTAGAAGACGGGAAAGGTGAGCTCGAACTCGAGCTCAAATCTGAAGACGATCTGGACGATGACGATCTAGATGACGACGACCTGGACGATGATGACGATGACGATTGCGACTCGTCGGGCTCTGGGAGCGGCGAATGCTCGGATGACGACGACCTGGATGATGATGACGACGACGATTGTGACTCGTCGGATTCAGGAAGCGGCGACTGTGCGGACGATGATGGCGATGACGAGGATGAGTGCGATTCGTCTGGCTCTGGTAGCGGTGACTGTCCGGAGGACGACGACGATGACGAGGACGACGACTGAGATCGATCGCCTGTAACTTCGTCTACTGGTGGTTCACCGAACGCTGTATGAAGAGGCCCTCCCGCACGAGAGGGCTTCTTCATTTGATTGCAAACAAAGAAGAGAAGGCCCCAAATTGCACGGGGCCTCTCTAGGGGGGACAATTCGGGTCTAGATGCTTTCGAGGATGGTCGAGAACACGTTCCCGATGGCCGGTCCGAGTAGTGCAAGAACTACGATCACAACAACTGCAACCAGAACAAGAATTAGCGCATACTCGACTAGACCTTGGCCCTTTTCATTTATGTAAGTCAACATTCTGTCTCACCTCCTTTCAAGTGAATTTGCTCGAAGATCAAAATAAGGGATCCATGACATCCCGCGCGGTGAGCGCGAGCGTGAGCACTAACAAACCCACCATCCCCAACGCGTGGACCCATTTTTCAACCTTCGGATCCATGCGCCGAGAACGGATTGCCTCGACCAAAACCAGCAAGATACGACCGCCATCCAGAGCGGGAAGCGGCAGCAAGTTTGTCATCGCTACGGCCAGGCTCAGCCAGGCGGCCAGATAGAGCACTGGAAACGGCTCTTCCCAGTCCGAGGCGTTTCGTACAGCCTGATCGCTGGCCTGTTTCAATCCAAGTGGTCCCGCAAGGCGTACTTCCTGCCCTGCTTCATCAGGAGTTAGCGCGTCAACGGTGACCTGGACGGTAGTTGCGACCAGCTCGGCAACTTTGCTCGTTGCCTTTCTAGTGGCCGAGACGAGCCCGTATCGAACAAGGACTCCCGAAGAAGTAAAGCCTGCGGGACCGTGCCCTTCAGGAGGGTGAGTCCGCGGCCAGATCGTGGCTTCAACAATCTGACCGCCGCGCTCGATCTCCAGACGCACCGGTGTACCCGTCGCAGCCGCCAAAATATTTCGGAGCTCGCCGGCTTCATGGATCGGTTCGCCGTCTGCCATCAGAATCCTGTCGGCGGGTATCAGCCCCGCGGCTGCGGCCGGCGAACCGGCCTCAACTGAAAGGACTTCAACCTGATCTGGCCAACCCACCATGTAAGCTGCTGTCATGAGCGATATGGAGAGAATTAAGTTGGCCAGGCTGCCAGCGCTCAATATGCCGACGCGAGCCAGGGAGGAACTGGCCGCCAATCCATCGAATACGGTGGCGTCAAACTCTCCAGCCGGACGTACAAAGCCACCCAGGGGGACCCAATTCAAACTGATCTCTGCGCCCCACAACGTACCGAGCCGGGCCAATCGCGGTGGCAAGCCAATTCCCAATTCCTTGATCCTTACCTGAAACGCACGCGCCGCCGCGAAGTGGCCAAGCTCGTGGACGAGGATAACGACGCCCAGGATCGCCCCGAAAGCGATCAGCAAAGCCAAGTTTTCAATCACGCGAAACTGCCGATGCAGTTCGAATAGTCGGTCTTTGGGATTGCGTTGACATAAATACTCACCTTTAATCAGGTTCAGCCTCACTTTATGGTGCGAGTGCGGCCGAAATTGCTGAAAAACTGCCTAAATGCCGCTAAATAGGAAGACCCTCAGGAAGGCGCTCCGCATGTGGGACCATTCAAAGGCGTTGGGTGAAAGCCCGCTTTCCCGTTTGCGGATGGTGGATTCAAGGCGTCGTAGGTCGGGTTACGGAGAGACTCCGGTCGCGTACGGTATCGCGCTGCGGGAGCTTCTCCAAGATGGCATCGAAGCTCTGAGGCCGGAGAAGGGCCTACCGGATCCGCTCGAGAAGAGTTGGCGGTCCTACCAAATACTGACCGGGAGTTTCATTCATGGCCGTTCCCCCGAATACCTGGCCAGTGAGATGGGTATCGCCCGCAATACCTACAACCACGAACAAGCCTCGGCACTTGACCAACTGCTGGCGCTGATCGGAGAGTGGGAGGAGCTGGCAGTTAGGCAGGGCTCTGACGATCCAATCGAAGCGCGGTCAAACGTTCCGCACACCGTTCCTCCAAGACCGCCCCACGGGCTTGTTGGCCGTGAGAATCTCCTTTTCGAACTGACTACGCATCTAAAAAGCTCGGATCGACTAGCCCTTCACGGGTTACCCGGAGTCGGAAAAACAGCTCTGGCGATTGAAGTTGGTCGCGCAATGGAAGGGCATTTCTCGAACGGAGTATTGTGGACCAGCCTCGGGCCTAATCCAGATGTCGGCGTGCAGTTTAGGCTTTGGGAACTGGCCATGGGCTTGCACGCCTCCGAAATCCGTGAGCTCCCGGATCTGAAATCACGCGCCAGCCAGCTCCACTCCTTAATCGGAGATAAACAGATTCTGATGATTGTCGACGATGTGTGGGATGAGACATCTGCACGCTCGTTCGAAATTGGCGGCGCGAACTGTTGCTATCTCTTCACAACGCGTTCCCCAAGGATTGCGGCCAGCCTGGCGGGAGAATTCTCAATTGGCGTCCATGAGCTCGATGAAGACGATAGCCTGTCTCTTCTGGAACGCTTCGTTCCGAGACCGAAGCAAGGGCTACAGGAACGGTGGCGAGAGCTTGTGCAAGCCGTAGGTGGATTGCCGCAAGCTTTGGTTATCGCGGGCAGCGCCTTGCGCACTGCTGCGTATTCTGATCAGCCGCGTCGTCTGGCTAACTTTCTCGATCGATTGACAGATCCAGCTCAGATGCTGGCCCTCGAGCGGTCTCAATCGGCGCTTGATCAGCAAGCTGGAATTCCTTCCGATGAACCGATCTCACTTCAGGCGGTCATCGCCCTGAGCGATGAAGCGCTTGAGCCACCCACCCAATCGGCACTGCGCAGGCTCAGCATCTTCCCCGCAAAGCCAAGCAGCTTTGGCGAGCAGGCTGCAATTGCGGTATCGGGCGAGACTGCTCAGGAGTTGGATCGGCTGGTCGACGCGGGATTGCTTGAGCCTAGCGGTGGGGGACGATACTCGATCCACCGCACGATAGGCGATTTCGCTCGAACGCGTTCTGACAACCGCGCGCCGATTGGAGCCATGGTCGATTACTTCATTGGGCTGACCGAGCGGGATTCCGATCAGTTTCTTGCGCTGGACCCGGAAATTCAGAACATCCTGGCTGCACTGCGGCTGGCAAACCAGAACGGCATGGAAGCAGAGTTCATCACCGGCGCCAATGCCCTCTATCCATATCTCGAGGCGAATGGATTGCTCGTCGAAGCGGACCAGTTATTGACGCAGGCGATAGCGGCTGGAAACCAGACCTTGACGCTGCTCAACGCTGGAAGGGTGGCACAGCGATTAGGCAGGCTAGACCGCGCCGATGGGTATTTTCAGGCCGCGGCCAAAGATGAAGAGAATCTCGCCGCCGTGTGTGCAGCGCTGCTCGGATTGGGTGCAACTGCCTACGAGCGAAGTGAGTTCGCCAGTGCAAAGGACTACTATCTCAGGGGGCTGTCGCTCGCCGAGCAGGCTCGCCTCTACCAGCGCAAGGCAGCGCTACTGACGAACATCGGGATCCTCGCAGTGAGCCAGGGCGAGCTAGTGGAAGCTGAGGCCAACCTTATCAAAGCGCTGGGTCTTGCTCGAGCAGAGGGAGACCGCGCTCTCCTTGGTCCGATCCTCACCAATCTGGGAGTGATCGCCGCCCGTAATAAGCAATTCGAAGCCGCAAGTGACTATTTTGAGGAAGCGGTTGAGATAGCACGAGCCGACGGCAACCGCCGCGTGATGGCATTCTTACACACGAACCTCGGAGCACTGGCGCATGATCAAGGCCATGAGGCGCGCGCCGAAATGGAATTTCAAGAAGCGCTGAGCCTGTCGAGTGAGATGGGCGATTACCAGCGCATGAGCCATGTCTTGGCCAGCCTGGGTGCCCTGGAAATTGCGCGCCGGGATTTTAGAGCGGCAGATTCCTTTCTCGGCGAAGGTTTGAGAGCAGCTCGAGCGGCGAACCTGAGCGAGAATGAAGCGCTACTTCTCATCAATTCCGCGGAGCTGCAGCGGGAACTGGGGAAGCCTAATGCGGAGCGAGCACTTCTAATCGAGGCCAGTCAATTGGCAAAGGAGATCGGCAACGAACGGTATGAAGGCATTGCATCGGAGCGACTAAAAAAGAGTCGAGACTCGGAGGGAATCTAGCGAATTACTCCAAATGCAAATACAGGGGCCCTGCGAATTAATCCGCAGCCGCAGGCTGCGGCGCTCGATACCTGAGCGTCCACCAGGTGCTGAAAGCGAAACCCACCCCCATCAGAACCGCTCCTAAGAGTCCCACCGCCCAATAGCCAATTCCTGCGTAGATCACGCCGCTCGCCAGGCTTCCGAGGCCGGAGGCCAGGCCGATCAACATGTCGTTCGCGCCCTGCGTCTTCGAGCGCTCGGCCTGTGTCAGTTGATCCGACAGCAGCGCAGAGCCGGCCACGAACGCGAAGCTCCAGCCCAGGCCTAGTAGAAACAAGCCGACGACCGCTACTGCGACAGTGGATGAGGCCGGAGCAACGAACCCTGACAGGATGATGATCAGGCTACCTGCGATCATCACCGGCCCGCGACCTAACCGGTCTGATAGCGCTCCTGAAACCGGTGCAAACGCAAACATTCCCAGCGTGTGGGCCGCGAAAACGATCGAGATATCGCCCAGGCTATGCCCCAGGTCTCGCATATAAAGCGCGGTTATGCCCATCAGCATGACCATCACTGCTTGCGCCAGCGCGACCGTGATCACCGCGACATAGACCCCTGGTAAACGAATCAATTGAGAGATGGACCGCGTGCCTTCTTGCGCAATCTCGGGTCGGGGGTTTTCCTTTTCAACCAATCTCGCCAGCTTTGAGGGTTCCGGTCGCAGGCCGATGAAGGTCACAATACTCGAAAGGCCAATAAGTGGAACAGCGACTAATATTGGCCCGGTCAGCTCGTTCAGGCCGACGCTCGCTGCCCACGCGCTGCTGGGGGCCACAAGCAGCGGGCCGAGAATGGCGCCAACAGTTCCCGCCCATACCACGATCGATATCGCGCGCCCACGCACGTCCGGCGCGCTGACCTCGGCTGCCACGAAGCGAGACATGAGCGTGCCAGCTCGCATCGCGCCAAACCCGACGATCCCCAAAAAGAAAGCCCATACCAAACCCAACTCGGTGCCAGCAGCAGCCAATCCCGCGCCCGCCAGACCAAGCAGGAGGGCGGCGGTTAGGCCGTTTCGACGGCCCAAACGATCCCACAGTGATCCCCAGATCAAAGCGAAAATCGCCATGGAGAGCTGGATAACGGCGGAGGGAACTCCGGCTAGGGAGGGGTTGCCGGTGAGATCGGTGGCGACGATAGTCAGAACCGTTGCGGAGGCGATTATCGCTGCAGATGCGAGGCTTTGCGTGCCGAACAGCGAACCGACAATGCGACGCCTGGGTCGAGTTGTTTCTGATGTTTTCACAAGTGGGGATTGTACAGCAGACTAGCTGCCCGACGAGCGGTGGCAGTCGCCGCTGAGGAACAGATCTAGATCGTAGCCGCTTCCCTGGGCATCAGATGTGAATTCGAATATCAGATCCTTGGTCTCTCCGCCAAGCAGCCGGCGATTGCTGACCCCTGTCCAGCCCGAGTCAATATCGGTTGGAGGAGCATCGTCGTTCCCGTTCCAAACGGACGCGTTCTTGAACCGAATTCGATCCAGCGCGGCGTTAACGCTCGGCCAATCGAGCACGATCCGGGAGATCATGGCCGTAGCGGATCCGGAATTCGTGACCGACCACGATGCTACCTTACCGTCCACGGCGAAGCCGCCCAGTGAGATGAATGAACACGCATCTTCGGTTGCGGTTGGAGGTGGGGGTGACGTATGCGTTGGGGTTGGTGTGGGTGGAATTGAGGTGGAAGTGGGACTGGGCATAACCGACGGAACGGGAGTGGACAGGGATGTGGAAGTGGGACTGGGCACAACCGACGGAACGGGAGTGGACAGGGATGTGGCGGTCAATCCGGGGGCAGGCGTCGTCGGAGAAAGCCCCGGAGTTTCGGTCGGAGCGATCGAGGTTGGAGTGGATGATTCGGTGCTTGTTGGAGTTTGGCTGAGGGACAGGCTAGCGCTGTTGAGGGATGCAGCTTCCAATAATGAATCGGAGCTGGTTCCGTCGGCCTGCTCACCGGCGGGCGCTCCGAATCCTTGCACTGTCAAAGTTTGTATCACTGCAAGTTCGATCTCTTCCGCTGAAGCGGATGAGGAACTGGCGAGTTCTGTCGAGAGGGCCTCAATGGTCGCTACCTGCGATGTCAGCTCGATCATGGGGCCGTTAAGACCGCCCTCTGCGGGACTGGAAGCTTGCTCAAGAAGATCAATCAATCCGCTAGCAAACACCGGAATCGCCAAGACGAAAAACAAAACAGCGGCGAATGCTGCTGCGATGCGCAAGGTCTTTCGTGAACGTCGCGCCTGAGCGGCGACTTTGGTATCGTGGCCCATGCTGGGCAGCACGATGGTGGGCGCTTCATTTGAGGTGGGATCTTGGATAAATGCCAGGGAGGCTTGTAGGACCCGGTTCATTTCTGAAACCGACTCAAATCGCTCACTCGGATCCTTGGCAGTGGCCTTCAGGATTACATTCTCGATCATCAGAGGAACCTGCGCATTGCGCTGGCTCGCAGCCGGGAATGGCTCGTTCACGTGCTTCAGCAGATAACCCATCGGGGTTTCTGCGGAAAAGGGCAAGGTTCCGGTCGCCAGCTGGAAGAGGATAATTCCTAGTGCATATTGGTCGCAGCGAGCGTCCACTGGCC
>Ga0255054_10001094_pt1 | contig 15942 bp, 13 predicted proteins | sample JV7_2_23_MG_FD_188634 | JGI IMG/M metagenome (GOLD analysis project Ga0255054, IMG submission 188634) | Seawater microbial communities from Jervis Inlet, British Columbia, Canada - JV7_2_23 | ecosystem: Environmental > Aquatic > Marine > Inlet | place: Canada: British Columbia | collected...
GCATGTAAGTGTCCAGGAAAGATAAAACCGCATCATAGGTTGGTTTTGAATCGATAACCAATTTTTCGACTTCCTGGATCAAGAGGTCACGAACAGCCCGTAAACTGATGGAAAGCTCCTGATGCAACAGGGATGGCGCAGGGGCGGCTTCAAATTTTTTCTGGATGTTCTTCCACAGGTTGTTTAAAAATCCCATTTCATAGGCCAGCTTTTCTTCCTGCTCGCCGTCCGCAGCAGTCCTCACAATGTATCCGAAATCCTCGGTTCTTAATTTTTCCACCATTGCTTTTAAGCGCGCCCGTTCGGTTTCATCTTCGATCCGCCGGGAGATACCGATATGATCGGAATTGGGCATTAACACCAGGAAGCGTCCGGGAAGGGAAACGTAAGAGGAAATGCGTGCGCCTTTGGTCCCCATGGGTGATTTGGCCGCCTGGACCAGAATTCCCTGGCCTTCATGAATCAGCTCTTCGATAGTAAAATCACATTTATTCGAAATTTCAGGACCGGAATTTTCCTCGAGGCTGTCTTCGTCCTCCTCGAATTCCATTTCAAATAATCGCTCATATTCCTTGAAATCATCATAGAACACATCATCCACATAAATAAAACCGGCCTGACTTAACCCGATATTCACGAATGCGGCCTGCATGCCGGGTAAAACACGCAACACGCGACCCTTGTAAATATTACCGGCAATGTCGGAGTCATCGCCGCGGTCAACATAAAACTCGGCGATCTCGCCGTCTTCTAAAAGAGCCACCCGGGTTTCGTGTTCGGCGACGTTAATGACAAGTTGTTTATACATACTGTCGCTTCGCTCCAATTGAAAAATGACGATTGAATATTGACGATTTATGGAAGTCGCTTCGCTCCGTCATTAGATAATTTAAAATCGATCATTCGACCCTGAGGCTCTCGATGGATAGAATTCCTTCAATAGTTCCGCCGAAGGCGGATCAATCGTAAATAGTCAATTCCTAGCTTTTTTGATCCTTTAATTTAACTACCCTGGCCTGTTTAACTTGTTGCTCCGTCAAATCGAAGATATGGCGTAACACCTCTCCGGGCCTTATTGTCTTGCCCGGTTCTGATTTTAGCGTCATCTGCAAATGGGTTGAATCCGGCAATTCAATATTTACTACCATATCCTTTAAATCTATCTTTTTCAACTTTCCTTTTCGATTCTTAAGGGTAAGGGGGGCTTCGGACCGGTTGATAAATGACGCTAATTTATCTTTGTCAAAATCGTGTCCGACAAGCGAAACCTGATACGTACTGGCCTTGGACTTATTGGCCCTGGATTTAAGCGGCGCCAGACGGCAGTCATGGATAAAAAGGCCGTCCGGAAGATGAGCGTTTAAACCCCGCAGAACGGTATCCGGTTTGACAAAGTCCTCTACTGCAAGGGTAAATTGCTCCCGGAGGCTTTCAATGCCGACGGGTAATGGATCATCAAAGGAAATTTTAGGCTTGGGGTGAAACCCCTGGGAATATTTAACAGGGATTTCAGCGCGTTTAAGCGCCCGTAAAAAAATATTGACCAGCTCAAGATGGCCGAAATATTTCGCCTGATCCAGTTTGGAGTAAATAACATTCAGCTTTTTAAAAGGTGCGTCTTTATCCAATCCGGCACCGGAATGCCGGGAGAATTCTTTTTTAAAGGTCTGGTAGGTTTTGACATCAATTTTTTCAAAATCGCATACGCCGCACTGGTTGCAATCCTCCAGACGACAATCGTCTGTTAATTTGCTTTCTAAAGCATTTTTCCATTCCTGACTTAGAAAGGGTTTATCGACCCGGCTGTCGATATGGTCCCAGGGCAATGGTTCGTTGACATCCCGTCGTCTGACGGCAAAAAATTCCGGATCAACACCGGCTTCGTCCATCGCTTCCTCCCAGGCCGGGTAGTTAAACTGATCACTCCATCCGTCAAACTTGCATCCTTTGTTATAGGCGGCAATCAGCAGGTGACTCAGCCGTCGATCCCCCCGGGCCCAGAGACCTTCCAGCCAGCTGATCTCCGGATTTTGCCATTTAAATTGAATGCCGGGCAACCGTAATTGATGATGAAGCCGGTTGATGGTTGACTTTGATTCCGTCAGAGGGAGCTGTCCGGCCCATTGAAAGGGCGTGTGAGCCTTGGGGATGAAGGTGGCGACACTGACGTTGATCTTCCCCCGGCGCCCTTTTGGGCCCCTGATATTTCGCAGCTTTTTTACCAGATCCACCAGCGCCGCCAGGTCCTCATCGGTTTCGGTGGGAAGTCCAATCATAAAATAAAGCTTGATCACCTGCCAGCCCAGGTCAAAGGCATTCTGAACGGTTTGAATGATTTCGCCTTCATTGATATTTTTATTGATCACATCCCGCAATCTTTGACTGCCGGCTTCCGGCGCGATGGTAAATCCGGTTTTACGAACCTTTTTGATGAGCCGCATCAACTCCGGGGTCAATGTCCCCGCACGCAGCGAAGGCAGGGAAACCGCAATATTATCCGATTCAAAGCTAACCATCAGCTGTTCGATCAGCGGGGCGATACAGCCGTAATCGCCGGTACTCAGAGACAACAAAGATATGTCTTCATAACCGGTGGCGGCCAGCGATTTGGCGGCCAGCGAGATCAACTGTTCCGGTGAACGCTCTCGCACCGGGCGATAAATCATACCGGCCTGGCAAAAACGGCAGCCCCGGGTGCAGCCCCGGGAAACTTCCAGTCTCAGCCGGTCGTGGACCGGCCTGCCATAGGCAATTACGGGGGTTTCCGGAAAGGGAATTCTGTCCAGATCCCCGACAATTGCGCGTTTCACCTGCTTGTAGTGTGAATACCGGGGAATTACGGTTTGAAAGCCGTTGTCATCAAAGCGGGGTTCAAAAAAGGAGGGAATATAGACCCCTTCGATTTGCGACCATTTTTTCAAAAGTACTTCTTTGTCTGCGGCGGGGTCTTTTTTCCAGTTCAGCCAGGCTTCGGCCATTTGCATGAGAATGTCTTCACCGTCGCCCACAACCATGGCATCAAAAAATTCCGCCACAGGCTCCGGGTTGCAGGTACAGGGCCCACCGGCAATAATCAATGGATGGCGGGCATCCCTTTCCGAGGCCAGAAATGGAATTGCGGCCAAATCAAGAATGGTGAGAACGTTGGTGTAGTTCAGCTCATATAGAAGGCTGAAGCCGACAATATCAAAATGATTGATCGGCTCATGGGACTCCAGAGAAAAGATTGGCCGGCCGGTGTTTCTAAGCTGGGCTTCCATATCCACTGCGGGCGCAAAAACCCTTTCAGCCGCAATATCCGGATTTGAATTCAGGATGTGGTAGAGTATCTGCATGCCGAAATGGGAGGTGCCGATTTCATACAGGTCCGGAAACGCCAAAGCAAAACGAAGCTTTGCCCGGCTGAGATCTTTTTGGATGGTATTTATTTCCGAACCCAGATAGCGGCTGGGTTTTTCGACAAAAGGCAATATATCGTCAAGGGTGTTATGCGTCATATCGATATAGTTTTTTTTAGTTGCTACGGTTTTATTGGTGATTATCATTAAACATTAAACAGATGAATTTGTCGATATTATTAATCCGCATCCGGCAAAGGGAAGCCATGCAAGCAAAACGACATCTTTCTGAAATTCGAATCCAGCTTATTCTGTCCAGTTTTCTAATTGCTTTTTTATTCCTGTGGGAACCCCCGGCAGGTTTTACACATGAATTCAGTCGGGAAACCGCTGTTGTAAGGGCGGTGCGCAAAACCAGCCCGGCAGTGGTAAATATAAGCTCCGCTGTCCAGGTTCGCAAGCGGACCAGTCCATTTTCAGGATTCGGTTTTAATCCCTTTTTCGAAGAATTTTTCAAGGACTTTTTCGACCCACGGTTTGAACGCCGGCGGAAGTATACCAGTCTGGGATCCGGAGTAACTATTGACGGCAAAAAGGGTCTTATTCTAACCAATGCCCACGTCATTCAGAAAACCGGCACCATTAAGGTGGTCTTGGAGGATGAACGTGAGTTCGAAGCCAAAATTGTGGGTGCGGACCCTGATTCTGATCTGGCGGTGTTAAAAATTGAATCCGAGCAGGATCTGCCCGCCATTAAAATGGGCAGCAGTGATGATCTGATGATCGGCGAAACCGTCATCGCGATCGGAAACCCCTTTGGATTTTCCCACACCGTAACAACCGGGGTCATCAGCGCCTTAAACCGCAGTATCCGTGCTGAAGACCGCGTGTATCATGACTTCATCCAAATCGATGCCTCCATTAATCCGGGTAACAGTGGCGGACCGCTTTTAAACATCAACGGAGATCTGATCGGCATCAATACCGCCATCTATGCTAAAGCCCAGGGAATCGGTTTTGCAATCCCCATCAGCAAGGCCCGCAAAATAATCTCCGATCTGATTCAATATGGCGAAGTGATTCAGGCCTGGATCGGAATCACCGTTCAAAACATCGATGAGAAGTTGGCCCGCTATTTGAAAATTCCGGACATAAAGGGTGTCATCGTAACATCGGTGGAACCCAAAAGTCCGGCCCAAAAAGCCGGACTGCAGGAAAGCGATATTATTCTTTCAATCGGCAACAAAAAAATTGCTTCCGTCGGTAATTATCAATCGGTCGCCAAAGGCCTGGCAGCCGGAAACACACTTGAGGCAGAATTCTGGCGTAACGGTAAAAAGAAAACCGTCGTCGTAAAAACCAGGGTGTTTCCCATCGAACTGGCTGACGATCTGGCATACCGAATCCTGGGAATTAAGGTAGGCGATTTAACCCGGAAAAATCGTCGGCGATATCAAATCAGCGCCAGAGAGGGCGTGATGATTTCCGACATAAAAAAGAACTCCTATCTCGCCGGCATCGGCGCCCGGCCGGGAGACGTGATCCGGCAGATAGATGATTATTCAATTGAAAACAGTGAGGATTTTAAGAAAGCCATTATCAAATTCCGCAACAAAAATTCGATGGTGCTGCTTTTGCAGAGAGGGGATCAGGGATATTACATAACGGTAACACCCTGATTGAGCAAAAAACGCTCAATCAGGGTGTTATTGGTTATTCGCAATAATGACAAGTCACTTTGATCAATTGCAGTACACTAGATAGAGTGCACCATTATCGGCCTTACTCCTCCGGCAGCCCCAATGAATAATGTTCAAACTCCGGCTCTCCGATAATGTAATCTTTGAATTCGGATTCATTGGCCTTGCGAGTCTCGCTTTGTTTCCAGGCTTCCCATGCTTCTCTCGTGTGCCACATCGACACCACCACGATCTGGCTGGGGTCATCAAGGTTATGCAGGGTTTCTGAAGAAATATAACCCGGTTGTTTCATGGCCCCGCTGCGGTGGTTAATCAGCAATCTTGATGCTGCTTGCATATTCCTGTCTTTAATTTTGCGTTTGATTAAAATTTTTACAGCCATAATGCCCTCCTTTGGTTTGGTGGTGAACAGACATCGGATAGCCCTCAATGCTTATATCGCACCAAAATTTTGCGAGAATTACGGGCGTAAGAGGCGATAACTTCAAATGAAGCCAGATCAGAAAACTGATACCGTTTGGCAGAAGCAGGAAGAGACTCAGAAATCAAAGTACCTTGCGAACTGTGATACAAAGAATTTCCAAAGCGAGACATAGCATTGAGGATTCAATGAGAACACTGCTGCGACAAGCCGATATTAGGCTAAGGTCTGATGAAAGTCAAAACAATTTTAGAAAAGGTTCAGAGGTTCGGGGTTCAGCGCCGCCTCTCGTATGAGACTCCGCCTGCCCGGAACAGCTAACAGATTGAACGTCGAACACCCGCCTGCCATGCATAGTGCGTTGAGTAAGCGTAATCATTGAGTTATGAATCAAATTATTCGATTTGCCTCGCACCGGTTTCAAGGCATTGCGGGCAGGTCGAACGTCCAACATCGAACATCGAATATTGATGACGCTACGCTTTATCGATTTTAAAACAAGCGAACCGCATAATACTGATCCGCAGAATTTCGAAGGGTGGTTTCGCTTTGTTCAGTCTTTTTTTAAATTGACAGAATACATTATTCGATGCTTACAGTCCGCCTGTGGAGGGTTGGACGTTCAATGTTCGATGTTCATTCTTTAGTTAACCCCCATATGAAACTTCATCAGACCATAGTTTCTTTTTCGATTTGACCGGCCGTTTTTTTGGCCGGCGGCTGGACTGAACCCTGAACCCCTGAACCTAGCGGCCCCAAATCGTAATCAACACCGCTCCGAGCACCATCAGGCCGGCGCCCACAAGGCGAACGGCAATGTATTTCTATTTGAAACTAAGATAATGCAGATTGAAAGGATCCTCCGGTATCTCCAGCACCTGCACCTGTTTGAAACCGGCTTTTTTAAGCATTTCGACCGCCTTTTCCCGCCCCCACATCATTCCCAGACCTAGGCCTCCGTCCACCAGGCCCACCGGCATGCAGTGCATCAGGCTCACTGTGTATAAAAACGGCCCCATAGGATGGTCCAGATTGTCCGCCAGATCCGATCGAGCGGCAATATCCACCATTGAAAACAGGCCGCCCGGTGCCAATATATGGTGGATTCCAAGAAGGACATCCAAGGGGCGGGTTTGGTCATGAACGGCATCAAAAGCAGTGACATAGTCAAAGGCATCTTTAAATTCTCGATTGTCTTTAAGCGTGGCGGCATCCAGCATGACAAATTCCAGGTTATCGAGATGTTGTCTCGATGTCTCGCTTCGCGCGGTTTCGATGGCCTCCCGGAATATATCGATCCCCACAAATTTGCTATTCGGAAAGGCTTCTGCCATCAGCATCAACGCCACACCTTCAGCACAACCCAGATCACAGACTCGAATTCCGGATTGCAGGTGCTTAATGAGCCGGCCGCCGTCAACAGCCGGTAAAAACTTGTCTACCAGAACCTGCCGGTGTTTGGCATCGGCCAGCTGGGACATGAAGGCCTGAAATTGAGGATAGTGGTCATAGGTGACGCCGTTTCCGCTGGTAAATCCCTCAATTACCGCTTCCATGGCACACGAGGTCAACAGTGGTATTTCCTGGGTGTAGACACCCAGATTGGAATTGCCGGCGCGGCGCGTAATAAAATCCGCGTGTTGCTTGGGCAGATGATATCGATTCTTTCCGTCCTCTCCGCTGGATAACGCTACTATTTCCCCGCTCGCCATGACACTCAGCCATTCCTTCAGGTAGCGCGAATCCAGATCTGCTTTATCCGCAATCGCCTGCAGCGTCTGAGGGGTATCGAAGGTGTCCAGAACATCGAAAAGACCGGTTCGGTACCCAACAGCCATGGCCAGGTTCAGGGCGCTGTAATTCAATATAGCGATCATTTTTTCAGAGAAGGATTTTTGGGTCGCAGCTATAATGGGCTCCCGGATTAATGAATAAGATAAAAATCATTCAATCATTATAACCAAGCAGGGAAATATGCAAATGGAAGGTTGAAAAAATAGTAATTTAAAGGGGTGATGTATTTAAATGAACCCGTGAGTTAGATGGTCTTGTTTAAATAATTTCTACTTAATTATTTTGATGTGTTTACCCCCGGGCCGTTTTCAACAATTTTAAAAGGGATAACTTTTCCTTATGGCTGACTTCTTCTGCTGTTGATAGTTTCTTCGAGCTTCCAAGGTATTTCTCAATCAACGGACCATTTTCATACCACGTTGTTTGATCATCCTGTTTTACAATAGCGTCTTCCATGTTTATAGGACCTTTCTAATATGAATAGAACTTGAATTTTAATTAATAAAGCCCGGACCATTATCAGATGCTTTCATGTTTGTACAGTCTAAAGTTTAAAAATAGTGCCATCCCATTTTCAATCTGCCAATTCATGCACATCTGGTGTTATTATTTTCTTGACATACAACATGTAGCATGTATATGATCTCTCTCGAATTGTCAACCCTCTCAGGGATGCTCGCGCGCGCTGAACTGAAGCCAGAGCGGATCACCATACCGAATAATCGTTATTCACAGTTCAGGTTCCCCGGAATCGATAGTCAAAAAGCGGTTCAAATACCACTATTGATAATTTCGTAAAAAGACGAATAGCTATATTTTGAGCACAATATGCAGGTAATTCTTTGTAACTGGGCACAGCATGTAGCGGTACGAAATTATGTAAAAGACTTTTTACCGGATCTTCACTATTAATTAAATAACTAAAGATTTTTTATTAAACAGATCGCTTCTAGCCCGGGGATCGAAAAATGTTTGCAGCCCGGGTTGAATTGCCAATGTTAATGAATATCTTCGATTATCACCCGGCGTTCTACATCTAGCTAAAAAAAGGACCAAAAATGCAGACTCTAATCTGGCTAGCCAATGACATTCCCTATATAATGGCACCGGCGGCATTGATCGCCGCGTTGGTGGGAATTTCTACGATCGCAGCGGTGATTCGCCTTACCCAACAGGCTTCCAAAGTAATGATGGTCGGCGTCATGATCGCTTTGACGGTGGGTGCTGCGATCATAGAGCTGTCCAATAAATTAGAGGCCGTCTCATCCAGCATTCTTTTACTCCTTGCAAAATTTTAATCATCCCCATGCAACGAACTAAAATTTTTAAACTCCTGAATTCAGAAGCACCTGTTGAAAAAATGTTGATAAAAGGCTGGGTTAGAACCCGCCGGGACTCAAAAGGGTTCTCTTTTCTTGAAATCAACGACGGCTCATGTTTGAAAAACATACAGGTGATTGCCGATGACTCGCTGTCCAATTATGAAGACATAAAAAAATTGACCACCGGTTCTGCGGTGGCGGTCAAAGGTAAACTGGTGGAATCCCAGGGCGGCGGCCAAAAATGGGAAATCTCGGCCGATCATGTTGACATTATCAGCCTGGCGCCGGAAACCTATGTCCTTCAGAAAAAACGCCACAGCGATGAGTTTCTGCGAGGCATGGCCCATATCAGACCCCGAACCAACAAATATGGGGCCGCCTTCCGCATACGGTCTGAAATGTCCTATGCCACCCACAAATTTTTCAGGAACAAAGGCTTTCGATACGTCCACACCCCTATTCTTACCGGATCCGATTGCGAAGGTGCCGGCGAGCTATTTAAAGTGACGGCTCTTGACCTTGAGAATCTCCCCCAAAAAGATGGCAAGACCGACTATATGCAGGATTTTTTCGGTAAAGAAGCCAATCTCACCGTCTCCGGTCAGCTTTCGGCCGAGATGTTTTGCCTGGCCCTGGGTGATGTCTACACCTTCGGGCCGACCTTCAGAGCTGAGAATTCAAACACCCGCCGCCACGCGGCCGAGTTCTGGATGATCGAGCCTGAAATGGCCTTTTGCGACCTGGAAGGCAACATGGATCTGGGCGAAGAACTGATCAAATACCTGACCGCCTATGTCATGGAAGAATGTGCCGAGGACCTCGAGCTGTTTGCCAAATGGGTGGATAAAAGCCTGATGGCGACCCTGGAAAATACCGCAACTTCAGAATACGTTCGCCTGCCTTACCGCGAAGCAATGGAAATTTTGCAAAAATCGGGTCAAAAGTTTGAGTATGAAATCGGGTTCGGTAAAGACCTGCAGACCGAGCACGAGCGGTTTTTAACCGAACAGCACTTTAAAAAACCCGTCATTGTCTATGACTATCCCAAAACCATCAAGCCGTTTTACATGCGTCTCAATGACGATAATGAAACCGTGGCCGCCATGGATGTGCTGGTGCCCAATATCGGAGAAATCATCGGCGGCAGCCAGCGTGAAGAACGCCTGGAGGTGCTGGAAACCCGCATGGATGAAACCGGAATGGATAAAGACACCTACTGGTGGTATCTGGAAGCCCGCAAGCATGGGAGTGTGCCCCACAGCGGTTTTGGGCTGGGCTTTGAACGGCTGCTCATGCTGGTCACCGGCATCAGCAACATCCGCGATGTCATCCCCTTTCCGCGCACACCGAACAACATCGAGTTTTAACCGAATTTGAAAAAATTATTAAGCAGGCCCCCAATTTCGAAAAAATCTAAATTATAAAAATTAATATCAGCTAATTATATTTTTTATGTGTAGTTACATTTTATGGCCCGTCCTTCACCAACCATGTATCTACACTAGTTATAATCCGGTCGCCTCAGGCCTTGTCGGTAATCTCATCGTAAAGATTGCGCTCGTCAACAATGCGCTTGGCTTTAAACTCGGTTCGCTCCAGAGAGCCGGGATCCAGCATCTTAACAATGGTGCGCAGTCCTTTGGCCTTCAGACGGTTGGCCAGATCTTCCTGCAATACCGGAATCTGTTCGGCAGGCACCTCAGGCAACGCCTCAGCCTGCACGATGAGTTCGTCCATGGTCTTTTCCCGGGTGATGATGATGCGAAACTCATCGGAAAAGCCGTCAATGCCCCGGATCACGTTTTCGATGGCGCTGGGGTAGACATTTTCTCCTCGCACGATGAACATGTCGTCGGCCCGACCGTAAATGCCCTGGGGGAATCGCGGATAGGTGCGGCCGCAAGGACAGGGATCGACCACCCAGCGGCTTAAATCACCGGCCCAGAAACGGATCATAGGCTGAGAGTTACGCTCCAGGTGGGTGTAAACCGTCACCCCTTCTTCTCCGTAAGGCACCCGTTTTTTGGTTTCCGGATCCACAAGTTCGGCGTAAACCACGTCCTGCCACAGGTGCATTCCCTGGCGGTGGGAGCACTCACCATCGGTCATCCAGGGTGCCATTTCACCGGTGGATCCGGCGTCCAGGCATACGGCGCCGTAGGTTTCCTCGATGCGTTTGCGGGTGGACGACACGCCCGCTCCGGGTTCACCGGAAAAAAAGAGGATACGGAAGTTAAAATCTCTGGCCGGGTCATAGCCCATGGCTTTGGCCTTTTCGGCGATATACAAACTGTAGGACGGTGTACCGTAAAACACCGTGGGTTTCACATTGGCCATCCACTCAATGGCCCGTTCGGATTGTCCGGGAACACCGGCCCCGAAAGGAAAGGCCGTCGCCCCCAGACGCTCGGTACCCAGCATGGCTCCCCAGCTGCCCCAATAAAGGCTGAAAAATGAACCAATAAAGACGATATCATCCGGACGCACACCCATGGCCCACATGACCCGGGCGTGGGTTTCAGCAATGCGCTGGATATCGCCCTTGCTGACGCCAAAGGCGGTGGGATTGCCGGTGGTGCCCGAAGTTCCGTGCACCCTGGCCATTTCATTGTAAGAAACGCACAGGTTGCTGCCAAAGGGAGGATGCTCGGCCTGATCGGCGCGCAGATCGTCTTTGGTCAGAATCGGTATGGCCTCAAAATCATCCAGCGAGCGGATATCTTCCGGTTTCACCCCGGCTGCATCCCATTTTTTGCGGTAAAGCCCGGAGTGCGCATAGGCATATTTCAACTGCTGCTGAAGCTTGGGCACTATAATGGTTTGCTCCCGTTGCTCCGGGTCCATGGTTTCAATTTCGGTAAACCAGTATTCCGAATCAGGTTTGGGGTGATAGCTCGCGTCATAGACCGGCGGCCATTTTTCCATGTTCAATCTCCAAATTTTTGCGATTATAGCCAATTGTGTAAAATCAAGGCTCGATCCTCGTTTCTTAATGCTCGATACTTAATTCTGGATGCTGGATACTCGATACTCGATGATTGTGTTCAGAATTAGGGCTTTTATCGAGTATCCAGTATCGAATATCGAGTGTCGCAGATCTTTATCTATGGATAGTGCTATTAACCCTGTTTATTTGATAACGCCCTCTTTAACTCGGTAATGATAGTCTTCCGGGTAGAACCCGGCGGGTAGACACCATCGAAGCCAATATTCGAAAGTTCTTCGCCATCATCCGGAGAAAAAACACCCCCGATTAGAAATACCAGTTCCTCTTTGAAGCCCTTTTCCTCGGCTTTTTGCATTAACAAACGTCCTAAACTCAAATGGGCGCCCCCCAGGGAGCTCACCCCGATGACATCGACCTGCTCCTGCACGGCGGTGGCGATGATCTCATCGGGCAAGCAATTTCCCAGATAGATCACCTCCATCCCCTCGTCGCGCAGTTCCATGGCCACGGTCACCAAGCCCCGATTATGCACATCCAAGCCCAGTTTGGCCAACAGCACTTTTGTTTTGCGGTTCATAGATTGCCCTGTAATTAAATGTTTATATTATGCGCCAAAACATTCGGAAGTTGCTCAACTTTCATCGAGAATCTAATATCGAGTATCTGGTATCATCTATATTAAAAAGGTACCAAGCAAAAATTGACAGCTAGCGGTTCAAATTATCCGCGCAACGCCACTTACCACAACACCGGCGGCTTCCAGAGACCGAAGGCTTTTTTAAACACGGCAAACAGCTCGCCTTCGCTGCAGCCCACTTCGGCGCATTCCACCGCCAGGGGCAGGATGTTGGTTCCGCTGCGGCAGGCCTTTTCCAGTTGCCCCAGAGCTGCACTGACTTTCTGATTGTCCCGGCTATTTCTGAGCTTTTCCAGACGCTGATGTTGCCTCTCGCTCGCACCCTCAGGATAGCGAAAGACGTTGATCGGTTGCAGCTCGGCTTTGGACTGGTAAACATTTTCGGCCACCACCCGGGTCTGGTCACTTTCCACCAGCTCGCGTTCTTTGCGGAAATAATCTGAAATTTTTCGATGGATCCAGCCATCTTTTATGGTGGCCACATAGCCGCCCAGGTTTTCGATCTCGTCCAGTTCGGCCAGAATGCGTCCTTCCATCTCGTCGGTGAGAGCTTCCACGTAAAAGGATCCGCCCAGCGGGTCCGCCACCTGGGTAACACCGGTCTCCTCCTGCAGGATTTGCTGGGTGCGCAGGGAAAGCAGGGCGGCCTCCTCGGTGGGCACCGAATAGGCCTCGTCAAAGGAGTCCACATGCAGGGACTGCACCCCTCCCAGCACCGCGGCCAGGGCATGATAGCCGGCCCGCACCACGTTGTTCAAAGGTTCCTGGCGGGTTAAGGATACCCCGGAAGTCTGCACATGGCAGCGCATCCAGGTAGCCCGGGGATCTTTGGCGCCGAAGCGGTGTTTCATGATACGGTGCCAGAGCCGGCGCACAGCCCGGATGCGGGCCACCTCTTCAAAAAAATCGTTTCCGATGGACCAGAAAAAAGCCAGGCGACGACCCAGCCAGTCGGCATCGTGGCCGCGAGTCTGTAAGGTTTCCAGGGTTTCAGTGGCGTTGGCCAGAGCCACGGCTATTTCGGTAACGGCGGAGGTTCCGAATTCACGCAGGTTATAACCGTTAATGGTCATAAAGTTCCACAGTGGCACCTCTTTGCGGATAAACTCGATGTTGTCGCATTGGATCCGAAAACAGTCCTCCGGGGGAATGTACTCCGGCCCGCTGCGTACAACCTCCTCCAGGGTTATGTCGTTCTGGATGCTGCCTTTGAGCTTGTCCCAGGGGATGCCGCGCCGTTTGGCTAGGGCCAGGTACATGGGAAACAATATGGCCGAGTTGGAAGGATAGTGGGAAACCAGGGACACCGTGACCTCGTCCAGGGCGATATCCTTAAACAACAGGTCCATGTCTTCCACCGAATCAATGGCCACTCCGGACATGCCCACCTGTCCCGTGGACACCGGGTCGTCGGAGTCATACATCTGAATGGTGGGCAAATCAAAGATAATGGAAATACCGGTGGCGCCGTGATCCAGCAGGAATTTGATACGCTCGTTGGTATCTTCGGGCCCACCGTAGCCGGCCAGCTGCCGCCGGGTAAAGGACCGTCCCCGGTACATGTTGGCATGCACACCGCGGGTAAAGGGCTGCTCGCCGGAATTGCCCAGATCGGCGCCATAATCGAAGTCCGGGTTATTTAAAGGCGTATAAAGCAGGTCCCGGGGCGTCCGGGATCCCAGCACCATCTGGGGGATGGTCTGCCAGTTTTCCCGATCCGCAGGCTGTACGCTTTCCTGCTGCCATTTATCGAAGGCCTGGTTAAGCTCGTCCAGGGCCTTCCGGTTATACAGGGGTGTGCGTTTTTGATCCTTTAAGGCTTCTTCCAGCACCTGTTTGGTGGTTTTCTTTTCCGGCTTCATATCCATTCATCTCTATATTTAGGTTAATTGCTCGGTAATAAGACCGGTCACCGGGAGGTGGTTGATTCCTGAGCCGATTCTTCGGGGATTGGCGCCAATCGTCGGCTCCCGGGCCGGAAGTCACCCAGGCCGCGGATTGTAGATATTATCCCGGACTATGTCAAAATGTTTTATAAAACATAAAATCCAAAATCCCAAGCACCAATTTGTTAAAGATTAGAGTATTTACTCTCATAATCAAATAAAATGCGGAGAAATTACTTGACATACGAATTTAATTCATATATTTATATTTTATTACGAATTTAATTCAATAAAATGGATAAACTTGATCGAAAAATACTGAAGGCCTTCCAGCTGGATGCCAGGGTTAAAAATGCCGATCTGGCCCGGGACCTGGGTGTGGCCCCGTCGACCATGCTGGAACGGGTGCGCCGGCTGGAGGAACGCGGTTATTTCAACGGGTTTAAAGCCGTTATCAACCCTGAAAAACTGGGGCTAACGGTGCAGGCCATGATCTCGGTCTCCCTCGGTCAGCATTCCACCCAAACCATTGGCCCCTTTGAAGAGGCCGTAAAAGCGATTCCCAATATCCTGGTTTGCTATCATGTCACCGGCCGCTTCGACTATATCCTGCACGTGGTTGCCAAAAATCTTAAGCAGCTGGGGATCCTTGTCAAAGAGCGCATCGCCTCCATGCCGGGGGTCGGAAAGACAGAGACGTTCCTGGTCTTTTCCGAAATCAAAAACAACAACGGCTATCCGCTGAATGAAGCTGAAGAAGGATGACATATGCAATAGCGATCGTAATCAAAGAACAATGTGAAATTAGGACACCGATTTGTACATATTTACATTGATTTCCAACTGGTTAGTATTTTTATCGTCATCGCCCAAAACAATAATAAATCTGTGTAATCCGTGTTCATCCGTGTCCCCCTAAGAAAGGAAAGCCCATCATGGCCAAGAAAAAAAGTGTGCTTGATTTTTATGAGATGAAGAAAAAAGGTGAAAAGATCACCTTCCTAACAGCCTACGATTTCCCGACCGCCCAGTTTGCTGAAGATGCCGGACTGGACATGCTTTTAGTGGGAGATTCTCTGGGAATGTGCGTCTATGGCTACAAAGGAACCATCCCGGTGGTGATGGATCAGATGATTTATCATGCCGATGCCGTTCGCCGCGGCGCACCGAACACCTTTGTCATCGGTGACATGCCGTTTATGAGCTACCAGTCTTCCCTTGAAAGAGCCGTCGAAAATGCCGGCCGCTTTTTAAAAGAGGCCGATTGCGACGCCATAAAGCTCGAGGGCGGGGTGCGCATCGCGCCCCAGATTAAAGCCATTGTTGAGGCCGGCATCGTCGTCATGGGCCACATCGGCTTAACTCCCCAGTCATCAGGCCAGCTAGGCGGGCACAAAGCCCAGGGCCGAACGGCCGAAACGGCGAAACAGGTGGTGGAAGATGCGCTGGCGGTGCAGGAAGCCGGTGCCCAGATGATTTTGCTGGAAGCCATTCCGCCGGAGGTAGGCCAATACATCACCGAAAATCTGAGCATACCGGTTCTGTCCATCGGGGCCGGGCCTCACTGCAACGGCCAGCTTTTAATCGTCTCCGATACCATCGGCCAGTTCCAGGCCTTCACCCCCAAGTTTGTTAAAAAATACTGCAATGTGGCTGAAATGGTCACCAAGGCCATGAAGGACTATGCCGCCGACGTCAGAGGCGGGCAATTTCCCCAAGCTGAACATTGCTACAATATGATCGCCGGGGAAGAAGAAAAATTCCTAAAGTTAATAAAAGGTTGATGAATTCCTAAAAAGCCGAATTCATCAAGTGTTTGGTGTTTTGTGTTTGGCATGACAGGTTCAATTTTATATCAGATAGTTAGAACACAAAACACTAAATACCAAACCCTCTC
>Ga0255054_10001095_pt1 | contig 15939 bp, 20 predicted proteins | sample JV7_2_23_MG_FD_188634 | JGI IMG/M metagenome (GOLD analysis project Ga0255054, IMG submission 188634) | Seawater microbial communities from Jervis Inlet, British Columbia, Canada - JV7_2_23 | ecosystem: Environmental > Aquatic > Marine > Inlet | place: Canada: British Columbia | collected...
GCCGCCTATACCGCCTATGCCGCCTATGCAGCCGCCTATGCCGCCAATGCCTCCTATGCCGATGCCGCCGATGCCGCCTATGCAGCCGCCTATGCAGCCGATGCCTCCTATGCCGATGCCGCCGATGCCGCCGAACGAGAGAAAACATTAAAACAGTTATCTGTGATAGTGAAGAAGATGTATCCCAAAGCGCCGAAATTAATGGATTAAGGGCAGCAACAATGCCACGGAAGGACAGGAAAATAACGGATACCGATAGGGGATGGTATCGCCTGGGCCTGCTCGAAAACGTACAGGCTATAAAGGCGGCGTATGCCCGTGGCTGGCAGGAGGGCTGGCAGGAGGGCCGGCAGGAAGCCGTAAAGCAGCTCGAAAATCGCATCGAAAAGGTGTGCGCGACAAATCACCAGCTCCTAATTGAAATGCTGCGGCTCGGCCGAGATGAACCGTTGGTAGGCGTACTGCTCACTTACGACTTTGCCAATTTACTGATTCAGCGGCTACGCAAATTCGACAAGAACTCATGGCACGCCTCAAGGCTAAAACATTACATTAACAATGCCGATGCCGCGTGGTGCGAGGCGCTTGAGAATTTAGAGGATGAACTCAAAAGGGCAGGGGAGGAATAGGGCTTGGTGAGATTCGTCACGTCCTTTCTAAGCCTCTAAATTGGCCGCTATTCAATCCCAAGTCGCCGCTTATATCATGGATACCAACGGTTGATATTCTGTTCGAGCCAGTCACATTCACGCTCTAAATGAGAAGGGCTTACGCCAGATTCACCACCGATAAATCCATCTTCTTGGATGTTGTTCAAACATCTCCTTAAACTACTTAGGCGTCGGCGTTCCGATTCAGTGAATGGCTGATTTGCTCTCTTAACTTTGAACTGTTTGGCGCGAATTATATTTGACAGTTCTCGGATTCGTTTTAAAGTTGCCATTTTCCTGCCCTTTCTAAATAAACAGCCCGGCCCAGGCTTGAACGCTGCGAAACGTGGCTGCCCAGGCTCGGACTGTATGTGTTTGGATTTGCGGAATTGATTTGGTGTCTTGTATTATTCGCAGCGTTCATAGATACAATTATCGACAATTTATAGCAGCTGTCAAGATAAATTTACAGAAATACTTGCAAGTTATTGATAGTAAACATCTTACGAGTACAATTATTTTTCATCAACATAAAGAAATCACAACGTTTTGTACGATTTCACAGCTCTACTATTAAAGTCACTAACTATGAAATCTCCGATATAATGGCGCTACTACTTGGACGGATGGTAGGGTGTGATAAGTAATTAAAGTAGTAATACTGTTATAGCTAAGAAGAAGTAAGGTACGCATTCTAAAGATGGCAGGAAGAGGAAAAAAAAAGATAATTACCAAAGAAGTAATGGCTGAAGCTGAAAGAATGGCAGGATTGAATTGTCAAGACGGCACAATAGCGACAGCTTTAGGATGGCATGTTAACTTTATTAAGGAAAGAAAGGATATACTAAAGAGATTACGGAAAAAAAGAGCAGAGTTCAAAATTGATTTGCGGGAAGCTCAGAAAAATCAGACAAATACGCCAGCGATGGCGATATTTCTGGGTAAGAATTATCTCGGCCAGGCTGATAAACAGGAAGTGGATCAGACAATAACACTAAAAGTAATTGATTATTCCAAAATATGAATACAATAATATTACCTCACAAGTTTAACCCAAGAGACTACCAGAAGCCATTGTTGCGTGCGATGGATAACGGCATAAGGCGTGCGTTGACTGTTTGGCATAGGCGGAGCGGCAAGGACAAGACAGATCTGAATTACACAATAAAGGAAATGGGAAAGCGAGTAGGCCAATATTATTATTACTTTCCCACGATGACACAAGGCCGGAAGATATTATGGGATGGTATTGACCGCGACGGATTCAAGTTTATGGGGCATTTTCCGAAGGCATTTATATCAAGCAAAAACGACCAGATGATGCAGATTAAGGCGGTTAACGGCTCATTATTCCAAATTGTAGGCACTGACAGGCTGGAGGTTGTTGGACCTAATCCAGTTGGTTGTGTATTTAGTGAATTCAGCCTGCAAAATCCACGGGGATGGTCTTATGTTAGGCCGATTTTAGCAGAAAATAAAGGATGGGCGATATTTAACTTTACACCACGAGGCCGTAACCACGCTTACCGGTTGTATCGGCAGGTATTAAAAAACCCGGACTGGTTTGTCGAGAAGCTATCGGTAGATGATACTGGTGCTGTGGAGTTAGAATATATTGATGCAGAGCGCCGGGCCGGTATGACTGAGGGACTAATCCAACAGGAGTTTTATTGCTCGTTTGATTACGGCATGATAGGTGCGTATTATTCCAATGTCCTGAATGAGATAGAGGCTGAAGGTCATTTCCAGCGTAGTTTTCACGATAGAGACTTAGCGACACACATAGTCCTTGACCCAGGCTATACTACTGCTGTGTGGTTATTCCAGGCCCCTTATGGTACGGAAGTGCCTGTATTGAGGTATTATGAGGACATAGGGCTTGGTATTGACGGATTTGGCAAGCTATTTAGGCAATGGGAGCATGACCACCACTACAATTACGGTAAGGTCTTTGTTCCATGTGATATGGACTCCAACGCCCATAAGGTAACAAGGGGTGAGACGGCGTTGGATGTGCTTAGAGAATTAGGCTTTGACTGCGTACCGCTTCCCAGGGAGACCAACGTAGTCCGTGAGGGCATACCGAGGACGGAGAAGTTCCTACGGCGGTGTTGGTTTGATTATGATCAATGTGAGCTTGGTATAGACAGTCTCAGGTTATATCACGAGGCCCAAAACCAAGCCATGAGTACAGAGGATAAGCCAGTATTTACAAAAATTCCAGCGAAGGACGGATTTGATCATTGTGCTGATGCTATGCGTTATATGTCAATGGCCTTCGAGAAGGACTTTGTTCGGGCTTCTTCTTATCCAAGTTCTCACACAGGCGGTTTGGACTACAAGCCTCATACGACCGACATAGCTCGGCCCGGAGCGATAGACGATGAGAGCGATATGCTCGTAAGTGCTGATACTGAGGGGGCTTACACTGAATGAATGATATAGTCATAATAAGTATAGCATTGATAGCGGCTATGGTAGTCGGGGCCGGTCTGGTTCGGTACGGGATAGGTCTCGGTCAGAAGCTGACTATTGCCGCACAGAACGACTTACCATTAGGCAAGAAGATACCACAGGTTTTACAGGAATTTACAGGAGACGAAGAATGAGACAGAATAGAGGATTAAATACGCTTATAGTTGTTTTTTTAGCATTGGCCGTAGTTGGTTTTTGTATGGGTCTTACGGTCGAGACCCGGCAGGAGCCGTGGATACCGTTAAGGACTGCCGTAGACGCCAATGATAGCGTTCTCGACGGTACGACGGCCACTTTGACCTATGCTTTCGCCGACAAGCCTACAACTGCGGTAGAGATACCATCGACGTGGAACTCGATAGACGTCTACTTTTACGGTACGGACGCAGCCAATGAGATAGCAAGTTATAAACTTTACGGCTATAAGGACAACGGCCCAGCCTTACTTCTTACATCCGGGGTGGCCACTCTTGGCACAGCGGTAACTGGTGGGACTACCACATATTACGGCGATACTATCACCGAGACCGACGTTCACGCGACGTCTGCGGTAACTGACAGTGCTGGAAACAGGATATGTGTTCTTCATTTGACGGGATTGAAGGGTATTTCTTGGCTATACTGTGAGTTAGACCTACCGACGGCTCCGGTGATGGCTTCGATTTCTTGTGAAATGACGGGGTATTAGTGATGGCCCAAACGGAGAACGAAAAGCTGCTCGACCAGATAAACCGGCTTGAGACCGCCGGAATGAATACGACCAAGCAGTGGTATGAGTTGTGGTCGGAGTCCATGCGTTACGTCTTTAGCGACCACGACAGGATGCTTAGGAGTTCGCAGGAGGAGTGGGAATTCGTAGTCTTAAACTATATTTGGCCGACGATGATTCAGGAGATAGCCAAGCTATCGAAGAACTTTCCCAAGATCATCGCCCAGCCTACTGAGGAATCAGACACTGAAGCCGCGGAGATATGGCAGGGTGCAGTTCAATGGCAGTGGAACGAAGGTTTGAAGATGCGTCTCAACCAGATAGCTGCTATTCAATGCGGTAAGATATTCGGCTATCGAGTTTCGATGTTCTACAATGAACCTCGATCCAAGTGGAACAAGCAGACCAAGTCATGGGAGAACAATATCAAGTACAGGCTGTGGCATCCGGCCTTTTTCTGGTCAGATGGGGTGGAGACTGTTGATGACGGCAACTGCGGCACCGTCCGGTGGGTCAGGGTAGAGTGGGCCAAGAAGCACTGGCCCGGCAATGATACGGCGTTCGACGAGGTGGCGGTCGTAGCTAAGGACTCCGAGGAGGCTTCTTTCGGCGATTCCAAGTTCCAGTCTTGGATGTCCGGTGCTACGATGGTGCAGACTGAGGACGAGTCTGATAATGCGGTTAAGAAGCGGCACAACCGATTATTGGAGCTTATTTCCGGCACTCGGCAGAATTCTTCGGAGACGGTTGAAAGCGACCAGAAGTACGTTCGTATCTCGAACTGTTATTTTCACGACTACACCGATAAGCACGTAGCGGAGAAGGAGCCTTTTAGTGCCGAGGAGATTATCCAGTCCGGTGTGGCTTATCAGGGCATGGACCAGAAGCTGTATAACGAAAAAAACGAGGAGTACAACCCGGAAAAGTGGCCGGAAAAGCTTATACGCGAGTATGAAGAACCCGTATTCCCGGATGGCAGGAACGTCTTGAGTGCCGGTCAGGGTGATAAGCGGTTCATTCTCAATCCCAAGAAGGAAAACCAGGTCTATCGTTACAGTCGGTGGCCTTTTGTGGTAGTGCCTCACTATTTACTACCGTTCATGTGGCAGGGCGTTAATGCTGTCACGCTCTATAAGGGCACTCAGGACATGATAAACGTCTCCGTTACCCACTTATACAACAACCTGAAGCAGCATGGGGATCCCCGGATCGCCATAGAAGACGGTGCTATTGCCCTCAATCCGAAGACTAAGAAGCCGTGGTCTATTCGTTCCGGTGCCGGTGCTCTCATAAGGCTGTTGCCAGGTGGCTTGATGAAGTACAAGATAGAGCCTCCGGTTCAAATATCTCAAAGTGCGGTCGGTTTCTTCGAGTTATGCTCGCAGGACTTTAAGAACATGACCGGCCTTCAGGACGTCGGGCGGGGCTTGCAGTTGAAGAGCGGCACTACGGCTACCGAAGCCCAGATGCTTACGATTTCGACTAACGACCGTATTTATCTTCAGTCGGTTTTTGAGGACTACTGGGTAGAGGAAAGTGCCAAGCTTATTGCGGAGATAATGCAGGACAAGTACGATATAGGCCGTTTTATCAGGATAGTCGGCGATGAGAACGTCCAGGCCATACAACAGATAACGGACAAACTGAAGAGTGTCAAATACGATATAAAAGTCCAGCCCGGTACTACCCTTCCTTTCGACGAGGAGAAGCGGATAGCAAGATACAAGATGGCCTACGACCTTTTGCAGAACCCGGTAGTCAACCCGATGCTGCCGGAGATGCTCAGGGAACTTGAGATAGGCAATGTGAAGAAGCTTTTAGCCAAGTACGAGGCATGGCAGGACTACGTAGCTCTTTTGAAGCTCGTAGAAGGCGTCAAAGCCGGCCAGGTTGCCCCGGAGCAGGCGATGCAGATGATAGTCAACCGTCTCATGGAAATACAGGGCCAGTCACTTTCAGAAGGAGCAATGAACAATGAGCAAAACAGTCAAGAAAACAATCAAAACAGTCAGCAAGCCGGACCAGTGGGCGCACCTCAAGGTTAGCAGGATACCTCACGCCGAGGACTGCTGGCTTATCCGCAGAATTTTTGAGAGTTTGGGCCTTGAGGTCACTATGAAGCAGTGTAACGAGTTATGGTCTGCTTACTCCAAGACCCAGGAAGGTTCCCCTGAATGGCTTAAACTGCCGACTACTTACGAAGGCTTAAAGAGTAAACTCATTCACAACGTCCTTCCCGATATAGTCGGGATCGAACTGGAAGAGGAGATATGATAACCGAAGTGACAGCCAAGAGTCAGTTATACGACGCTCTTCACGCGAACAATTTTCAGTATCAACTGATAAACCAGGGCGTTATGACTTTTCACAAGTGGTCGAAATACCTGCCCCCGGTCCCGGCCAGGATATTGGAGTTCGGCTGCGGTAACGGGTTTTTGTGCAGGGTCTTGGCCAAGATGGGTCACGACGTCACCGGCTATGATATATCCGGCGATTACGAGCACATAGGCTACGAATTCACTAAAGAGCCGGTATATCTTGTCTGCGAATACGACTGTATCGTGTCCTTTGACGTCTTTGAACATCTCAAGATAGACGAGATAAGGGACATTCTGCCACCTCTTTTCGCGCGTGCCGGGAAGGTCATCGCCTCGATAGGCTGTTATGCAGCGAACCGCTTACTGCATGAAACGGTATTAAGTCCCGAAGGGTGGCTGGAATTACTAAATGAGATATACCCGGCTTTTCAGTGGGACGTTATTGAGACGTTTCAGCGTCACACGGAAGGGGACACTCCCGTTATGATAGTGAAAGGGGAATGAACGATGCCAGCCGTCAGTGAAAAACAGAGAGTAGCCGCCGCGATCGCCGAGCATGAGCCGGAGAAGTTATACAAGCGGAACAAGGGACTAAAGAAGATGACTAAGAAGCAGCTTCACGACTACGCGAGTAAGAAGAAGAAACAGCATACGTGGGACGAGAATTTATAGAGGACAATACTAAATGAGTCAAAGACTACTTATATCAAGATCGCCCCATACAGATAGTTGTTATGATTGTGTATTAGATGGTAATCAGAAGAGTGAAAGTGAAGTTATAAAAGCAATAGAAGATGATTTTTTCTGTCGAGACCATAGAACTGGCACATATTTAGGCCCATTCAAAATAACTATAGATGATATAGACTTATACAAAGCCTATGAAAGTATGATTAAGAAAGCTTTTGTGGATATAGGCAGGCGATACCCGGACGATGTATGGTTTATTTATTGTAAAGGCAAGAATATTAAGCATCCTAATCGTAACCAATTAAAAGAATTTATAAAGGACAATACTAATGGTTACAAAAGAAGAACCTCCTAAGCAGGTATAACAAGAGAAAATGGATGGTTAGTTTAGTATGGCATATATGATAGGACAAGCTGCTATAGATGCCGAAGATCATGCAATGGCTTCCCGCAGGGCACAGGAGTATATGCGGGCCTTGTTCGGCGGCTCCAAGCGGGTTCAATGTACCTGTGGCGAGACCGTTAAGTATAAGAACAACAAGCTCGTATGCCCGAACTGCGGCCTGAGATTAAACCGAGTCGAATACGAGGACGACTACGGCGATAAGATGTTAAAGACGGTCATTGACGTCGATAGGAAAGAATTTTTACTCGAACAGAAAGACTTTGATGGCTAAAAATGAATGTGAACATAAGAATTGGAAAATACAATTAGATAATCGCATTGGTTATGGCACTTGTCTTAATTGCGATAAAGAAGTACCTTTATCTACGTTAATAGTCAATGTTAAAAAGAGGTTATTATATATAATATCTAAATTTGAATCAAAGGTTGTTTCGGAAGATGATAAACTTCTTTTATCGTTTTATAAAGAATGCGTAATGGCTCTTGGTTTAGAACTTTAATGGACATTAAACAACTTGAGCAATATATTGACAAGATAGGTAAGGAGTTAATGAATTCCGAGCTATTTAATGGCTTTTATGGTCATGTGCAGTTAAATTATGTAAATGGTAAATATGTAAACTCGAATATTCACTGGACGACAAAGCCGGAGAAGAAATAGCGCTATAGTACAACTGAATAGTTAAAGGGACAATCGTAAATAACGAAGCCCTGTTTTCCCATACGGGAAGGCGGGGCTTTATTTTTTTGCCCGAAGCGGCCGACAGGACACAGTGCCAATAGGCAAGCGGGACGGCATGAACAACCGGATAGAGACATGGGCTCAAACATAAGGAAAGGTCAGAACGATGGCAAAGACAGAATCAGAACAGTTGGAACAATTAGAGAACGCATTCGGCGATGTTCCCGAGTCGGAATTCGACGACGAATTGAACGTTGATACCACTGCGTCCGAAGAGTTTCAGGAAGAGACCTCTGAGGTAGAAGATACCAACAAGGCTAAAGAGCCGCATAAAGAAAAAGAGGAAACAGACTGGGACAAGGACAGGCAGGAGATTGACCAGGCGCAGGCCAATTATCGCAAGGCGGCGTCTGAATTGTCGGCGACTAAGACAGAGCTTGATTCGCAGGCGGGTCTCGTAAAGACCTTGCAGGACAAGCTTGATGCTTACGTCAAGGCCAATGAGGTCAATATCGACGAACTCGACGAGGAATTGGTCGATCCGGCAATCAAGGGTGTATTGAAGTCAATGCAAATGAAGCTTGACAGTGCGAATGCACGGGCAGAGAGTCTCGAACAGTCGAGAGACAGGATCACTAAATCGCTCGAAGCCCAGGCACAGGAAGCCGACAAACAGAGGAACAGGGCGGAAATCGTAGCGGACATAGAGCAGGAGTTCCCGGCCAAGCATAGGAACGAGGCCATCAGACTGGCCAATGAATACTGTACTAAGCGTGGCTCGGCCCCGGCCGACCGTTACGAAGCGGCCAAAATTCTTCGAGGCTTTTACAAGCAACTCGCCGATGCGGAAACGAAGAACTCTCCGAAACCTTCCAAAAAAACTGAGACTGTCGCCACCGATACGGGCGGAGCACAAAGCGGCATTGTATCAAACGAGCCGTCCAAGCCTGTAACACTAAAGCAGGCGGCAAACGAATGGCGCCAGAAGCTCCGCAGAAAAACATAGAAAGGACAATACTATATGGCGTCTCCTAATTTGAGTACGATCACCAGAGACTTGGTGCAGCGTACTATTCACGAACAGGTGTATCGCCGAATGGCATTCCTTGACGAGCTGCAAAAACGAAGTCAGATTATCACTTCGGGCGGTAAGACCATCAAAGGTATAGCCGATTATGCCGAGGTTGACGATCTCGCTCAGGCTTACAGTACTGACGAGCAGTTGACGGACGGCGAGAAGACTACGCTGACGATGCCTTACTGGAACTGGAAGAAAGTTCAAATCCCCATGAAGTACGATGGTGACGTTGAAATCCAGAACCTTAACGCCGGCAAAGAGGAACAGCTTGTGGACTTGGCGGAGTATATCGCTAAAAAGGCCACGATAGGTATCAGGATAAAGCTCGAAAAGATGGTCGCCAACGGTGGCGGGGCCGCTTACGATGCCGAATACAGTGACGGCGGCAATAGCTTCAACTCAATGGTGCATGGCCTGCTTCACGAGGACACGGCCACTACGGGTACATACGGTCATTTGGCAAGGGACATAAGCGCCGGTCTTCGCAACTGGTGGCAGGGCGCCGACCCCGGCAGTATTTTTCAGAATATTGCAGAGGGTACAGCAGCTTCTTCCACGCAGGGCACGGCAGTCGATTTGTGTATGGCCAACCTGAGAAAGTGGATCATCCCCGTGCAGCACAGCATTCAGGCCAAGAAGGACTTGATGATTGTATGTTGCCCGACCCTCTATCAGAAGTTCAAAGCTGAAATGATGAGCTTCATGCAGTATGAGGGTGCCAAGGACACCGCCGATGTGGGCTTTAATAAGATGTATTTTGACGGCCATCAATTCGTAGACTGGGACTATCTCGAAACTTCTGCGGTTATGAAGAAGTGGGTATTTGTTCTCAATCTCGCTACCTGGCAGTTGCATTTCAATAAGGCCCGGAACTTCAAAATGACCCCGTTCAAATGGTGCGGCGACTTACCCGGCGGATACGATTTTTATCTTGCCAGGATACTGTTAGCCGGAAACTGTTTTACCACTCAACCCAACGCGAACATGTTCCTTACGAACGTGACCTAAAAGAAAGGAGGTAACAAATGGCTAATTCAACGATTGTAAACGAAAAGATCATGCTAATCGACAGATGGCCCGGAGTGGCCGACCCCCGGTTAGGCAAGCCTCCCGACGGATTTACCGGCTCAAGTCACCATAACGTGGCGACGGCTATTTATCCACTCGGTCAGAAGCGTACCGTATGGGACCCGACGGCCAAGGGTTATGCGACCTTTATCTACCTTCAGAACATTCAAGGTACGGCCGGTGCCGTTGCAGTTACCAACCCGGTCGCCCCCGATACCTCGGAGCAGGCGACGGTGGCTACTACGCAGGTCTACTACAAAGTCGGTAGTGACGGCGGCGAAGCGTTACTGTCCGGGCCGGGTGCTATCGCTCTTAGTGCCATGACTACCCTTTATTACGGGTGGTTCTGGTGCGGCGGAGTATGCCCGGTCTCTTTCGTATCGGCGCTCGATACGACCCTGGTAACGGACGGTACTTTGGCTGCTGGTGCAGCTTTCGGTTTCGCCGATTCTACGGCAGATGGCAAGATAGCTCTTGCTATAGCCATAGCGTCAGCGGTATCCGATATAGGCATCCAAGGTATTTCGTTCATAGCGGACACGTAAGAGGAATTGACTGTGAGAATATTGATTATATCAATGGTTCCGCAGCGCGATTGGCTTATCGATTCCATGATTGCGGATGCGGTCAAAGAAAAGGGGCACGAGGTCTTTCTTCGCAAGTTCCTTTCCGATGACCGCACCGCAGTCATTTTTGAGAGGCCGGACGTGGCTGTAATTCCCGTTATTCGCTGCGAGTACACCCGCGACCTGGCTATAAGGCTCAGGCAGTGGGGAGTCCGTATCGTTTCAAGGCGGAGCGAAGCCGGGGTCTCGCGCAAGCAGTACGAGAAACTTCCACGCCACTGGCAGCTCGACCACATAGGCCGATACGACTATAAAGACCTCATTGACCTTGAGCTTATCTGGAGTAGTGAGTTCGCGGACATTCTCGTTGAGGAAGGTAAAATCAGGCGAGAGCAGGCCAAAGTTATCGGTGCAATTACTCTCGACCCTTACTTCAAGTGGAACTTACAGAAATATTCACATAAGGTATTTACAAAAGACAAATCCGAATGGCTGACTGAAAAGGACCTCGACCCGAATAAAAAGACCCTGTACTTCATAACCGGCTTCGTCCACGCGGAGAGGACTGAATATACACTGCCCGAAGCCCCTATAGGCGACCCGATACACAAAGAGCTATACGATAGGGACAGGCGGCTGAGAGACTTGTGGTTCAAAGCCATTGAAAGAATTGTGGCAACGGGCACTTATAATATTATTGTCCGTCCCCATCACGGTGAAAACCTTTCCTTCTGGTCTTCTCTTAACGGTAATACGCGGGTATCAACCGAAGGGAGTGCCGGGGAAAGCCTTTTCTATAGCGACTTAATGGTCCATTCCGGCTCGACGATGGCGATTGAGGCCCACCTTTTCAATAAACCGGCCTTAAGGTTCGGGAATACGGCGCAGGATGAATTGATTGGCCGAATATCGCCACAATGCGAAGATGTTCCCGAGCTTATCGAAAGTATAGACAGTATTGATTTCGACAACACCAATGCGAACATATCGGAAATATCCGATCTTGAAAAGTCCTTCTTCGGCCCGATAGACGGCAAGGCCCACCAAAGGGCGGCGGATGCTATATGTGAAACAGAACCAACACAGACTTCAATTCCCCTGGAATGGCCGGAAGAAGAACTGAACGATTATTCTTCCGAAGGGATTATCAAAATAGATTCACGTTACAGAATTATTTATTGCAACGCATGTAAAAAGGCTTCGCAAAACGAAACGGGCGGCTTTGCGTATCGCTGCCCGCATTGCGGAATAACGATAACAAATGAAAGTAAGGAGTAAATGAAATGGCGAGAGATAACGCACTTCAACGCTCGATAGGTGGAATGGGCGGCAGGTTCGACGCTGGTACTTACGACTTCGTAACGAGTGGTGTTACCGTCGAATTGCCCACAACTCTGTCAACTGTTCTGGCTTTCCTCGGTGTAGTTGAGGACGATAATGTGACCGTCAAAAGCGACAGGGTGGTTACGGCGGGTTGCATTACGGTAACCAGGGCCACCGGTGGAACGTCAGCGGCCGGATTCAGCTATATAGCAGTCGGATATTAAACGAATGAAAGTCGGTACGAATCATGGCAAACGAAATAAGAACGGCCTGGCCGACTGGCTCCACTCTATACGGCATAGTCTTCAGGCCATCGGATGGTAAGGTCTGGTATCCGACCGGGGTAGCTTTTGAGACGTGGGGCACTTCGTCTCGAACGGCGGCCGACTATAAGGTAATTACCTTTAGTGAGACGTCCGGCAGCGGCTATTACTACGGCGATTTTCCGACTGCTATAACTACGGCGAACCTGTACGATGTGCAGATAAGAGTGCAGGCGGGCGCTGCCGCAGCCGATACGGACGATATAATCGGGATAGACCCGTACAGGTGGACGGGCGTAGCCATCGCCGGGGCCGGGGCCGCTCTAACGGCACTGACGCTCTCGGAACTCATAACCGAAGTACAGGAGTTGTGCGGCCATTCCGGTGACACTACGCTGATTACACAAGGCAGAGTAGCTAACTTTTTGAACTGGGCGCAGACAAGAATACTAAGAACCTGTCCCGGCCATATAGACTTAGAGACCAACGATGCAGATGCCCTTACTCTTGTAGATGCTACTTTTGAGTACAGTTTTTCTTCTTTATCGCCTGCCGTCTTTTATCCGCTGAGACTGTACTATATGGACGGTACGGCCTCTAAAAAGCTGAAGTATAAAGACCCGGAATGGTTCGACCTGAACTATCCATCTCCGACCGACCAGGCCGATGGTATCCCGAACGTATGGACTCGAAGAAAGTCGCAGGTAGATATATATCCCGTACCGACTTCGGCGGAGGCTGGAAAATATCTCAGGCTTGATTATACCGCAGTCTTTACATCTTTTAGTACCTCATCCCTTTCGGCTTCTTCCGATATGGCCGATGTTGACGAAGGTTTGATAAACTTCGCAGTCGGTGAAGCCTTCTCAGCCATTGGAAATAAGGACACGGACGCGGCCAAATATTTTGCGTTATTCGATAACTGGCTTGAAGGATACCGAATGGATAAAGACAGTTTGTTTATGTCGGATTTGAATTGTTTATTTGCTTAGAAGAAAGGAGCTTTTATGGCTGGCACAGCTATACCGGCAACTGGCGCTGCATGGGACGCGACGATACCCGACAATTCGCAGCCTCACGGCAACGATTACAACGAGCACAGGGAGACCAAACTTGCCGTAGGAATAAGAATGACGAAAGAGCACGTGGCATTCGCCGGTTCGAGTGTAGGCGGAGAGCACAAGCCGGGCAGTGCCCGAATCTACGTCGGTGACTATTCGGCTTCCTCGGCGGGAGATGCCTTACCTACCACCAAGCCGGATGGAGCTACGGCTCTTGATAGTGACGATGCGGGGATGCTCGCGTGGGACACGGACGCTACTTACGGCAGGTTGCTCTATAAGTGGAGCGGTGCGGCGTGGGAAGAATTTATGGTCTCGCTTGAAAGCGCCCAGACAATAGCCGGGGTAAAGACATTTGCTTCCCCTGTTATCAATACAGGTATTTCTGGAACGGCAGTGCTCGATGAGGATGACCTGGCTTCCAATTCGGCTACGAAGATTGCAACGCAGCAGAGTTTGAAGGCGTACATCGATGCCCAGACAGTGTTCGGAACGCGGATTTCGAGAAGCCAAAATACATACTATGAAGCTGAGACAAATGGTATCGTTCACGGTTATTCCGGCACAAACGTAACAATAAAGGGATATACAGATGAACTTGAGGAACCGACAACATTAGTGCAGTGGGGTTATTCCGCGAGCGGTATTGCACCGATTTCATTTCCAGTTAAGAAAGGTGATTACTGGATGGTTTCAGGTGCTATCTCTCTTTATTGGCTTCCGATTGGCGGTTAATAAATATTACAAAGCAAAAATTTACTAAACGTAGTAGGAGCATAGGATATTAAAATGAATTTAACAGTACCAGCTCCTGTTCTTGGTATTGATATGCGGAATGCGGCCAATTTGATTGACGACCGCGCAGCCGCCGATGGTACGAGAGATGTCGATTTCGATAATGGAATTATCACTACTCCTTACGGTTTTACCAAGATTGCCAACTTGCCGGAGTCGGGCGAGATGGCTTACGGCATAGCAAGTTACAAACAGGTAAACGGAAGCACTAATCTCGTTGCCGTTACTAAAACAAAAGTCCATAGACTCAATTCTAATAACAATGTCTGGGACGAACTGGCTGGTGATACGATAAACGCATCCAAGTTTTATCCCGTAAGTTTTGCCAATATTTACCATCAAACGGCCGTATCCGGCACTTATCAGAACCTGTTAATCTGTGACGGTGGCCGGAGCGAGATAGTAAGATGGCCCGGATTAGGCGAGAACCTGGCCGAACTCGCGGGCGGTGACGGTTATAATACAGGCGAAACCGGGCACAGGGCACTTCAGGTGTCCTCTTTTCAGACCCGCCCTATTCTTATCAGTCCTTATACATACGATGGTTCGGCGTGGTTATATAATAAGTCCCAGATACGCTATGCGGCCGTCGGCTGTCTGGAGACGTGGACGGGTACGGGAAGCGGGACTATCGAGCTTGTCGATACCGGCGATGTTAATGTACGTGCCGAGCAGCTTGGTAATTATTATATAGTCTACCAGACAAACTCTATCTGGCAGTTACGATACGTTGGTGGAACGACCGTATTCTATCCCGATATTATTATGCCTTCGGTCGGTTTGCTTTCCTATCACTTATGCGTTCCTTTCGGCCAGATCCATTATATCATCGGAAACGACTATCAGGTTTATCAGTTTTCGATGAGCGAATTGACTCCAATAGGCGGGAACATTGCCGACGGCCTGAAAAGGGACATAAGCGAAACAATGGAGTACGCCTGCCGAATGTCACTTGACAGCCAGAAAAAGCATCTGAATATTTTTATAGCTACCGGACCCGACCAGGCGGACAAGATGTACCGATTGAACTTGCGCACCGGCTCGTGGACTGTACGTGATTTGACCGAATACTATACATCGGGCGGTATAACGGCGGCAATACTCGCGGGGGCATCGAGCTATACAAAAGGCCAGACTTACGCCGAGGCCGTAGTTGAAGCCACGACCTATGCCGCCGCCGTGACTGCCGCAACTACTTACGCCGATACTATTACCGAAATACAGGTAGACGAAAACCTTCTCGTTGGCGATAGCAACGGTTACGTCTTAAAGGAAGATGATACCGTATCGGAGTACGACGGCACCGAATTGACTCATTATTATATAACTAAAGAATTTGACGGAGGTGCGGCTGACATTGGCAAGAGGGTTGAAGGAATTGAAGTAGACGCCAAGTATCCATCCTTTTTGAGTGCGGGGACTCTGACAATATCTTATAAATTCGACAACGCGGCGGCGTGGACGGACTTGGCGGTAATTACATTGACAAGTAGTTTTACCACTTATCGCAGGTTCATTAACAGGAGCGGTAAAAAGCTTCAGTTAAGAATGTCGGGCATTTTCGATTTGCGAAGTTTCGAGATATTTAATATTCAGCCGGAGGACAGGAAATGACGGAGCTATTTACAAATTATCCCCAGTTAAGAGTTCCATCCGGTATGGATCCCCAGTTTGTTTCGCAGATACAGAACCTTCTGACCCGTATTTACAGCGATATTACATCGATAAAGAACGGCCCGAACGTTAGGGACATAGCGACGCTTGCCGATGACGCCACACCTTCGGTCAAAGACTATTCGCTTTTTCTTACGGGAGGCACTACGACTATAACCGACTTCGACGATGGCCTTGCAGG
>Ga0255054_10001096_pt1 | contig 15920 bp, 15 predicted proteins | sample JV7_2_23_MG_FD_188634 | JGI IMG/M metagenome (GOLD analysis project Ga0255054, IMG submission 188634) | Seawater microbial communities from Jervis Inlet, British Columbia, Canada - JV7_2_23 | ecosystem: Environmental > Aquatic > Marine > Inlet | place: Canada: British Columbia | collected...
TCCGAGCCTGCCTGCGGGCGGAGAGCCTGGCCGAGGTGGCGGATTTCTTCTCCTTCGGGACCAACGACCTCACGCAGGCCACGTTCTCGTTCAGCCGGGAGGACGCCGAGACGAAGTTCCTGCCGCTGTACAACGAACGCGGAATCCTCCAGGACAACCCGTTCGAGGTCCTGGATCGAATGGGACTAGGGCGGCTGATGGCCGTCACCGTGCAGTGGGCCAGGACAAAGAAGCCCGATTTCGAGGTGGGGATCTGCGGCGAGCACGGCGGCCATCCCGGCTCGATCCGCTTCTGCCACGAGATCGGTCTGGACTACGTCTCCTGCTCTCCGCCTCGCATTCCCCTGGCTCGTCTGGCGGCGGCGCACGCCAACGTTCAGTCCGTGACGAGATAGACCTCGTCGTGCGCGCGGACCCTCTCGTCCACGTGGATGGCGATCTCGCTCCCGGCGGCGGCGCTCTCGACAGGGCCGTGCTCGACTTGGAGCGAACCAGCGGTTTGCTCGAAATCGGTCGTGTGACCGCGGAAGTGGATCGTGTCCCCAACGCTGACGTCCGCGACCAGCAGCACGACTCCGACGTGAGGCTTGTCGAAATAGTGGGTGACCGTGCCGATGAGTTGCTCCTGCATGTGGCCTCCTCCAGCGGATGTCCAATCGATGCGGAATCTTAACATTTCGTTGATGTTCGCGTCGACCCACGCGGCCGGCTAAGATCGGAAAACCGGCGAGCGAAGTGCGCCCGACGAACGCCGCTGGCGCCGTCCGGCAGGCGCCGGCGACAGGCGTCCCCACTGGAGCGAGTCCTTGGATCTGAACATCCCTCGTGCCTTCGAAGAAACCCGACCGCGAGCCAACGAGCTCTACCGGGAGCACGTCGGTCCCATGTGGGCGAAGATGCTCCGGACGATCGGGTTCGATCGGCGGTGGGTCCGGGGGAAAGGGCCGTACCTCTGGGACGAGGACGGGGTGCGGTATCTGGATTTCATGAGTGGCTGGGGCGTCTTCAACTTCGGTCGCGCCCATCCCGCGATCAGCCGGGCCCTCACCGAGGTCCTGGCCGCCGATCTTCCCAACTGGGCGGCCTTCGACACCCCTCCGCTCGCCGCCCTCCTGGCCGAGGAGCTCACGAGACGGCTTCCGGCGGGGCTGGATCGAGTCTACTTCTGCAACTCGGGTACCGAGGCCACGGAAGCGGCGATCAAGTTCGCTCGCGTCGCCACGGGCAAGCACGGCATGGTCTACCTCAACCGGGCGTTCCACGGCTTGACTACCGGGGCTCTGGCCCTGAATGGGGACGCGGCCTTCCGTGAAGGCTTCGAGCCCTCCCTACCGACGGGCGTGGAGGTCGACGTCAACGACTACGCCGGGTTGGAGCGAGCCTTCGCCGCCGGCGACATCGCCCTGTTCATCTTCGAGCCGATCCAGGGAAAGGGCGTCTACATTCCCGAGGACGGCTTTCTGCGCAGGGCGGAGGAGCTCTGCCGGCGCCACGGCGCCCTGCTCGTGTGCGACGAGGTGCAGACGGGACTCGGACGGACGGGAAAGCCATTTGCGTTCGAATGGGTCGATGGTCTTCAGCCGGACATCGTCCTGATCTCGAAGGCCCTGTCCGGCGGGTACGTGCCGGTCGGGGCGATGGTCACCCGAACCGACGTGCACGAGGCCATGTTCACGTCGATGGATCAGGGTGTCCGGCACGCATGCACCTTTGGCATGGGAGACCTGGCGATGGCGGCGGGCCTGGCGTCGCTCAGGGTCCTGGACGAGGAAGATCTGGCTGCGAACGCGACGCGGATAGGGGGGATGATCCGGGAGGGGCTCGAGGCGATGATGCCGCGGTTCGAGTTCATGACCGCGGTCCGGCAGCGCGGCCTGATGATCGGCATCGAGTTCGGCGAGCCCAAGGCACTCGGCCTACGCGGTGCTTGGGCGGCCACGCACAGGATCAGCCCGGACCTTTTCCCCCAGGCGATCGTCATCCCCCTCCTCGACGACCACCACATACTCACTCAGGTGGCCGGCCACCACATGGACGTCGTCAAGCTCCTTCCTCCCCTCAACATCACGGAAGCCGATGCGGAGTGGTTTCTGGACGGCTTCGAGAAGACGATGGAAGCGTTGCACAGATTCCCCGGCCCGGTGTGGGAGCTGGTGAAGAAGCTCGGAAAACACGCGGTGGCGGCCAGGATCTAGCGGCATGGGCGAGTGGGATCGGCGGTCGCGCGATTGGAGGAATCGGGCCTCCGTGCGAGCCGGACGGCGCTTCCGGAAGCCTCTCGCCTTGGGGTTGGCCCTCTCAGCCGGTCTCCACCTCGTCTCCTACCCTGTGCTTGGCCTCTTGAGCATCCCGGGCCTCCCCCACCGCATCGCACCGAGATGGTCGATCGCGGCTCTCGAGCTGCCTCCTCTGGTGAGAATCCCCAAGCCCCCGGAGCTCGTGGCTCGTCCGAAGCTACCCCTGCCGCCCATGGTCACGTTCAATGACGACCTCAGAATCCAGGCCTCGGTCGCCCCTTCGGGGGAGATGGTGGACGTGGGCCCGCCCCCGGACGTGGCGTTGGACGGCGCCGATGCAGGCTTCGTGCGCTACGATATCCCGCCGCTGCTCGGCAACCGCGACCAATTTGGACGCATGGTGTGGTATTTCTATCCGCTGGAGCTCCAGAGGGCCGGCGTCGAGGGCGCCGTCGAGCTCGCGATCTTCATCGACAAGGAGGGACGGGTCTCCAACGTCCGGGTGGAGGGTTCCAGCGGGTGGCCGAGAATGGATGAGGCGGCCCTACAGCTGGCTCACCGCATGGAGTTTCTTCCGGCGCTCATGCGCGATCAGCTGGTAGGCGTCTGGGTGCATCAGCGTGTCTGTTTTCTTCTCCCTAAGAGGGATGCCTCGATGACCCCGGCTGCAGCGGCCGTCGCGCGCAGCACGGTCGATCCGTGCTCCACGGTGACGGGGCGCCGCTGACGCGGCGCTCCCGACGCACATCCCGTCTGGCTACTCCATGCCGGCGTTCCGGCGCTCCAGAAGCAACTCGACCGATCGTTTCGGGTTGATCAGACGTCGCCGGCCGTCCTCGCTTTCCTCGGCCGCCTCCTGCGCCACGTTCCGAACAGGGCAGTGAGAAGGCCGAGCAGAATCTCGTCCGCGAACGGCACGAGGTCGGGTAAGATCAGGTCCCCGACGAACAGGATTGCCGTGGCCAGGAACAGATAGGGAAAGCGAAGCCGCGAGGCGTAGCGAACGACCAGCGCGCCGACGCCGATCTTCTTCCCGCTCACCTCGGCTCACCGAACCCGGCCCCCGGGGCCGTCTTCACTCGCCCTCGCCCTCCATGGTGGGCGGGGTATTGGAGTTCCAGATGTCCCGCATGATCTGCCAGGAGCCGTCCGGCTGCGACTTCCAGATCGCCACGTACTTGCCCGCTTCCGTGATGGCTATGCCCGAGTCCTCGAGCACTCCCGTGAACACGTACGTGCCCCAGTCGACGGCCATGTCGCCCATCAGGTAATGACCCTCGGAACTGCTGTTCAGGTTGGCCGTCATGGTCGCGAAGTCCTCGGCTGCGTCGGCGATGATGGCCGCCCGGCCGACCAATGGCGGGGCGTTGGGCGGCATCGAGACGGCGTCGACGGCGTACAACATGCCCAGGGCCTCCGCGTCGCCGGCGTTCGTCGCCGCGGCATAGGCTTCGTTCATCATGGCGAAGTCCGGCGTCCCGTGCTGGGCGTCGGCCGCGGTATCGGTGTCGCGGGGCTGGCAGGCCGCCAGCGTCAGGCCCGCGATCAGCGCGAACGAGGTGGTGAGGCGTGTTTTCATTGGATCCTCCTGCGGCTGTGCTCGAGGGACGGCATTGCAGTTGAATGAATCATTGCAGTTGAATGAAGATGGGATGTTCGCCCCGCTCGAGTCCAGATCAGAGCTCCTTTTCCTTCCACCTCCCGCGGCGGAAGAGCAGGATGCCGACGACCGCCGAGAGCGAGTAGGCGATGGCGATCGCCCAGTAGACGCCGACCGGCCCGAGCCCCAGGGTCCGGGCGAGGATCCAGGCGAGCGGGAGCTGGAAGAGCCAGAAGATGACGAAGTTGAGCTTCGTGGGGGTGGCGGTGTCGCCGGCCCCGTTGAACGCCTGCAGCATCACCATCCCCCACGCGTAGAAGACATACCCGTAGCTGATGATCCGCAAAGCCCTGGTCCCCGAGGCGTGCGACTCCGGTTCGGCGATGAAGGGTGCGATGATCTCGGACGCGAAGGTCACGAAGAGCACCGTGATGACCGCCATGAACAGCATGTTCCACACGCCCGTGACGTACACTGCCCGTTCGGCTCTCTCCGGCTTCCGGGCCCCGAGGTTCTGCCCGACCAGCGTGGCGGCCGCGTTGCTCAGGCCCCAGGCCGGCATGATGATGAAGATGACGACTCGGATCGCCACCACGTAGCCGGCAAGGACCGCGGTGCCGTAGCCGGCCAGGATTCGGATCAGGCCTATGTAGCTCGCCTGGGAGACGAGCAGCTGCCCCACGCCGCCGCCCGAGATGCGTAGGAGGCGCCGGACGATCCGCAGATCGAGGCGTACATCAGATGCTTCCACTCGTAGCCGCCGACCGCGGGAGAAGCCCCAAAACTGATAGGCAACGCCCGTACCGCGTCCGATCGTGGTGGCCACCGCGGCTCCGGTGAGGCCGAGTTCCGGGAATGGCCCCAGACCGAAGATCAACAGAGGATCGAGGACGATGTTGATGCCGTTGGCCAGCCAGACCGAGCGCATCGCCATCGCAGCGTCTCCAGCCCCCCGGTATATCGCGTTGTTCAGGTGGAGGAGGACGATGACGCCCATGGTGCCGTACATGACGCGGGTATACGTGCTCCCGATCTCCACGGTCTCGGGCGTGGCTCCCATCATGCGAAGCAGCTGAGGCGCCCAGATGACGCCGGCGGCTCCGAGGATGATGGACGTCGCGATTCCGACGGCGATTGCCTGCACAGCGGTCCTGGCGGCGGCTCGCTCGTTCTTCTCGCCGAAGCGGCGGGCCACCATGGCCGTCGTTGACATGCTGAGCCCGATCGCGATCGCGTAGATGATCTCGAGTACGGACTCGGTGAGGCCTACGGCGGCGAGCGCCTCGCCCCCCAGGCGTGCGACGAAGAAGGCGTCCGCCAACGCGAAGGCGGACTCCCCTGCCATCTCCAGCACCATCGGGATGGCGAGCAGCGCGACGGCACGATTCAGGCTGCCTTTCGTGTAATCTCGCTCGCTGCCGCTGAACGCTTCTCGGATCGACGCCCAAAGGCCTGTTGGGCGTTCCGGAGACTCGTCGGGGGGTACGGTGCTCAATGGGCAGCGTCCGGCTCACGTGGCTCCGACAGGCCCGTCACTGCGGGCCCGGCGAGGGGCCTAGACTAGCCCGGCCGCCTGCCGTCGCGCGAATTCGCCTTGCTGGCAGGTCTTGAATTTGCACTTCTGAAGGTGGGCCTCACGCTCCACGTGACCATCTCGAAGGCCGGTCACGAGGAGTGCACGCAGTCGTGCCTCCAAGACAGGAACCTTCAATTCCTGTGACGGCAGGCGGTTACAGGACCGTCGGCCAACCGGCGAGGGTCGCGGCGGCGCAGGAGGGCCCAACCATGGGCGGGATCACGGAGGTCTCGACCCGATACTTTTTTACGAAACGGGCGCTCGAGGTCGTAATGAGCGAGAGACGAGTCCAAGAGCCCGATTCGATGGACCGGCTCATGGAGCTGCAGTCCCGACTACGGGAGCTTACCGAGGCCAAGAAGGCCAAGTGGCGAGAGCTCGGAAGACCGCTTCCCGATAGCGTCTCCCGGGGGTCCTCGGATCCGCCGCATCCCGACGCTGGGGGTTCTGGACAGAACGGAAAGGCGGAGGCTGCATCTCCGCCTGGGTCCGATGATGCTTCGACGCCTGCGGAGGCCTCCGCGATCGCTGATGAGAAAACCGGTGAGAAGACAGAGTTGGCCGTCGACGCCCCCTCCGGCCCCACAGACAAGCGCTTCCCCAGGAGGCGGGATGTCACCGCGGAGTGGGCACGGGAGGCGAACCAGAAGGTCGGAGAAGCGCGCCAGTTGGCGGGTGCGTTCTGGCGCCAAGCCGTCGGGCAGGTCCGCGACCTGACCGGAGGACTTGGAACTCGCCAGGCCAAGCGGAGACCGCGGGCGGGTGATCCGGTCACGGCTGAGGAGTTGATCGACGACCGAAGTCTGGGGGCTCGCCTGGTGGGCGCTGCGGTCTTCTTCGTGGGCCTCGTCGCGATCGGCGCTGTGGCCCTCGTCCAGCTCGGGAAGCTCGAAATCCCCTGGCTCGAGGACAACGCGCTTCCTGCGGCGACCGCGACCGCCGGGTCCGGGATCGATGCCGCAGCCGGAGTCTCGCTCACGGAGGAGCTATCAGGGGAGCAGGACGCCGACGGCGCTCCGGAGACCGAGCCCGACGTGGAAGGCTCCTCTTCGAATCTCGAATCACAGCCGTTGGGCGAGGCTGCTGGGAGCGCCGCGGGTGCGGGCGAGGTTGCTGGGAGCGCCGCGAGTGCGAGCGAGACCGTCACGCGGGAAGTGCTCGAGTTCACACGACTTCAGGGAGAGCTCGCGTTCCTCATCGGAGAATACAAGATCGTGAGGGCCGCATTCGAGAGCGGCGAAGCCGGTTGTGAGGAGCTGAACACGCACTACACGAGCATCGACAGCGCGCACCTGCTCATGTCACGGGTCGTCGCACGCTGGCGTGAGGTGCCGTACCGCCAGGTGAAGGCGTACGAGGAGATCTCGGGGATGGTCGACGGTACGCTCCGACACTACGCGGCCAGTGCCTGCGGACTCGATCCCAGCGAGCTCCCTGGAGGCGAGTAGGATCCGATCGCGTGGTGGGCTCCTGCGCCCGCCGCCAGAGGAGCGCGCCTTCGGGAAGGCTACTCTCCTTCCTCGCCGCCCTCGCGAACGATCATGATGTGGGAGAACAGCTCCCCCGAGTTCATCACCCACGGCATACCGTCCTGGCGCTCCGTCGGGAGGCCCATCGCCTCGGCGGTTTGATAGGGTGTGAAGATGATCCGAAGCTGACTGACCTCGCCGCTCGCCCGCCCGATAGCCGGATCGTAACTGCCCACCGGCCCGTCGATCACGTGAAGCACGGCCGGCTGCTCGGGTAGCACGACTTTGCCGGCCTCGACCTCCTCCTCGAGGCGCCTGTCCCTCTCCGCCTCCTCCAGGTTCTCCTCACGCAGCTCTCGGCTGCGCGAGAGCAGGGGATGAAGCGCCTCGGGATAGCACACCACCCTGAATCGCTCGTTGCCGGGCTCGTCCGCGATACAGATCATGCCGTTGGTGCCTTCGCGAAGATCGGTGCGCACGCCCGCCCCGTTCCACCCTATCACCGTGGCGCCGGCCCGCATCTCATCAGGCAGAGGAAGGATGGCCGCCGCGACCTGTGCTTCGGCGGTCGGTGCCTGGGCCAACGTCGGAGGGGCGGCGATCAGGATCAGGACGAAGAGCGAGACGAACAGCTTCGGACTGCGATGGATGGGGCGCATAGGCAGCTCCGGGCGTCTGGGGGCTCGTACTTCACGCGTCACAGCGAGGTGTGGCCGGAGGATGAGGCCGGCGCCGCCCGCCCGCAATGGCCATTGGCGATCGGGCCCGGAAGCTGACGGACACGGATCCGGCGCCGCTCAGTTGCGACTGAAGACGGCCCCGTGCGGAGCGGCCGGCCCGGTGTCTCCGTGAGGCCAGCTGGCGCGACGCAGATCCACTCCCAGGCGCCCTGCCAGCGGCTCCCGGAAGCTCTCCTCCAGCTCCAGCTCACCGGTCTCGTGATCCAGCCGTGCGAGCAACACCCGGCCGGCCAGTCCTGCGTACCCCGTGATCACGATCCGGCCGCCGCCCGGTTCCAAGCTGATCCAGTGCGGCACGTCGTCGGGCTCGAGCGTCAGTCGGGCGACCTCCACTGGCCGGCTCGGATCGGTGATGTCCAGGGTCACGAGGGCGTGCTCGGCCGGAACCGTGTGAATCCAGAACCGCTCCGTCACGACGGGAAGCGCGCAGTACGTGCCCTCCCGCTGCGGGAACGCGTACACGAGCTCGGCCGTTGGCTCCTCATCCAGGCCGTCGAGCTTGTAGAGGCCGCACGAGAACGTGGAGACGAGCACCGTCCGCCCGTCGGCCATCAGCCTGGGCTCGGCCGTGCCCAGGTGCTCGGATCCCAGAGCGCCGGGCTCCAGAACGACCGTGCTTCGTAGGGAGAGATCCGAGAGCCGCCAAACCTGCACCGCCGGATTGAGTACGCCGGCCATGTCCGTGCTGGTGGTTACGACGCGGTCGAGCCCGGGGACGGTGCAAAGGCTGTAGGGTCGGATCGTGGGATCCAACTCGGGGACGGCGGCGCTCCCCGACCGGATCGGGACGCCGGAAGGATCCAGCTCGACCAGGCCTCCCGTCTCCACGGAGCCGTCGCCCGGCCGCGACCGTCTCTGAAAGGTGGCGAGGATGTTCCCGTTCGCGAGGCGCTCGAAGCTGTGCGGATGGTGGTATTCGCCGGCTTCCGCGAAGTAGCCCGCCATGGAGGGAGCCTCGGGGTCGTTGAAATCGATGAGGAAAGTCAAGCCCGCGTCGAACGCGTTGGCGAGAAGGATCCCGCCCTCGGGCATCACGTGTTCGGTGTGGTGAGCCCGGCCGCCGAAGCCGACGGCGAGGGTCGTGATCACCTCCGCATAGGTCGGGGAGTCGCGCCGCACGTCGATGACGGCCACGAAATCGCTCTCCGACCCATCGTCGTCCGCGGCCCACACGTACAGGTAGCTCGCCGGATCGTCCTTGTCGCCGGCGGAGCCCTCGCCGCCTCCCGATCTCTCGCCCGGTTCGTCGGCTCGGCTACAGCTCGTCGAGATGAGCAGTGCGATGCACAGCGCTTGCGCGAGCGGCTGTGGCGAGAGGTGGATCCCGCCGGTCATCCAACTGCCGCTCATCCGCCGCTCCGCGTCTCCTGTTACCGGGTGTCTTCGGAGGTCGTCAAGAAGACAGCATCATCTCTCGCAGGGTAACGCGCAACTCGGCGCGCAACTCGGATCGAACCCGAAGCGTTCTGTGTACACGAAGCCAACATGGCGCGCCGGATTTCGACAGGGCCCCAGAGGATCAGGACATAGAGGATGAAGCCAACGACCCGACTCGCATTCCTTTTCGTTGCTCTTGCGGCGCTGAGCATTTCGACCGCCGCTCCCGACGCGCTGGGGCAGGCCCCACCCGACTCGCTGCAGCCTGCGGCCGGTTCGGTTTCGGCCGGCGAGGGCCAGGCAGAGGAGGCCGCGGAAGCCGCAGAGAAACTGGCTGCCGACGGGATATTCCGGCCCGTCGACGTACCCTCTCCGAGCGAGTTTCGAACGGCTTCCGGCGCTCCGAACGCTTCCTACTGGCAGCAGGCTGTGAGCTACGAGATCAAGGTGTCGTTGGATCCCGAGACCCACCGGATCACCGGCAGCGAGAAGGTCACGTACACGAACAACAGCCCGGACTCCCTCTCATCGATCTGGCTCCAGCTCGACCAGAACCTCTTCCGGCCAGACAGCCACGGAGCGGAAAGAGCGGCGCGGATGGAGGAGGAGGCTGGCGACGTCCGATTCCAGGGGATGTTCGAGGGCGGCGGCTACGACATCGAGCGGGTCGCCGTCATTCGAGACGAGGTTCCGCTCGACGTCCCGTACGAGATCGACGGCACGATGATGGAGATCCAGCTCGACCGGCCGGTGCAGCCCGTAGGCGGAGAGTTGGAAATCGAAGTGGACTTCTCGTTCACCATCCCCGAGTCGGGCGCCGACCGGATGGGTCGCCTCAAGGTGAGGAAGGGTACGGTTTACGAGCTCGCCCAGTGGTATCCGAGAGTGTTCGTCTACGATGACGTCAACGGCTGGAACGCGATGCCCTATCTCGGGCAGGGAGAGTTCTATCTGGAGTTCGGCGACTTCGACGTCGAGATCACGGTTCCGCGCGACTTTGTCGTCGCCGCCACCGGTGAGCTGCAGAACCCGGAGGAGGTTCTGACGGCCGACCAGCAACAAAGGCTGGAGCTGGCGAGCAGGAGTTCCGTGACCGTTCCGATCGTCGAGAAGGACCACGTGGGCAAGGAGGAGTATCGGCCGATAGGGACGGGCCCTCTCACCTGGAAGTTCCGCGCCGAGGACGTGCGCGACTTCGCCTGGGCCGGCTCCAAGGCGTTCATCTGGGATGCCGGCAGCTGGGACGGGATCCTGGCGATGTCGTTCTATCCCCAGGAGGGTCTGGGGGCCGGTGGGCGTGGTCCTCCGATACCGGGATGGGAGATGTCGACGGAATACGTCCTCCACGCGCTGGAGTTCTACTCCGAGTGGTACAGGTATCCGTACCCGGTGGCGATCAACGTGGCGGGGACGGCGCTGGGGATGGAGTACCCGATGATCGTCTTCTGCTCGGTCGAGGCTCGCGGGCTCGGGCTGTTCCTCGTCACGGATCACGAGATCGCCCACACCTGGTTTCCGATGCTGGTCGGATCCGATGAGCGTCGCTACGCGTGGATGGACGAAGGGTTCAACACTTTCATGAACCACTACTCGCTGACGGACTACGGGGGCGCCGATGCGTGGCCGGCCGATCCCGTGCTACCGAGAAACAGCGCGAGGCTCACCCGATCCGAGGATCTGGCCGAGCCGATCATGACGGCGCCCGATGATCTGAGCGAGGACCAACTCGGTTTTCTCGGCTACACGAAGCCGGGGATGGTGCTCTATCTGTTGCGTGAGTACGTGCTGGGCCCTGACGTCTTCGACGCCGGGTTCACGATGTACATCGAGCGCTGGGCCTACAAGCATCCTCAGCCCGCCGACTTCTTTCGGACGATGGAGGACGCATCCGGTGAGGACCTCGATTGGTACTGGAACTCGTGGTTTTACGGCAACGGCTACCTGGATCAGGCGGTCACGGATGTCACCCGCCAGGACGGGAACAGCACCGTCACCATCAGGAATCGCGGCGACGCCGTGATGCCCATGGAGGTCCGTTTCGTGTTTCGTGACGGAACTGACGAGTGCCGCAGGCTGCCGGTGGACATCTGGCGCGACGGCGACACGTACACGGTGGAGTTCGAGGGGAAGAACGTGCGGACGGTGCACATCGATCCGCGCGGCATGCTGCCCGATGCAAACCGCAGCAACAACGTACACGGCAGAGGCGTGGTGACGCGCGTGGCGGAGTGCTGAGGAAGCACGAGCCGCTCTCGTGCCAAAATCGATCCGAATGGATGCCGGTCGGCCGCCTGGCACAAGGATGACCGTGACGAAATTTTAGAAAAACACTCATTGCCCCGCAAAAGGGGTTGCACAACAAAAAGATTTTTTTTATCATTGGGCGTGCTCAAGGAGGAGGCACCGGCGAGCCGGATCGCCGCACCCTCTGGCAGAAGCACCGGTCGCCCGACTGGCGATAAACCGAAGGGCTTCGGCCCGGAAAACAGACGCCGAACCGCGGATCGGGTGAAGCTGGTACCAGATCGGTGTGGTCTCGAAAGAGAAGCGCAATCGACCGAGACTGAATTGCCAGAAGGCAGACGGAGTTACTCGCAAGGGTAAGTCAATCGTCCTCTCAGCCCCCGACACTCTTCGGAGTGCGCGGGGGCTGAGTACATCCAGGTACATCTGGGCTCCATGTTGCACCAGACTCCACGCCGTGGGCGAAATGCTCACCTTCAGCCTGTCTCCCGATGCTCCTTGATGTCCTCCGTCCGAACATCAACTGACCCGGGCCTGCTAGCTTCCTGATCTAGGTTTTGGCAAAAACGGTGCTCAGGAAGTGTGGATAACTTGTGGATACAAATCCACAAATCCTTGTTGTCCAGGATCAGAAAGAGTTCGGCTTCCTCCATCGAGTTATCCCCGCTCGTGTGGATTACGTCTGTCGACGAGCGAGTCGAGTTCTCGCCAGGGAACAAGGGCGGCCCGCGGCTCATTAAGGAAGTGATCTCCGAGACGCGCGTGGGTATCGTCGTGGACCGGGTATCGTCATGGACCGATCGTCTGGGAGCGATGGCGAGCTAGGGCGACTGGGTGACGCCTGAGCGGTGAGGTTGAGATGGGAAGGACGAGGCGGAAGACGGTGATACCATTGGTCCGCGCCCTGGCGCGGATCGACGAAGCTTCCCATACGCTGAGGGCGCTGGAGCCCGAAGACGCCGGCGCCGACGGATCGCTGCGGGAAGCCCTGCGCCTTCTGGACGAAGCGCACGATGCGGCGGCGCGCGTGGAGACCGAGAGGGATCCCGGGGCTGAATGGACTCATCAGCTCGAGGCGGTATGGGTGGGCCGGGCGCTGGCGCACGAGCGCTTCAAGCTCGACTCGACTTCGCGTAACGCCGCAGGCCTTACCCTGGCCGTGTTGATTCATGCCGGGGCTCTCGCTTTCCTACCGGGTCTCCGCGCTCCCGACCTGAGAACCAGGGACGAGGCGTTGCTCGCTCTCGATCTGCCTGAGCGACCACTTTCGAGGCCAATCCGGTTCAGCTGTACGCACCCCGTATGAGAGAGTCCGGACGCGCTCTTGCCGATCGTCCGACATTCGTTGCGTACACGCACGCCCCCGAGCTCACCAACCGCGAGGAAGTGATCTACTACCTCTCGGAGCTCTATCCGCCCTGGGCGCGAAAGGCCCGCGTTAGAACGTCGGTTCTCCTCTACCTGTTCATCGACGAGCAGGGCTCCGTACAGCGGACGGTGGTCGTGGAGTCGAGCGGGCACGGTGACTTCGACGACGCGGCCGTGGAGGTCGCCAAGCAGATGGCTTGGACGCCGGCGCTGAACCGCGATCGCGCGACGCCCGTATGGTTGATGCAGGAGGTCACCTTCGCGGCTGGCCGACCGGTCGTCGGGGGCGGGACTCGGCTGCCGTAGCGACCTCGTCGTGAATCGCACGGGTCACCGATGGCGTCGGCTCGGGTTGACTCCGGATCTCCCGATTACTACCGTAATGTGTCCCGCCCGTATGCCCAACCGTCCTTTTGTCAGCCGCTGGACTCAGCATTGAAACGCTGTAAATCACGGTCGTATCACGTGATAGCGTGAGGCAAATGGCAGATTGGTGGGGGCAGAATCAGGTAGGCGGGGAAGAGCCAGCGCCGCCCGAAGCCTCGGACAACGGCGTCGAGCTCTCACTCCCGGCCGGCCGAAAGCCGATAGCCAGCTCGGTCCTCTGGACACCCAAGTCCTGGGACTCGGCCGAGCCCGCGGAAGCCCGCGACATGGACCTCTTCGTCTGGCAAGCGGCGCTGAGGGAAATCGCGAGCCATCTCTCGGCGCCCGGCGGCGGGGAGGGGTACGGCATCTTCTCGGGCCGGCTCGCCCGCTGCCCCGAGTCGGACACGTCATACCTGTCGATCGAGGAGGCGCATCCGGCCCCTCACTCGATGCCGGAGAGCGAAGATCCCGCCGACCTTGCCCGGTTCAGGGAGTTCTGGCTCTCGCTCAGCATGAAGGTAAGCGCGCACGAGCGCACGCTGGTCGGGTGGTATCACGCCCATCCCAGATTGGGGATCTCCTTCTCCAAGAGCGACGAGCGGATTCACTTGGCCCATTTTCCGAACCGCTGGCAATGCGCGCTCGTGCTCACCTCACAGGCGTCCAACCGGGAGGCGGGCTTCTTCCAGCGAGATCCCGGAACCGGTGCTTTCCGCAGCACGCCGAGTGCTTTTTACGAAGTCCTTCCAGTGCGGAAACTGAACGGCGGTCGAGTCGAGTCGTGGATCAGCTGGTCCAACTACAAGCCCGACCGCTCGGTCAAGAACTCCGGGAAGCTTTTGCGAGAGGCGGCCTTCGAGTTCGTGCTCGACGCCTCCGAGACCACCGCCGAGTCGGATCCGGGAGCGCTCCAGGGCAATGGGACGAATGGAAACAAGGGGCGGGCAAACGGGGATGAGGTTAGCGCGGAGACAGGGGGGGCGCCCGCCCCATCCGTTCTTCTGCCCTACTTCCTCAAGGCCAGGAAAGCGCAGCGACGCCGCCGACGAATCCGTCGGCTGGCGGCGGCCGCCGGCATCCTAGCGGTCGCGGCCGGCGGACTGACCGCCGCATCGGCCACGGGTCGCGTCGACCTGGCGGCGATGGTGGGTGATGCCCGCTTTCAGACGAGAGCTTTGGCCAGGGCGCTGGCCGAGACCCTGATCCCAACGAGTCAGACAACCGCGGACGGGCAGGCCGGGGCGGTCCCGATGGCGCGCGGGCAAGGCCCCGGAGCTCCGTCCGCGGATTCCGATATGAGCTTCGCGAGCCCGCCCGGCGACGCTCGCCAGATCCTCCTGGCGCGCATCCAGGAGTACGAGCGGGTCCGCACGGCGGCGGCCTACGAAGGCGAGACTGCGGCTTGTGAGCCGCTGACCACGGCCTTGAGGCGAGTCGAGGCTGCAGCCGAGACCCTGACGGCCGGCCCTGACTGGCCCGCCAGCGGGGCCGCCGAAGGCGAGGGACTCGTGGCAGCGATCGAAGATGTCCGGCGCGACTACGACGCGAGCGGCTGCTCTTCATCCGACTGAGCCGGGCATCCGACTAAGCTGGGAATGCGACTAAGCCGGGCATCCGACTAGCCGGGAATGCGGTCGAGCCGCGGCGAGCGCCCGGAGGCCGCCCATCACCTGGCCGACCCACCTGCCCACTCCACACGTCATGACGATCAGTGACCCGCCTCGCGGGTAGTGAGCGCCAAGACAACCCGCCATCGCGTGCCAAGCGAGATCGGATGCACAACCCGGACACCGACAAGAAGATCAGGAACGCTAGGCTGCGCTCCGTCCCGATCATCGTTCTAGGAGCGATCAGCCTCTCCGGCTGCGCGAGCGGAGGTAGTCAACAGGAGGCCGAGCCCGGCACCGTCGCATCCGCCGAAGCTCCCTCGGATGAGAAGGGCCGCTATTTCGTCTTCTCGGGCGAGTTCGATCAGGTCTTGCTGGCCACGAGGTCCGCTCTGTTGCAGGAAGGCTATGACATTCGCGGCGATTACGGCGTCGGAGATGGAGGTCAGCACGTGTTCCACGCGGACAAGTTCCCGACGCCTTTCGACGCGGGCACGATTCTCCGGGTGGAGGTCGAAAGGCCGGAGCAATCCAGTCGAGAGGGCCCACGCACCGTGGTTCGCGTCTTTACGACGCGGCGGATCATGTCGAATCTCGAGGTCGGCGGCGATGCGTCGGAGGCGATCTTCCGGCGCATTCACTCGCTTCTCCGGCAGATCTGACCGGGTCGTTCTGGCCGAAGCGGTGACGCCTACTCGGGCACGAAGATCCGGAACGGAACGGGGGCAACCTCGTCGACCGCCGGACCGCCGCGAAGGAAGCTCAGGATGATCTCCGGGATGCGCCGCGAGCTCAGCAGCAGATCGTCGCTGTGCCCGGCGCCCTCCAGGACGAGATGTCCGCTGTTCCGAAAGCCGCCTCGTACCTCATCCGCGTTCGACACGGGCGTGCGCCCATCCAGCGTGCCGCTGATGAACTGAACGGGAATGCCCGACTGGACGGGTGCCCAGAAGGCTTCGTCGGGAGCTGCGTGAGGCCAAGTGTCGCAGATATAGGGTTGGGGGAAGTCCACCGCGTCTCCGAGCAGGGTCTCCTCGGCTTCCCTCCGGATCCGGTCCAGCCGCTCAGCTGGCGCGCCTGATGCACAGTCCATGGCGAAGGTCATCGCCAACATGCTCCGTGACCGGCTGCTGGCGATGAACGGTGCGATCGAGCCGTAGTCGCCCGCAGCCAGCCGTTCGTAAAGCGAGGGAAGCTGACTGAGGATCTGACGGTTGCCGATCGAACCGGCGGTGAGCCACTGGATGTCGAACTTCCCGATCGTCAGCGGGATCGGTTCGCCCGTGGACGGATGCTGTCCCTCCACCGTCACGGCGGCGCGTTCGAGGCTGTC
>Ga0255054_10001097_pt1 | contig 15919 bp, 18 predicted proteins | sample JV7_2_23_MG_FD_188634 | JGI IMG/M metagenome (GOLD analysis project Ga0255054, IMG submission 188634) | Seawater microbial communities from Jervis Inlet, British Columbia, Canada - JV7_2_23 | ecosystem: Environmental > Aquatic > Marine > Inlet | place: Canada: British Columbia | collected...
CGCTTCCCTTGCCGAGAATCTACAGACCACCGCCCTTAGGTATGGTGTGGGACCAGAGCCGACACCGGGTGACATCTTGCGAACGTTCACTGTGAATTTTCAGGGGTCGGTCTTCGTTCGAGAAGCACAAGACGATGAGATTGTGATTGGCGGCGGCGGTCGTTTGGGTTGCCGTTACATGTACCCCACTGCCCAGCCAAGTGGTGTCCAAACTGCCGTGACCCTGGAATTTGAGGAGTAGACATGGCTGATTTTTCGTTACAGGCCCTTCACGATGAGATCGAAATTGATCCCGAGGGCATTGGCTATGCGCCATTCGTAGCGACCGGCTCGACCGGTGTACTTGCCACGCTGCTGAACGAGGTGCGCGCCGGGATCAACATCAATCGCGGTCCGATCGAGGCTTACGAGGTCATTAACTCGACACGGCCGGACGACTGGTTGGTTCTCTCGGCCGCGCAGAAATTGTTATACCAGACCCTCACTGGCGCTGGTGTTGTGGACGCGGGAGATCCCAATGTTGTTGACGCTTTCACTGGCATGTTCGCAGGGACTCCTACGATCTCCGCGTTGGCGGCGATCAAGGCTCGCAACGGCAGTCGCGTAGAGCAGCTATTCGGGTCTGGGGTCGGGGTCACTCACACAGATGTAGCACATGCGCTGGAGATGTCATAATGGCCATCGTACAGTGGAAACCAGGCGCGCGGGGCACCAACCCCGTCACGGTAATGTCGACCGACCTGAACGCGCTGGCCGACGCTGGTGCTGTCACGTCAGCGGAAATTTCCAACGACCAATCGGACGAACTAGATCTCTACATGGATCTGGTGCTGGATGTGGATTTCGTGTCTGCACCAGACGCAGATTCGCTCATTGAAATCTCCATCGTGCGGCAGGTAGTCGATGGTGAGTTTGAGCAGGTGCCACCCCTGAATGGCTCCGTAGGTGCGTTCGTTCTCCAGGCCACTACAGCCGCGCAAAGACTGATCTTGCCAGTCGTGCTGTGCCCTCCAGATGACTTCAAGATTTATCTGATCAACAATTCAGCTCAGGCGTTTCCAGCGACGGGAACAACAGTTAAAGCGAAGTTCTACACCGAGCAGATCGGCTAAGGCGGGAGAGTGCCGTTTACTTCCATGGGACGTAAGCCACAACGGTGGCAGATAAACCCAACGCTTGTTGATCCAAGGTGGAGGTGGGCGTGGCGCGGATTAATTGCCGCTTTCCCGTTTTGGGAGCCTGCTGGTTCTGTCTACTCGTTTGGCCGTGGGCAACTCAGCGGCTACCTGGACCGTGCGGGAGTTTCCCACGCGATTGGTAGATACGGACACGTAATACGGGGCGATGGCACCAGGGGCCATGTCCACGTCAATTACACAGATTGGGCCGACCTTTCGGGCCACGACGAGGTGTCTGTAATTGTTGCCATTACTCCACGTGACGTTGCTGGTGGTACGCAGACGTTGTTTCGCCACGCTGACGCTACAGATCAGTTTATTCTGAGAGTCAACACTACCGAGACGTACCGACTTTACATAGAAACGAGCGCTGGGAGTACTGAGATTAAGGCACCAGACTACAGTGCAGTGAACGATGTAAGGCAATTGGTGGCTGGAGTTTACAACGGCAGCACCATGAAGATCTATGTCGACGGTATTGACCTGGTGTCGACAGCCCTAACAGGGAACCTTGTTTCTGACACCTCCGATTTTTTCATCGCCGGCCGTGATGCCGACCGTTTTTTCGAAGGTGATGTACATGCCGCGTATCTTTACAACAGGGCGTTGTCGGTAACTGAACTATTGCAACTCACCGAAGATCCGTTCGGACCGTTTAGGGGGCTCGTGCGGGTACGGTCCAAATCTACCGTAGTGGTCACCGAGAACATCAACGTGAAGTTCCCACGCCACGCACTACAGGAGATTTTCTAAGGTGTACCCCGGCCGACTTCTCGTTCTCGGTGTCATCGGTGCGTCAATCGTTCGCACCGGCCCGATGCACACCGGTGAGACTTCGTATCGCGTACACGCCGGTGCACCCCGTGTTGTTGTTGGTGAGCGACCACCAAGACCCGGGGCTGCTCACGCAGTTTCTATCCCGGTCAAGGCACCATCGCCGTGGTCGTTACGTGGTGATGTGGTTCGGGTGGTTCGTGGCGACGCACCAGCTACACCACTCCCACGAACTTTACGGGTTGGCGAGTGGCACACCGGGGCCGTTCCGATCACACCTGCGTCGGTTCCACGCACACGTATTGCCCATGGCACGGAACCACCAACACCAAGCGGATCAGCTCAGCGAGTTATACCACAGCGAGCCCAAGTCGCCGATTGGAAGCTCGAACGGCACACCGCGGTCACGCGCGGCGATTCTCCGCCGGCACCAGATGGTCGTGTGGTTCGCGTTGGCCAATGGCATACGGGCGCGTTCATCCCAACCGACATCAATCACAACCTACTGGAACCACGGATCGTTTACGGTGACGATCCAACAGTACCAGTCGGTAGGGTTCTTCGCCTTGGTGGTCCTCGTACCGTCGTCACGTTCAACCAGCAAGTCGTGCAGCCCAGAGTTCTGCCTGGCGACCCGCCACCCGTTCCACCGGCTCGCGTTAGGCGGATCGCGGAGTTTCATACGGGCACGGCGCCACCGGTGCCAGCTGCTATCACCGGTGGATTCTTGGGCCGCGCGTTCACAAACTAGGAGGCAACGAATGCCAGAGAAGAAAGTGGCAGCTGTACACTACATCGTACCACAGAAGCCAGGCCAGGTGATGTACCGACAGGAGTTGGTGATGTGCGGAAAGACGATTGTGCCGGGTGAAGCAGGTCTTGGGACGCGCGTGACGGACATTAAAGCAGAAGTGACCTGCAATGCCTGCAAGGCGAAGCTGAAGCGATAGAAACAAGACAACCTTTATCTGGTGGATAACTAAGATGGCAACTTCACCCCCGGGCATGGGTCTGACCTCGAGACCGAGCGGACTGAATCCGCAGGCGTTCTCGTTCAAGAACATCCCAGACATCCGACCCGAGCCCACGGCGGACGACGCAAAGGACAGCGAGCGGATCGCTTGGTCGTCCTTCCTCTGGGACTCACAAGACGAGGCGCTCCGGATCCGTGATCGCATGATCGAGGAGAACGTCCGGATGCTGGCTGGCCAGCACTGGACCGTGTTCAACAACCGGATCGGTCGGTTCGTCGATGTGACACAATGGATGACAGACGAGGAGCGACGCTGGCGACAGCGGCCGGTCTTCAATCGTCTACTGATTTGGTTCATCCTGACACACGCACGGATGACCGAGAACCCTCCTATCTTGACCTTCACGCCCGGGCCCGATCGGATTGACGCCGAGCTGGCGGCGACAGAGGATATCCTCTGGAAGACCAAGTGGCGCGAGGTCGGGATGAGCGAGGTCTGGGACCGTGCCAGCGCCTGGTTGATCCCTTCCGGTACGGTGTACACGCGCTCCAGGCTGGACTTGGAGAAGGGTGAGCTGCGCGATCGCGTGGCGCGCACACAGCTACCGATGATGGGACCTGAGGGTGAGCCGATGATGGACGAGTACGGCTCAGCGCAGATGTCGGACGAGATGAACAACGTCCCGCTCGATGAGGACTTCAACCCGCTCATGCAGATGACACCGGACGGACCCATGACGACGGGTGAAGCGCACCAGGATCGGACTGGCGACTTGACCGTCGACGTCTTCAGTGCGCTCCAGGTCCGCGGCGAATGGTCACCAAAGCCATGGCACGAGAAGCGCTGGCACATGGTGCGGACGTTCCTGTCGCCGGCGGAGATCTGGGAGCACTGGGGAGTCGATGCGTCTGGCGAGGCGACAACAACACCTGACGGTACTGGCCGGCTCGAGCGACTCCTGTTCGGCAAGGGGTTCTTCGGTGCGGCCGATGCGTTCTTCGGGTCCGATTTCGCGCAGGCGCAGATGCCGGAGCAGTTGGTCGAGGTCTTCGAGCTGTGGCACCGGCCGGCGAACTACCCGAAGGCACAGGGGATGAGGGAGACCAAGCAGAGTCCCGGTGGCCGGCTGCTAATCAACACACGGACCAAGGTCCTATTCGACGATGCCCGGCCGGTCCGGTTCAAGTACACCAGCCCGATCAGGAAGTACACGTTCGTGAACCTGCCCGGTAGGCCGGGTGGGGGCTCGACTCCGCAGGAGGCGATGAACGGTGCTCAGCGGTCCTACAACAGGGGCTGGGCGCAGATCTTGGAGTACCGGAACCTCTGCACCAACCCGAAGGGCGTACTGGACTCACAGAGCGGCCTCGAGGAGTCTGAGATCACCAACGAGCCCGGTGTGTGGCATGTGGCGACCAGGCGGCAGGGCGTGCCGGCGATGGAGTTCATCGCACCGCCACCGCTCGGCCAGGATGTGTACCAGACCCAGGCCCTACTCTTGAACGAGATCACCGACATCGGAGCGCTCGCCGGGACCGAGGGCGACGCACCAACCGAGGATGCCTCGGGCGAGCTGGTCAAGGAGTTGCGGTTCAACTCCGACCGGTTCCTCGGTCCCACGATGCGTCGGACCGTCGAAGAGATGTCGCGGATGGGTGAGGACTGGATGGCCATGATGCCGCTGATCTTCGATCAAGAGGAGTTGCTCTCCTACGCCGGCGACGACAACGTCGCGAGGACGATCACGGTGATGCCCGAGATGTTCGAGGAGGGTAAGGTCAACGTGATCCCCGACATCGAGTCTATGCTGCCAGAAGGTCGCGGCGAGCGACAGAAGAACATCGCGACGCTGTACGTGCAGGGGCTGTTCGGGATGCCCGGCACACCGGACGCGATCAAGCGGTTCTTCGAGCTGTCGAGCTTCCCGCACATCGACCGGGCCAAGAAGTTCGGTGGCATCGATCGGATAACAGCCGACCAGGAGAACGGGCAGTTACTGCAGGGCGCCGACCCGCGCGAGGTGGCGGTGCTCGAGTGGTACGACGACGGCATCCACCTGATGCAGCACGAGGAGTTCATGAAGTCGCCTGAGTTCCTGAAGCAGCCGCTTCAGATCCAGAAGGCGTTCGAGTTCCACCGTCAGATGCACATTATCAACATCCAGTTGAAGGTCGCCGAGATCGCCGGTGGACCGGGGCCAGAGGAGGGCAACCTGTCTCGAGGAGGTGGTGCTGCCGGTGAGCCCGAAGCAACTTCTGTTGCAGGCGGTCCCGAAGGCACGATCCAGCGTCAACCACAGAGCGCGCAGGAGGCGCCAACGGCCGCAGGTCAGGGAGCAGCAGTCTGATGCCACTGAAGCAGGGCAGCTCACAAGAGACGATCAGCGCGAACATCGCTGAGATGGTGCAGTCCGGTAGGCCGCACAAACAGGCGGTCGCCGCAGCGCTAGATACGGCGCGTAGGTCGAAACGGAAGCGGTCGAAGGCCAAGGCTACCAGGCGCAAGAAGACGAAGCCGCGCCGGCGGAACCCCGCTCGAGCCCGCGTCACCAAGAGGAGGAAGCATGGCAGCACCCGTGAAGCCTGAACCGGCGGCAGCCCAGGAAGGCGACGCAGGACCGGAACTCAACCCGATCGAGTCAGCACTACGCGCGGCTCGGGAACGGTTCACGGCGAAGGAACCACTGGTTCCCGCCGCCGGTGAGCCAGAAGGAGAACCAGGTGGCGACGACGACGCGGCAGGTGCTGCGGCCGGCGCTGAAGGCGGTGACGAAGGCGAAGGGGACGGCGAAGAACCGGCCGCTCAGGAAGGCGGCGAAGCGGCGCAGGGCGCGGACGAAGGCGAACCGGCCGGCGAAGGTGAGCCTGCCGAAGGCGATGCGCCGATAGAAGGTGAGGGAGGTGAGGGGGAGATCGACGCCGACCTGATCGTAGCGATCCCGGCACGGCGTGAAGGCGACGACGACATCGAGATCGCTGTCGAGGACAAAGCAACCGCCGAGCGGTTACGGCAGCTCAAGAACTCCGCGGTCCGCGGTGAGCAGCTACACGCCCAGCAGGCCAGAATCGAGAAGGACCAGGCCGATATCGAGGAGATGGAGACGTGGATCTCCACCGATCCGGCTGGCTTCATTATGAACAACGTACCGCCGGAGGTGGTCGAGGTCGTCGCTATGACGCTGATCACCAAGCCGGAGATCTGGGCCCGGGTCCAGGACAAGTTGGAAGCACTGAGTGACCCGAGCGAGCTGCGATTGGTGCAGGCTGAACTCAAGGCCCAAGGACTCGAGGCCGAGAAGTTCCTGACCAAGCAAGCTGAGGGGAGACGACATTCGAAGCAGCAGGCGAAGTTGATTCTGAGCGGCATCGACAAGATGGTGCCCGCGACCGACGGCATCTCAGATAGCCGGCGTGAGACGATCATCGCGAGCGTTCAGAACGCGGTAGCCGCCGCTGTAAGGGATAAGAAGCTCACAACGATCGACGTCAAGGACCTGCCGCTCCTGGCGTCAGCTGTCTTACGGCAGCATGGTATCGATCCAATGGCCGCGGCAGCCGCGATGGCAGAGGAAGGCGATAGCGAATCGGAGCCCGGGAAGAAGCCCCCCGCGAAGAGGAAGCAGAAGACCGCCAAGCAGCTCAAGTCGGATAGTGACAAGCGGAAGAAGGCTGCCGCGTCCACACCGCCAGGTAGTGGAGCCCCGGCCGCCGTACCGAAGCTACCGTCTGGGCAGAGACTCGAGGATCGAATTGCACTGGCCAGGGAGAAGGGTATTGGCACCCTAATGACTGGCAAGTAGTCGATCCAAACGAATCACTGCTAACCGGAGATCGACAACAATGGAGTACGCGAAGCTCACTCAGGGCTTCCCGCGGTTCCTGTTGTGTGCGGTTGTTCTGGCGGTTTCATACGTGGCCATCGGCCCGGCAGCTCTGCTGGCGGCACCGATCGGCATCGGCATGGCCGCCGACACCTCTACAATGGCGGACCTCGACGAAGCGCTGAAAATCATCTTCTCGGATCCACTCATCAACAACATGGTCGAAGACACGGAACTGCTCGACATCTTCAAGGTCGACATGAACGTGATGGCCGACGACACGACTGGTGGGCGGTACATCGAGATGGCGCACTACTTCCAGCTGCCCGCTGGAGTGGGAGCGCGTGCTGAAAACGAGTACATCCCCGAACCCAACGACCCACGTTTCGAGAACTCGAGACTGTACCTGAGGAAGATCCAAGGCACGGTCGAGATGACTGGCGACGTGATGCGTCGGGTTCGAAGCGACGAGGGTGCGTTCCTGAACTACATGGAGCGCGCACTACCCGATCTCGTGACTCGACTCGTCAATGAGATCGACCGTATGTACATCTCTGACGGATCCGGCGTAAAGGCACGGGTCGCAAGTGTTACTTCGGCGGTCACCACTACACTCGTGATTGTGGTCGATCGCACCTACGGCATCGACGGACTGACGTCGCCCTACCTGCAGTTCATGGAAGGCGAGCGCTGTGTGTTTGACCCCGCAGCCGATGGTCAGTCGATCCGCGTGTCCACGAACCAGTCCCTGCAACTGACGGATATCGATGAAGACAGCAATAGCCTGACGTTCACCGGGATCGCTGGACTGGTGGCCGCGGTAACCGCCGGCGACTACATCTTCTCGGGTGACGAGGCTGGAGCTTCTTCCGGCACGGCTGCCGGCGCAGACCGAGAGATCGCCGGGCTCCTGGCCGGCGTGGACGATGGTGGGATCATCGCCACGTACAACAACATCAACCGCTCAACGGCTGGCAACCGGCTCTGGAAGTCGATCGTGATCGACGCCAGTGTCGCCCAGTGGGGCGGGCAGCTGACCGAAGAGCTGCTCACCTACGGGGACGACGAGGTAGCCACTAAGGGCGCGGGCAAGGTCGACACTGTGGTCATGGCACGCCCGGCAGCTCGAGGCTACTGGCAGTCGCTGAAGGGCGACCGGACGATGCCTGATCCGCGCTCGTATACCGGCGGCAAGAAGGGCCTGAGCGTTCTGCTGGGTGACCGTGAGCTTCAACTCAAGGTCTGCCGGAAGATGCCGCCCGAACTCACGTTCATGCTGCAGTCCGACACGTTCCGCCGGCTCACTCTCGGGACTTGGGAGTGGGACGACAGGACGGGTTCGATCTGGAACCGGGTGACCGATGCGACAGGGCGTAAGGACGCCTACTACGCTGTCGGGAACATGTACGAACAGCTGTTCTGCATGGCACCTCGGAAGAACGTCCGAATCGAGGGTCTGACAGCCGTCTTCTAATCTCGAGCAGGTGGTTTCAAACCTGGGGGAGTGCCCACAGCTGCAGCTGAACGGATAGGGACCAAGACCCCGACTCCGTTCTCCCCCGGGTCCACATCATTCGAGGAGGTAACTATGTCTGTTCAGGATCGGAACGTCGATCGTAACTCGGCGCTCGTCCAGAAGGAGCTGACGTCCGGCCCGTTCGCCACGATCGCGGTCAACGACAAGGACGTCACGGAACTCATCTATAAGCCACGCTACAACTTCCGGCTTGTGGATTTGTTCTTCTCGTGCAAGGCGATAGCCGTAGCTGATTCGGTCGTACTCGCCTGCATCGCGAAGGAACTGAGCGCGATCGGCGCTCCCCAGTTCGCGGCAGCCGCCGCCACTACATTCACAATCGAGGCGTTCGACCAGATCGATGCCGGCGTGTCGGTGGTTGTGGCAGTAACGGCAGCCCAGGCGTTCACCGGGACCGAGGTTGTCAGTGACGGCTACTGGGGTGTCTGGACCGTCCAGATCGACGGTGCCCAGGCGATCACTACCAAAGCCGCAGGAGCCACGATGGCGTTCGCCACCGAAGCGGAGGCGCTCAAGATGGCGCCAGCTCCAGATGCTTCGAACGGCCTGGTCGGAGTGCTCACACTTTACACGACCGGCGCTGTCTTCACGGCCGGCACCACCAACACGAACGCTGGTACGGTGACCAGCTTCAACACAACCAGTCGCGGCGGACATTCGGTTGCCGCACCGCAACTTGCCACTCAGTCGAACCTGCAGGCCACCAGGGGCACAGTGCTCAAGGTCGCCGGCGTGGGGAACCTGATCGGCTCGGTCGGAGATTCGGTTGTGATCACTGTGCGTTCGGCCGGTAACGCCACGTTCTCGCAAGGGATCGCGACGGTAGTTATCCGAAAGACGCCAGCACAGGGCGAGGGTGTTGAGGCCGGGACCGGGCTCAGCGCTGCCTTCGTCCCATAGGAGGTCTGATGGCAAGACCAAAGCCCAGCGGTAAGGGCACGGGCGGTACAACGAGTCCGCGGTCGGACACAAGCACGGCGTCGAAGACGTCGGGCACTCCGGCACACTCGAACGCCCTCAAGTCGAGCGTCAGCGGCCACAAGCCGCCTGGCGGGAAGGGTTCCCCGGGTGGTGGTGGGCAATCGCCCACGGCGAACAGCATCGCCAACGAAGCCGCTGGAGGGAACAACAAAACGACCACGAACACGCCGGGCCGTCACAACCCGTGACGGAACCCCGGCTGGTCGACATCTGTACGGCGCGCGTGGCTCCCGATCACGTTGTACGGGAGCTGCGCGCGATCGACCGACGAGCTGAACTGCTGTATGTCCAGCGTGGCAAGTGGTGGCTCGGGCTGGTCTACAGTGACATCCCACTGATCCAAACCGGCCGTGAGAGCCTCTGTCGGATCAAGGACGAGGGTGGTGCCAGCTGGCCGACACTCCGCCTAGCGCAACTCAAGGCGCAGGGCTTCCGGCGGGTCATTCTACCGAGGGAGCGCTGGCCGCGTGAGCCGCTCTGGGGGTTCGTGGTCCACTGGTTCAGGAAACAGGATTGGGCGTTCCGGCATATCCCCGACTCGGATAGCGGTTGGGAGGAGGCCTACCGGCCACATGAGCGAGCGATGACCGGCGAGGACAAGATCGAAATAGTCAAGCAGCAGCTGGTAGACCTCGCGACCAGCGATCGACGTAGTCTGATGCGACGGATCCAGCGTGGCCCCCAAGTGGGTTATCGTCACGCTGTCAACCAGTGAGGACTTTATGCCCAAGTTTGGAATCCGGAAGATAGGCGCCGCCGCGTTCAAGGCGGCACAGCTCCGCGAGGAGTCGACCCAGAAGTTCGGCCCCAGAAAGTTCGGTGCTCGGAAGGCGGCAGTCATGAAGGCCGCGATCGACGCAGCCGACGCTGAGGCCACCGGCGGTCAGACTCCGGACACTGCGCCTCCGGTCGCGGCCGTCACCGCCACATCGATCAAGCAGATCGACGAGGCGCTGAGAGAAAACCCGGCGCTGTACGAGGAACTGTACGCGCTCGAGCTGGAGCGGACCGAGGGAGCACGGAAGGGTGCGCTCCGCATCTTCCTGGCCGCCGAGATGAACCTCGAGGGTGGTCCCCGTGACGAGCGGATGGCCCAGATCGAGGGACTTCTCAAGCCGAAGGCCTGATGGCGCAGGCCGGTTGAGATCTCTTAACAAGCGAGGTGTGGCGTGTCAGTGACGGCCCAAGAGGTGATAACGTCCGCGCGCGATGGGCACGCGGCGTTCTCTAAGGCGAGGCACCCGAACGCGGGGCTGCTACGTGCGCTCCAGCACTACAAGAAGCAGCTCTGGAGCCGGGTCACGAACGTGAACTCGTCCGTGCTGGCTGTCATAGATACGATCGACATCCAGGCGTTCAACTTCGCGACCGGCTACGCCTTCCCGGCCAACATCTACGTGCTGCCGGACGGCGAGGTGTCGCATCCCTCCGATCCGAATCCGAGCTACCGCGGCAAGTTCACGCTCGTCGGTCAGACGGTACGCACCTACTCGAGACCCGTCTACTCGGGCTGGTTCGTCCAGAACCAGCTCTTCCTGCAGGGCGAACTACTCGACTGGGGTCAGGCGGTCAATCTGTATATCGGCTATGTGGCGATGCCGACAGGGCCCGCTACGCTCGCAGCCAACTTCGATCCGATGCCCGATTCCGTGGAGCCCGTGCTCGAGACCTTCCTACAGAAGGTGATGGCGGGCAAGGGTCACATGGACGAAACGCTGCCACCGATCGACGTCAAGGAGTTCAACAACGAGTGGCACATAGCCGAGGACCGGTTCCTCTCTGAGCAGGGCGAGAAGAAGAAGGCGCACCGGATCAAGACGCTCGACGTGTTCCCGGGAGGCCGCTAATGGCCGTTACAACCACTGGCCAGATGATCTACAACGGTGCGCTGGCGAAGAGCAGTAAGAACGAGCCCGGCAACTTCAGCGATCCGGAGATCATCAGGCGGATCAACAAGCGGCTGGCCGGATTGTACGAGGTCGCCGCTCGAGTGAACCCGCTCATGTTCGCGGAAACCGCTGCGGTCGTCGAGGCCGCCGGCGTCTGGGCTCGACCGGAGGAGGCGCTCTCTGTGATCAAACTCGAGGACACGACACCGGATCCGGTGATCATCGTGCCACACGACGACCAACAATGCGAACCGTCGCAGCTCTGCGTCTTCGAGTTCGGCCAGGAGTTCCTGGCGATCACCAATGCGACCGGCACGCCCTCGGGCAACATCACATTCTGGTACGCTCGCAGGCCGACCGACATCGCGGCACTGGCGAACACACTCGATCCACAGTGGCGTGAGGACTTCAATGAGTTGCTCGAGCTGGAGCTGGCGATCGACCTGGCAGCGAAGGATGGTCGGATCGAAGACGTCGGGCTCGCGAAGGCCGACAGGGATGGCTGGCTCACGTCGTTCGCGAGCTTCCTGCAGCACTCGACAGCTGGTGAGCGCCGCCGGTTCGGTCACCGTCGGATCATCAACATCCAGCAGCTGCTACCACTACTCGCTGGAGGTGCAGCGTGACCTACGAAGAGGTAGTCGAGAACGCACTCTCGCGTGGGCTCGATTTTGATGCGGAGTTCCCGTCGACCAGGTTGCCGATGTACCGGCGGGTCGGTGTCAGGCAGCAGCAGATTTTCAACCTCGCCGCGAGGAAGAACCCCGACTACTATGGCGTCCAAGCCGCCGGTACGTTGGATGCGAACTTCCGTATCAGCCTTGCCGACCTGGTCGGCCACGCAACACTTGATCAGGCTACGGCCATCCAGAGCATCCTGATCCTGGATGCCGGCGCGTCGGCGTATGCCGCAGGAGACGAGGTCAACATCGTGTCGATCGACGACGTCGACGGTGACCTGGCACCTCGGGTGACGATTCGCGATCGGATAATCCAGGGTGTGGGCACCGACCTGACGAGCGTCGTAAGCCTGTGTGTCAAATACTCTCGGGTGCCGGATCCAGCAGAGACCGACGAGGATGGCTCAACGGCGATCGAGGTTCACGAGCCACACGTCGAACTGCTGGTGATCGACCTCACAATACACCTGGCGCGGAAGACGCTCAGCATGGAGCCCGAAGTGAAGGCTGCCGTGATCTCCTCGCTCCGCGAGGAGGAGAAGGAACTACTGACGGTGTACTTCGACGAGGTCATCAACTTCGCCCTTGGCCAGCATCATCGGTTCAGTGAACCAGTGGGCACTGCGACCCGGTAATGGCGAACAAGTTCCTGGACACGTTCACGGATCCAAACGGGACGGCCTTATCTGCCCACGTTCCGGATTTTCCCGCTGGCTTGACCTGGACGATCTCGCCAATCCAACAGGAGATCCAGTCGAACGGAGTCATCTCACCTCGTGGCGTGCCCTCGTTTGACTTCCCGACCGTCTCCGCTGGGATCACTTACGCCCCTGGCGATGAGATCTCGTGTGACATCACGAGGAGTCCGGTCAACACCGGTCTTGCCCAAGCTATACTCTTCTGTTCCTCTGGAGGCGCGGGAATAACCAGTCTCCGCTTCGAGCTGTTCAACATAGATGCGGCCAATGTCGGATTCGGCCTGGTGCGTTTTGCTGCGGGCTTCTCGTTCGACGAGATCCTAGCCACGAATCCAGCCATGCCGACACTAGCCCTAGCGGTGGACTCGGCGATCCGGCTCGGCATAAGGATCATAGACGGGACACACTTCCAGCTCTGGCGCGAGCCTGCCGGCGGTGGTGCACGCACGACGATCTTCTTGAACGACGGAGGCACGTACACAGACGGTAACGGCTACTGGGTCACGAGCATCTCTTTGGTCGGCGATCCGGCGTTGACCGCCGTCGGTTACGGATTCGAGTCGGTCGGGGTGGGACAGAGCCGAAAGGACAACCTGATGGTAGTGGGGGCACCGTGGGGTCCATGCCAAACCGCACCAGGAGCTACAAGCTGGGATAGGTGTCAAACTGCACTAGGTGCTACTACCTGGGGGGCCTGCTAATGGGTGAGCGTCAGCGTCTCTTCCTGCCCTTCGGCGAAGGACTCGAGCGCTCCACCGGTGTGATGGTGACCGAGCCCACGAAGTTCGAAGACCTCCGAAACGTGTTCCTATTCGAGGGTAAGGCGCAGGCTCGGAAGGGCTACGCGCGATCGACGATCATCATCGACGACGCATCCGCCAACATGGAGATATGCTGTGCGCTCGGACCGGTCCGTGCTGAGGCCGCAGCCATGGGTTGCGGTTACAACTCCGGCAACCGAGAGGTCCACGTCAACCTGATGAGCATCTCTGGGACCGGGGCGACGCACATCGCCTCGGCGCTGCCCAGTGGTGAGCTGTTTGTGTTGGCGACGGGTGCGACGTTTGAGCCGCCGGTCATCCATATGGCCGACACGTACAACCGGAACTTCATGGCTCACGACGAGCCGGTTCTCAGCTACCGTGCTCAGACGGCGTACTACGATCCGAACGCATGGCCGCTGATTCAATACCTGACGGCCGACCTCGACAACCTGGGCGACAACCCGGTCTACTTCCGCGGCGTGACGCGCCATCTCTCGTATCTAGTCGGCTGGGGCTTTGGCTCCGACAGCGAACCCGATCGTCCGGACGTGGTGCGCGTCTCACTGGCGGGAGATCCACTCGAGTGGGATCCGCGGCACTGGTTCTTCGCCGGTCAGCGGAGCGAGCCGGTCATGGTGTGCCGACCCGCGGGCAACGTACTGCTCGTGTTCAAGGAGACCGAGACCCATGAGATCTTCGGCTACAGCCCTGAGACGTTCGGCATCAGGCCTGCCGATGCGCTCTATGGTTGTGTGGGCTCCCGATTGGCCGTATCCGTGGCCGGGACCTGCTTCTTCTGGAGCGTCGAAGGTCCACGGATGTCACAGGGCGGGGAGTCAGCCGACCTGGCGGTCCCGCTCGATCTCGACGGCCCCGATCCGGCGACTCTCGCTGCAGAGTCTGATCCCGAGGAGGCGTTCGCCGACTACGACGCCGTCAATCGCATCGTCCTGTTTGTGTGGGGGCGACGGGTATACGCGCTGTCGATCAGGAACCCGGCACGGCCCCGCTGGTCCTACTACGAGCTGCCCGCCAGCGCCGTGCCATTCTGCGGCGCACAGTTCTTTGCGACCACCGCGACGGGTGGTGGTGGTACATCGCCGACGGGCTGGCCTCGAGTGGGCGGCTCTGATGCCGTATCGGGCCCCGCGGCCCCGGTGCTGGGCAACACGACGATCGATCTCGAGTGGTACAACAATCTGGCCAACGGCACTGAGGTGGTCGAGATCCACCTGAAGGACGTCGATGGGACGGGCAAGTGGGGTAAGATCGCTCAGCCGGCCGTCGACTTATCGGCTGGTGGCCCGAACTACCTACAGACCTTCCAGATCGCCGGCCTCGATGCACTGCATGAGTACGAGGTGGCGCTCCGGTACAAGGCGGGCGGCACCTTCTCGCCCGGCATGACCTCGGGCGATCCGGCTACCTGGAATGATCCGGCCTGTCCGGCCTGTGCCGAGGACCCGCCGTCCTACATCCCCGCGCTCTACACGACGGCGTCGGCGCCGGTTCTGGTCGATGACTACGGGACGCGCAGCAACAACGGGCTCTGGGAACGGACGAGCGCGAGCGCCGAGCAGATCACGATCGACATTGGGATCCCAGCTGGACACACCGGGCTGGTCATGGAAGTCCAGCGCGAGCGTCACTCGGTTGGCAACACCGCGACCCAGAACATCAACGGTATGGGACCAGGTGATTCAGCGGACCAGTTGACACAGGCCCGGCTCACAATCGAGGCCGCGCTTGCGGCTGGCAGCACACAGTTTGTGGACCCGACGCCGACCGGTGAGGAGTTGCACGACTACTGGGTCCGCTTCCTGTCGCCTGGTGGTGCTCCGGACTCACCCTGGTCGATCAACTTGCACTCTTGTCACGCGGGTCCGGATGCGCCGCAGAGTCTCTCACCGGACTGCTCGATCGGTGGCCTCCAGGTCCGGATGACCTGGAACAACGCGGCGACACCAACGACGGCGAGGACCTGTCCGCCGACACCGCCCTCGAATCACTCAACACAGGGTTGGTACAAGAACCAGACGCAGGCCCCCGGTGGGCCTTGGAACCTGTCGTTCACGAGGGGCCCGGGCTATACCACGCAGATCATCCTGCCGACGATTCCGGCGGCCGGTGCTCCCGGCGACTCGATCCGGATCGCTGGACGACACAAGACGACCTGCAGCGGGGTGGTGGATTACAGTCGGTGGATCCTCCCCGGCTGGGATGACTGCAACATCCAGGTGTAACTATGGCTGGCACACCAATCCCGAACCTATTCTTCGGCCGAGCCGACACACTGGCCGAGGTGTTCGAGTGGAGCGACGGCGCGACCGACGGCTCCAACGGCGGAGCTGGCGACGCGATAGTGTTGTTGGCGAAGAGTGTGCGCTGGGCTCCCGCCGGCGTTGGTGGCGAGGCGATCTTCACGAGGATGTGGATCGCACTCACCTACGACATGAGCGCGGTGACACTGCGATTCATGCCGATCTTAGACGGTGTGCCACAGGACGGTGCGGGCAGCACGCCGGACCTGAGACAGACGTTGGCCTTGACCGGTGCGCCGGGTACACGGGTCACCGAGCGCTATGAGTTCACGCTCGCCATCCCATATGACGACGGTGTCGACA
>Ga0255054_10001098_pt1 | contig 15918 bp, 10 predicted proteins | sample JV7_2_23_MG_FD_188634 | JGI IMG/M metagenome (GOLD analysis project Ga0255054, IMG submission 188634) | Seawater microbial communities from Jervis Inlet, British Columbia, Canada - JV7_2_23 | ecosystem: Environmental > Aquatic > Marine > Inlet | place: Canada: British Columbia | collected...
TGGTAGAATTCGCTCCACCATTTTCACAGCGGAAAGCGGATCATGAAGGGTTTGTAATTTATCGATTAATTGTGACTTTATGCTTTCGTAATTCTTATGATTAATACGAATACCTAGAAAATTTGCGTACATCGGTATTAGCGAAATTTTCAAATTTTCGTGTATTAATAGATCAATCAGAGTCTTTCTGCGGACCCGTCCTATTTTCGCTAAAATTCTGTTTTTCAGATGCCGATACCGAAACGAAAGGCTTTGCATATCGGCACCCAAAATCTTTCCGAGTGCAAATACATTAATTTTTTTCTTTGGAGCCGGTCCGAAGCCATGATCAGACATTACGATCTTAACCGTATTCTCACCTGCCTCCCTCACAAGATCGCCAATAAGCGTGTCGAGTAAAATATAATACTCCTGAACCGCTGATGAAAATAACGCTTCTCTATCGGGGTCTTCCCAGAAAAAGTGGCATATTCGATCCGATCCGGTAAAAACGACCATGAAAAGATCCCAGGGCTCACGTTGCATTAACTTCAAAGCGTTATGCGCCCGCGATTTAGATAACTGAAAAACGTTTTGCATGAACTTGGCCCGGTCTTTTTCGACAAGTTCCTTTGCGTGCCATTTATCCGCTACCATCAGGCTATCTATATCGACATAATACTTGTCCAGCCTGGAGAATAGCTCCGGGGGGAAAGTATAGTCTGTTGAACCCCTTGGGACCAGCATCCCCGAAACCATGAATCCGTTCACTTTCTGAGGCGGATAGGTAAGCGGTATATTGAGAAGCCCGACTTTTTTTCCGTGTTTATTTAACACTTTCCAAAAAGGAATACCGCGAATATGATTAAGATTTGCTAGAATCTTGCGGCTCCCTCCACCGCGGTGATCCTTCTCTATTTTAAAAAAATAGAAAATACCATGCTGGCCCGGATTTGTGCCGGTAATAAATGAGGACCACGCCGGTGCGGTAACCGGAGGGATAGTGGACTGCAGCGTCGCATAAGTCCCATTGTGTATAAGCCGACTAAGATTCGGCAGCTTACCAGCATGCACCATAGGCAAGACGATATCCAGGGTTCCGCCGTCTATGCCGATCACCAGCAGTTTATTTTTCGATCCCTGGCGGGGAGATATTTTTCCTGTTCCGTTTTTAAGGTTCGTCATATCAATTTAAATATCCCTAAATAGTCTAATTCCGACTAATTATTGAGATGCATGGAATCAATTGCCTGCTCGTATGATTTGGTCGTAAGCTCAGCGATATGATGCCAACCGAATTTAGTTAATGCAGCTTTCTTGACATTTTGTGAAAGGAATTTTCTTTTATCCGGATTCCGCAGAAGTTCTATAATCGCCTGGCTTAAAATCTCTTTATTTTTCGCCGGCACAATGATTCCGGTTTTGTTGTGTTCGACCATTTCTGGAATGCTGCCAACATTTGTCGCAATAACCGGCTTTCCAAAAGCAAACGCCATTGCAGCAATACCACTCTGGCTGCCTTCAATATATGGCAGCACAATTGTTGAAGCGCGCAAAAAAAATTTATATACATCACGATTTAAAATAAAATGATCATGCAATTCAAAATGAGCGTTAGATAAGAGCAGCGATCGGTAAATCTCAATATCTTGGCCTCGTCCGGCCACGATGATTTTAAACTCAGGAAGGACTTTACTTACCAGCGGTTCGGCGTCTATTAAATATTTTAGACCTTTATATTTTTGGACACGCCCAAAAAAGAGAACGGTATGCGGCTCTTCATCGATCCTGGTTTCATTATCGGGAATATATGAAAACAACGCGCCATGGGGAACAACACACACATCATGAGACGATCTTTCGAATTTGCGAAGGAATTGCTGCTTCAAGATTTCTCCGTGGACGATTAATTTATTACTGAGTTGTCTTGACCTGTGAAACAGCTTAATTTTCCAGGACTTATTTTTCTTTTTTAGAGTCGGGGTTCCCGGATGAAGGGTGACGTCGTGAACGGTAACAACTATGGGTTTAGACCTGAATAGCAGAAAAAAAAAGTTTAACGGATTCACAGATTCCTGCAGGTGGATAACATCAGGGCGGAATTTAAAATACAGATAAAAAATGGAGATTAAAACATTGAGGATGGAAGGATGCTTCATAGACCTGTAAGGTAATTGCGTGCATGTCACATTCCCACCGATTTTTTGATCAATTTGAGCACCAATTGTATTGGAAACCTTTCTTTTTAATAATACCAGATGAACCCGGTACCTTTCTCCCAAGGCGTGCGCCAATTCTACCGCATATTCTACATGATGCAAAGATACCAGAAGAATTCTCATTGTCTTTTGAAAAAAACATCACAACAGTACTGTTCTGTTGTTGGGAAATAAGTCATAATTTATATGCAAAAATAATCTTACAATCTCTTATATAACCAATTCGGAATGGGTTGCGAAACTCGATTTAATATAACTCCGCCAACAGGACAGTTATAGTGATCGAGATAATTTTTTGCTTTTTGAGCGACTTCCCACTGCGTCCTATGCGCCTGGATAACTAAAAAAGTAATATCGGCACTTGTGGCTAAAGCAAGTGAAGCCGAAGATTCAAGCAAGGGCGGGGAGTCAACAAATATATATTGATAGCGATCACTTAATTTCGAAAAAATAGATTCATACATCTTGCTCTCTATGTTGGAAGTTTCAAAAGTTAAGGTATTGCCATTGGGGATAAGGTAAATGTCGCTGGATTCGATTTTATAGGTGACATCTGAAAGCTTGGCCTTATCCGCTAAAACATCTTTCAACCCGGGTGTAGAAGGTACATTAAACTCCAAATGCAGAACAGGATGCTGTAGATTGGCATCAACAAGTAAAAAATTGTTAGAAGCGCCCCTTTCAAGCATGAACTTCATAAAATTTACAAGAACCGTCGATGTGCCCTCTTTACTTCTGCTGCTTACAAAATTAATAACTTTTAAATTATTCCGTCCGGCTTTCTGGTCGATCATATAAGTTAAATCGACCATTTGCTTGTCTGACAATAGATCCGGAGAAGGAGTATCAAGTGAAGACGCAGCAGCAGATAAACCTCTTTTGGCGTCTGTTCCTTTGGATTTGATCATTGCTTCATAGGTTTTAGCCATTTGACATTTCTCCTTTTCTTAGTGCGGAATCCTTTACTTCCGGAAGGGTACAAATTACAGGCAAAGATAAGAAAGTTTGGACCTCATCGGAAGTTTTTATTCTATGATCAAGAAACTCTAAGATAAATGGTATGCCTAACGCACCGAAAATACCTATAAAAAGCGATACCAACACCATAAGTCTTTTTTTGGGCGCGGATGGTTTTGTGGGGATACTGGCAGTTTCAGCGATACTAACGCTGGCTAGATTCCGTTTGTTGCGCTCTGAATATATTCTGGCATCTTCGGTCTTTGAAGCATACAGCATATAGTTTTCCTGAAGCAACTCCACCTGTCTTTGCAAATCGTTCAGGTATCTTTCTTTTTGAATCAAATTATCTGCTTCCTTTTGGGTCAGGGTAATCTTTTGGCTTAATGAATTTTGTTTCGCTTTCAAAACATTGAGCTCCAATTCTTCCGTCCGAACCGCTTTCTCAATTTCATTTCTGATTTGTTCAAGAATTAAGTTTATCTGAGCGTCTACATCCTGATATTCTCTACTTGATTTTGTAAATTTTCTCATAATACTGCTGCGTTCGATATAGAGAGGCACAAGTGCTTTCTCTAACCCAATAATAGAGGGAATGGTTCGCATTTCTTTGGTAATTTCAACATCGTTTTTGAGCCCTCTTTTTAACAGCTCTATTTTGGTTTCGGTCTCATCAATCAAAATTTCAATGTGCTTAAGCTCGTTGTTAAGGTCCGATATCTGATCAATACTGGCTACATTCTGTGCTTGCAAATCAACAATATGCCACTTGCTCTGAAATTCATTGAGTTTTTTTTCAGCTTGAGCCAGTTTATTTTGATATTCAGTTGCCTGATCGGAATAGAAATCAATGCCTTCATCTTTAGAAAACACTTGATTATGATGCCGTATATATGTTTTCAACAGCTTACCCAGTACGGCAGCGGCTACCTGCGGATTTTTATTCTTGAGTTTAACAATAATAATATCGGACATGGCAACGGGCTCAACCTTTAGGGCGTTTTTCAACATTCTAATATTGGCTTCAGATTCGGATAACGGCTTTTTAATTCCGGCAGATACAAGTATATTATTAAGGGTCGTTTTTAGATACCCAACGATATTGGTAGAGCCGGATTCTTTTTGAGGATTTAACCCCAAACCCTGCCCTTTCTCCATCATCGCTTTGACAGTGTCTCTGGCAACATTTTCACTGGTGATCAGCTCTATTTCCGTATTTATATCTTGGGTGGTGATCAAATCAATTTGGTCGAGCTTTGCATCGACCGTAATGATAACGCCTTCCGTGGTCCGTGGAAGAATCAATATCTTGGCTCTCGATTCGTAAATGGGTGTCGCCATAAACATGAAAACGGCTACCGTAAGGACAATTAAAATGAAAATGAAACTGGCATGATATTTCCAATAAAACCATACTCTGAAAAAATCACGGGTGGAACTTAATCTAGTTAAAGCCACTTTAAGTCTCCTTTTTTAATCAAATATATCGTCCTTGCCACCTAAGCCATAGCCAAAAGTCATGCGGACGTTCTCCGGCAGCATGTTGTCGATGTATTGAAGGACAAATATATTTGCTTGTGTAACTTTATTTTTGGGCACATAAACGATGTCAAATCGTTTCAGCAGGATATCATTGCCGATGTTGCCCTCTCCAATGACTTTGTTCATATCGACCACTCTGCCGATGGGCTTGCCCTCCGAGCTGCGGCTAATAAGGATAATGCCGCTTAAAGCGGCATTTTCCCAAACTATCCCGGCTTGCGATAAAATCTGATACGGTTGTGGGCTGAATGAGTTGATAGGAAGCCGGACTTCGAACCTCGCCACTAACATACACTAAATTGCTACCGGTGGTCTGCATCGCGAGTGATATTGCAAGACTGTCAAAACGCTTCTGATACTTCTGCGCAACAATGGTTCTCAATTGCGGCAGCGTCCTTCCCGCGGCGCGAATATCCTGATCGATGTGAAAAAGGCTGATATATCCGTCGGGGCGTACTAAAACCAACTTGGTGTGTCCCGCTCTATCGCTGGTGATTGCCTCTTTAAATCCCTTTAGGGCCTGATTAAACTCAACTAAAGTAATACTAACTAAAGGATCTTTAAATACATCACTATAAAGATTTGAAATTTTTTCCTGTAACTCCTGGGTGCTGAGACCGGCTGCACGAATTTCCCCCTTACGGGCTAAAGAAATGTTTCCATCGGGGTGGATGGTGGCGGTCCTATTCACTTCGGCATGATAATAAAATTGAACCTCAATAACATCACCGACTTCAAGAACATATTCTTTTTCAGTCGGTTGCGTTCCGAAGAAGTATGTGATTTGAAGCGTATCTCCCGGTCCGATCACATAGTCACTTCCGACCGGAGCAGCCGGTTCTTCATGGAAAGTGTCCTCCGTAATCGAAACCTTAACATCACTGCATGATACAAATAGAAGAAGTACCGTAAGCATTGAAAATATTTTGAAAATTTTTTTTGGCATTTTAACCCCCAAAATTCAAATCGCTTTTGAATTTCAATTTAACGGTTGCTGGTCATATGGTCTTGAATGTTGGCATTAAGGAATGAGCGCAAAATTCTCCTTTCTTTTTATCAATTGGTAAAACTAAGATACCAGAATCTAAGTTCTTCGATTTCTTTTTGAGCTTCCGCAAGACTTTTATAGTTACCGTAATACACCCGATAAACATCATTTTTTTGTTGATGGGTTGGAATGACAAAGCTTTTTTGATCTTTATGCCTTAAATCCCGCAGACATTGCCATGCGGCTTCAACTTCATAAAAAGATGCGTAATGGATGTAATAATTACCCATTTTATCTTTGTGGATAAGATCTTTTTTTTGCACCAGCGGCATATTAACGACCTGGCCGGTGTATATTTGGTGGATGTCTTTTATGTCGGGATTGGCCATATGAATAAGATCAAGGATCGTGTGATTGGAGAACCCGTATTTTTTTCTGGCCATGGCTGAGAGGTTATCGTTGGGTTCCACCATTTTTGTCGTCACCGAAAATTGTTGGGTTTCGCTTACCATTTCTAAATTTTCCGGGTTCTGCATCATGGCGGGAATCAGCTCCCGAGGTTCTTCACCTGAAGCGTTTTTGGCTGTCTCAATTGTGGTTTCCGCAAAGGCCTCGCTATTGCTAATTGCAGCATCTGAGCCACTTTTACTATTTTCAGGAACTGAGTGACTTTTGCTTACTGCAGCATCTGAATGATCACTTTCCGGAGCCTTTTCTATCTCGGGGGTCTTTTGCGGTTCAGGCGCTAAGTGTTTTTGATTATGCAATTGCGTCATAACGGATTCTTGCGGTTTCCGGGTAGATATCATTTTATTTTCAGGGACATTGTTTGCCAGAATCAACTCGTGAACCGGAAAATATTTTGCGATGATAACGCTCAAAAAAAGAATAACGAGAGTCGCACCGATCCACTTTAGGTTTTTAATCTGCACGAACTTATGCGTTTTAAGATTTTTATGACCGGAATCCATATCCGCGATCACTTCTTTAATCAGTCCGGATCCAATCAACTTCGCTTCGGCGGCATATCCGATCAGCATGGCATTATCACATATATGATTTATGAGTCTGGGAACCCCCTGGCTGCGCTTCCAAATCAGCGCGCGCGCCTTCGGGCTAAAAAGCTGAGACTGTCTACCCGCCACCTGGAGTCGATGGTTAATATAATCGTTGGTCTCTTTTTGGTTTAATGGCTGCAGGTGGCGGTTTATTGAAATGCGCTGTTTAAGTGTTTTTAATGAATCCTTCTGCAGCGTCTGAAATATTTCCTCCTGTCCCACAAGAACGATTTGAATCAGCTTTTTGTCATTGCTTTCAACATTTGAAAGAAGCCTTATATCCTCCAGGGCGGATTCTGAAAGAAGGTGCGCCTCATCGATGATTAAAACCACGCGTTTGCCCTGGTCATCGAGTTTTTCCAGTTCAGTCTGTAATTCTTCCAGGATTTGAAAGTTTTCCTTACGTTCGGTATCAATTTCAAGCTTGAGCGCCAGGTACCTGATTATTTCAACAAACGTCCATTTGGGATTGGTAATATTCAGTACGATATAGGATGGATCAATTTCTTTCAAAAGTGCATTAACCATGGTGGTTTTACCGGTTCCCACATCGCCGGCTAATAGGATAAAACCTTTTGCACCATCGACGCCATAGCGCAGGGCGGCCAATACTTCTCTGTGACTTTTAGAAGGAAATAAAAATCTTGGATCAGGTGTATTCTCAAAAGGGTTCAGATATATGCCGTAATAGTTGGTATACATGCTAAAAACTGTTTTTCCTCAACACGCGAAAACACGCTCGCGCAGTTTTAATTTGATTTTCGCTCTCAGGCCGAAACAATCAGCCTTGCGGGCTAAAATTCAGGTTGCACCTGATCCTTTCAAGACCGTAGGAACGGTTTTAAGCAAAATTTTCAAATCAAGCCACAAGGTCCATTTATCAATATACTCCATATCGAGTTCCATCCAGCGATCAAATGAAAGATTACTTCTGCCCTGGATCTGCCACAGACAGGTGAGCCCGGGCCGAACACTGAACCTGCGTCGATGCCAGTCCTCGCTAAAACCTTTATAATCTCTTTCGGGCAGAGGCCTGGGTCCAACGATGCTCATATCGCCTTTAAGGACATTTATGAGCTGGGGCAATTCGTCAATACTAAATTTTCTCAGATATTTTCCGAGCGGGGTGATGCGGGGGTCGTTTTTTATTTTGAACACCGGGCCACTGACTTCGTTCAGGCTTTCCAATTCCGTTTGCTTTTTTTCAGCATCGCAGCTCATTGTTCGGAACTTATACAAAGAAAATTTGCGTTTGCCGAACCCAACACGTTGTTGGGTAAAAAAGACGGGTCCTGTGGAAGTGAGCTTAATCGCGATAGGGACAACCAGGAAAATTGGAATCGAAAGGAACAATAACGCCGAAGATAAGGTAATATCCATCATACGCTTTACGATTGAGGGGTAACCGTAAATGGTATTGCTGGAAAGCGGTATCAAAGAATAATCTTCGAGATGATTTATATTCCCATTGGGTAATTCAACGTCGAAGAGGCTTGAGACGAACCTTGCGGCGATACCCTGCTCATCGCAAAAGGAAACGAGTTGGGAAGCTTGATCATAAAAAGATTTAAGGGGTAGCGCGACGATCACTTCGTCAACAATATTATCCCTGATAAATGATTGAAAACTATCTAAATCACAAACCAGTTGAAATCCGTTTTTCTTAAATTTATCGAGACCCATCCAATCATTGTCTGCAAAACCGACAAGATGGTATCCAAGCTCATGAGCTGCCAGGAGTTTTTTCGTAAATTGGATTGCTCTCGGATTTGTTCCAATGATTAAAACATGGCGATGATTTCGACCGTGGGATCTTATCCGTCGCAGAAAATATCTAAGTACAATCCGGCTTGAAATGGTGACGGTGGTGCTAGTGAGCCAAAAAAAGGCCACAACGGGTATCGTTATAAAGTTAATTCTTAAGAAGAATCCCTCAATCAATATCAAGATGGCTCCAACTGAAGTGGCCTTGAGCACATCGGAGATCTCCTTTGACTGTCCCGAGAGCCGTCTGGAACGGTAAAGTTTGAAATTTTTTGAGAGAATGAATTGCCAGGTAAAAAGGGCAAGGATGAAATAAATTAGATTCAGAATTTTGATTTCGATTTGCCCGATCTGGCTCAAAGCCGGCCAGGAAATGCTATTGGAAACCACGTGAACCGATAGGATAAGGCATATGCCCATGGTCAAAAGGTCAAACAACTTGAAAGCATTGAGCAGAATCTTGCGCGCAAAAGATTGCACCGTGGGCCCCCCTCCCTCAGAAAACCATAAATACCAAATAAATCTATCGCTTTTTGTTTTTAAAACTAGCCTAAAACCAATTCTTAACCGGTAGCATATGTTTTTTTAATATTTTTAAGGGTTTCTTGCTGCCTCAATCCTATGCAAAGATTGTACACATTCCTCAATGATATAAATATCTTTTTTAATTTTAATTAGTTATATGATCATCTGCTAAATTTCAAGGTTTATTTAAACAAATTATATGGGCATATGACCGAAATCATTGGGATTAAAACCAATTAAAACACTTAAGTTTGTGTCGGATGTGTCGATATTAAGAGCAAGCACGCAAGGACGACAGCGTGTACGTATAAATTTTTTTTAAGATCTAAGTTGAAATCCGTTAGCCGCTATGATTCAAATCTACAACCGCATCCGACCGATCGCCTGGATATGTCCGGCAATATTGGCCATCCTTTTTAGCGCTTTCGGCGCCTGGGGAAAGCACAATGAGGTGCTTTGTACGGCCTGTCATAATAAGACGGCTGACGATGCAACCCCTTATTCATCTGATGACCTTGTCCAGTCCAAAAATTTACTTTGCCTTGGATGCCATGATGCCACGCTGGACGTTTCTGGCCTTAATCCCCCGCATGTTTTTCATGGCAGAGAAAATTTGGCCGGGGGGTCGTTTACGTCAACTCTGCTTTCCGATAATTCGGGACACAACATTCAAACTGTCGATATGGCCCTGGGATTAACGCCGCCGGGGGGTGCCGCCTTAGCCGAGTTTGGCTGCCTGAGTTGTCACGACGCCCACGACAATGGAGGTTACCGCAACCTGAAAAAAGAGATCAATGGTTACGCTACCGCGGTCAATGCCGATGGCGATCCTGATTTTCAGCAAAATGTTTATATCTCAGGAATGAATGATTTCTGTTGTGCCTGTCATGAAAAGTTTAATCGGACGGGGAATGGAGGGGGGCGGATGGGCTGGACGCGCCATCCGGTGGGTATTGCCATTTCCGGGGCAGCGCATGCCGATTTTGAAAATTGGTCCCGCTTGACGACCCGAGTCACCCAAGCCGAACTTCCTTCGGGAAATTCCGATGATCTTTACAATGCCCAGGTTTTCTGCCTCTCGTGCCACCGGGCCCACGCCAGTCCCTTCAGAGACGCCATGCGCTGGGATTATAGCAAAAACACCCAGGGGTGTCTAGAGTGTCACTCGTTCTAGTGTCGTGTCCCACAAAAATGTTACAAAAGTCGCGTTGTAAGTTTTAGTCCAGTTGAACTCTTTTAATTGACTTTATTTTTGAAAAAGCAGATTGATAAAATCAATCCGTGTTTTATAAATTACATAAGGGTGACCACACTGCTATTCAATTTCAACAAACACCTGAACCCTGCTGTTGTTTGTGTCGGCTACAAAAATTTCGCCGCGGTCATTGATGCACATCTGAGAAGGGTAGCTCAGCAGTCCCTCTTTCCAACCCCTGGCTGAAAGTCGCCCTAAAAAGGATCCGTCACGCGCGAGAATAATAATTTTGCTCCCGTTGCGGTCCACCAAATATATGCGGCCCTGCCGATCGGTGGTTAAGCCGGCCGGAAATCGCATGTAGGCCTTCAACCCTTCCGTAATTGCGGTAAAGCCCGTGGAATTCGCGGTCGTTGAATACACCCGGGCATTAACGCTGTCGAGCAACAAGACCCGGCCGCGGCTATCAACCGTCAGATCCGTAAAAAAGCCGTATTCCCCGGGAAGTTTGATGTGTTTGCGGGTTTCTCCCCGGGTCCCCAGCACAATCACCTGCCCGGAAAATATATCCAGAATATAGAGGTTGTCGTCTTTATCGATATGAAAACTTATCGGCGCATACGCTGACGGTGCTGACCCGCTTGGCGGGTCGATAAAGCCGTTAAATTTTCCATCTGCTGTGATCCGGATAATACGGCGCAGCTTGCCGTCGAGAACAAAAATTTCGCTTTTGGAATTCATCTCTACTCGCCGCGGATACCTTAATTGCGGCACTCTGATTTCTCGGGCGGCTGATTCTGCGAGGCTGTCCTTAAAAGTGTATCGTACCAGCCGGGCATTTCCTGTGTCGGCCACAATTAAAAGGTTATTTTTGCGGCAGGCAACCCCTTCCGGTTGCTTGAGCTTGAGTTCCTGGTCATCGGAATATATCGATGTTATGTATTGGAATTTTAATTCCTCAGCGCAAAAGGATTTGGCGGCAGACAGAGCCAAAATCACTGCCGCGGTCACGATCACGTAGATTTTGATTGACGCGCTCATTGGTTTTTCATCGCTTTCGTTCTACATGACACTGGGTGCACAAATCGTAAGTGGACTCGAAAGGCATCATCCAGGGCTTGTTTCCGGTTCCGCAACCGACATGACAGCTCAAACACTCAACCGTAAGATTTTTATTTCTCTGGTCAATGGCTTTTTCTCCAATCTGGTGGGTCGCATGGGCCTCCCATTCGTGACACTTGCCGCACAGACCGATGGAGATATTTTCTTGCCGAACGAGGAGTACATTATCGGCCGCGTGCGGGGAATGACAGCTCGCGCAATTACCGGTTTTAACGGGTTCACACAGATTTTCATTTTTCGGATTCTTTATAGACCATTTTTGCAGTTCCACCGTGTCAGCATGACAGGTGCCGCAAACTTTGAACTGGGTGTCATTCAAAAGCTTTTTTTCCTTTGTGCCGTGGGGATGATGGCAGTTCAAACAGGCGACTTTGTCTGTCAGGGGTGCGTGCACTCGATTTTTGCTGAACGTTTCCGCCATCATCTCTTTATGGCAATCCCGGCATAACAGCATCCCTTTTTTCTTGGTTTCAAGCGCATTTGCGGCGCCGGGATCCGGATGGCACTGCTTACATTTTTTCTCGGCAACCGGTGCATGCACCGCATCATACAAAATTCCGCTTTTATTGGAACCGTGAGGGTTATGGCAGGAGTTACAGTTGCTGTCAGCCACCTTATAATTCATATGCCGCCCTGCAAAAGAGGGGCGATCGGTTTTATGGCACTCTTTACAAAGGGAGGTTACTTTATTTTTTAGCAAGGAACCGGCCCTGACGGAAGCATGCGGGTTGTGGCAGCTCAGACACCCCTTGCCCTTTTGCAAGGGTTCATGCTTGAATTCAACTTGATTTGCCCGGGTACCGATATCTTGATGACATTCGACACAGAGGGCGTTGCCGGTTTTGCTGAGAATAAACGGGTTATCGGATGCGTGGGAGTTGTGGCAGGTGATACAATTGCCTTCAACAACAACTTTGTGGGAGCTGCGGGCATTATCCGGCACCATTTCCTTGTGGCAACCGCTGCACAGGGTGCTGACATCTGAGATTAAAAGATTTTTATGGGAAGACGTATGCGGATCATGGCAGGCGGTGCATTTGCCGGATTTGAGCAACGGGTGGACCGAACGGTTCTTGAGCGTTTTTTGAAAGGCTTCATGACACCGCAGGCATTCCGTGCCCCTTGCGCCGGGCTTAAGCTTGACTTTATGCAACGTATCAGTCGGCGCGGCAAAAAGAAGCGCAGCCCAGATGCAAAATAAAAAGACAGGGGCAGATCGAAAAATCATCCGTTTGGGTCTCATGGTTATTCTATAATGTGGCAATCCTTGCATGTTCTGTCTGTAAACGGTTTGTGAACCACGGTCTTAAAAAACTTGGGGTCTGTCGATGTATGCGAATCATGGCATTTTCGGCAATCCATCTTTTGGGCGTCGACGTTGATATGGGCTTTGTTGAAAGACGCCTTTTGATAATCATGACATCCACCGCATAATGGCTGAATCGGTTTGACGATCAGGTCAGGCTCAGCGGCATAATGGGGCTTATGGCATATATTACAATGCTTAATATCTGTGGGCGCATGCACATAAATCTTGGGCTGCGCGGCTGCTTTGACGGGGGCCGGGTGCTTGCGGGCGGTGTCAGTCTTTGCAGCCTTGTCAACGGGCCTTGGGTACATTTTTGCCTTTAGATCGCTGTGGCAGGTCAGGCACAAATCCGGATAATCTGCCAGAAGAAGGCCTTCCAGATTTGCCTTGTGCGGGCTGTGGCACTTTGTGCATTCACCGGAAACAACCGGGTCATGTTTGCTCTTGATGTTCTTTATTTCCTGCCCGGGATCCGTGCCGTGGCATGAAAAACATAAAAATCCCTGTTTGGCGACGAGCATTCCTTTAATGTTGCTGGCATGCACATCATGGCATCTAAGGCATTTGCCATTTTTAAAATATTCGTGGTTTGAGCCGCCTTCAGCCGCCTGCATTAATTCGGCGTGACAGCCGACACACAACCGGGGGTCGTCCTTTGCGACCGGCAGAAGATTTTCTTTTTTGCCCCCGTGAGACTTATGGCAGTCCGCACAATTTCCGTCGAGCACCGGTTTGTGGGTATTGGTTTTTAGAAATTTTACTTCGGCTTCAAAATGACATGCATAGCACACCATGTCCTGTCTGGTTTTCAGCATGGCATAAAAATTGGACCCATGCGAATTATGACATGTGCTGCAGGTTCCCTCGCTAAAGGGCTGGTGCGGTCGAATTGTTTGTTTGGCCTGCCGGGTTTCTTTGTGGCAGCTGAAACATAAATTTTCCTCTTTGGCCCTGAGAAGTTTCTTGTTTTTGGCCGTATGTTTGGCATGACAGGCAAGGCACCCCCCCTTTTCTGATACCGCTTTATGGGGAACCTTCACCTTCATTTTTTTGGCGGCGTGACAGCTGAAGCAAAGATCGTTGCCGGGCTTGTCCAGCAGGGCCAGGTTCTCGGAAGCATGCGGTTTATGACAGGTGATACATTCGCCTTTTTGAAAGGGTTGATGTTCAATTTTGCCCCCGGCCTTTAACGTTTCGGCTTTATGACACTGGTAACAAAGCCGGCTGCCTTTTAGCGTGACGGCGAAGGGTTTGTCGGCTGTGGCAATGCCGTGACATTGTTGGCATTTAATCTGATCAATAATAGGGTGTGCGCTGGTTTTGAGCAGTTTGGGTTGCATTGCGGAGTGGGAGTTGTGACAGCCTCCGCAGGTCGCCGTTTCTACAGGATAATTGCGATGGGCCCTTTTAAAGGTTGCCTTTTGAACATCGTGGCAGGACATGCACAGCATTATTTCCGGATTTTTGAGCAGGTCCGCTTCATCCGAACTGTGTGCAAAGTGACATCTGAGGCATGTCTCGGTTTTTAATGCAGAATGAACAACTTGCTTGTTAAAGTCTTTTCTTTGATGGCATTGGTAGCAGACTTCTGTTCCCCTGGCCTTTAACAGTTTGGGTTCCTGGGATGCATGCGGGTTATGACAATCAATGCATTGTCCTTGTTTCAGGCCGGTATGCACCATTGATTTGTCCAGTCCGATGTTCTTGCTGTCATGGCACTTGAAGCAAACCTGATTGCCCTCCCTTTTCAACAAAAGCTTTGGCAGGATACCGTGGCGCAGGTGGCAATCCTCGCATTTTTTTTCCCGGACGACCGCGTGCACATTTTGCATTGCCAGGTATTTGGCTGCAAACTCGGTGTGGCATTGCAGGCATTGCTTGCGCGCAAACTTACCCGGTTTGAGCGCCGGGGTCGGAGCACAGGAAGTAAAGTAAATCAGACCTCCCAGAAAAAGAAGTATTCCCATAGCACTGTATTTATAAATTACGGGAATTTTGTTCTGCTGCAGGCTCATTACGTCAGGTCTGTTTTATAGATTTTTACCGGATAATATTCTTTGAGTTGTTCAGCCCATTGTTCGATGGTGGCTTTAACTTTTTCATTAAAAGCCCTTTTCGTGATTTCCTTTTTGACAGACTCAAAAGGCTGCGGTTTGGGAGGGATGACCTGATTTATGAATAATACATAAAAGTGGCCCGGGGGGCTTTCATACAGTTTAAAATCTCCGGGCTTCGCATTGGATACGGCTTTTTGGACATCTTGCGGCAAACCTCTGCGGGTCAGAAGCTTACCTTCGAAATTGAATCGTCCTTTTTCATTTTTGTCAACCTGGCCATCGGCGTTGGAACCCAACCAGTTAAAATCAGTACCGGCTTTTAGTTTTTTAATGGCCGCAACCGCGTCATCCCTATTCCAGAAGACCAGACTCTTAATCCGTATCATTTGGGGGGTGGCGAAAGCATCCGAATTGTTTTGATAATATGTTCGCAATTCCTTGATATCCAGTTTGATATTCGGTGCGACGACCTTATCGATGAAGATTCCGAAAAGTGACGCGATTTCATGTGCCTTCACTTTGGATTTGAATTCATCTGTGCGGTCGATACCTTGCGCGCGGGCCTCTTTTAACAAAATCCTTTTTTGAAGCATGTCTTCTAATACACTTTGTTTTTTCGGATTGATTCTTTTGCTTTCAATGGCCCTTTGGACTCCGTGGAAAAATTTTTGTTTCAAGGCCCGGGTAAAGTCGCCGACGGTGATGGATTTCTCCCCTTCGATTTTAACCAAAATGCGCTTGTCCTTTAATAATTTTTCAAAACCGGGCGCAGGGGTGTCATAATCCAGCGAATCGAGGAGCTCCTGGTCTAAAAATTTAATATGGCGCTTTTTTAAATCGTGGTAATACGCTTTTGCAGCCCGGACCCTTTTATTGTTGAGGGCCTGGCGTCTGGCCATCTCCCTTGCGCGCGGATCTTCAACTTCAGGTATGCGTATGTCTTCGAGTTTAAAAACGATGAAACCTTTATTGCCGATTGACAGCATCGGGCTGATCGAACCGATGCTCATTTTGGAAACCAGTTGAGCGACCGGCCGGGCAAGGTCTTTTTTTGGAAGGTATTCTCCTTGCGGGTCTGCTTCGCCAAGGCCCCATTCAATTGCTTTCTGCACGACTTTATCAAAATCCTGACCTGCTTTTAACCGGGATTCAATTTTGAATGCGTCGGCTTGTTTTTTGAGCCTCAAGGATTTTATCTTCCAT
>Ga0255054_10001100_pt1 | contig 15909 bp, 9 predicted proteins | sample JV7_2_23_MG_FD_188634 | JGI IMG/M metagenome (GOLD analysis project Ga0255054, IMG submission 188634) | Seawater microbial communities from Jervis Inlet, British Columbia, Canada - JV7_2_23 | ecosystem: Environmental > Aquatic > Marine > Inlet | place: Canada: British Columbia | collected...
TGAGCAATCATTGGTTGCCTTGGATGAGGCCACTGAAATTGCGTATTCGGAAAAAATGTTCCCGAAAATTGTTAAAAAGTTTGAAGAAGGTGGTGCCGAAGGTTTTCCTAAATCAATGGCTCTTGCAGTCACGGGCACCATGCAGAAATTAGAAAGCGGCCAGACCGAACCGTTACCTCAAGAAGTTCTAGCCGAGGTTGGCGTTAAGATTTTTGAAATGTTGACAGAAGACATCATCACAAGTGGTGCAGTTGAAGGGGTCACACCTCAATTACTCACGGCTGCGGTACAGGAGTCAATTAAAATGTGGGCGCAATTAAACCCAGATAGGTTCGATCCTGCAATATTTGAACAAGAAGCGATGGCGGCATTACAAGAGTCGGGAGATATGCCCCCAGTAACGCCGAATCCAGAACCACAAAACATGGTACCAGCAGGTGCCCCAGCCCCAGAACAAGCAGCACCACCCCAAGGTGGTGGTATGTTGCCCGGAGGTATGTAATGCCAGGTATGTTATCAGGCGCTCTTGGTGGTGCCGCTAAAGGCGTCTATGAAGTCTCTAAAATGAACTTAGAGGATATAGCTGCGAAGCGACGTGAGCAATCCGCAGCGCGTCTATCACAGGCAGGTATTGATGCAAGAGCTGCAGAAGGTAAGTTAGATCGTGAATCGCGTGAGAAAATTGCGGCAAACAAAGCAGCGGCTGCCGATAAAAAGACCAAACCTCATGTTGTGACAAAAACGGAAAAGGATAAGAGGGGTAAATCCACTACTTCTCATCTGAGAGTAGATGCCGACAAGGGTACCACAACTCGACTTATACCGACTGAGGAGCTTGATACTTTTAATACGAGAGACAAGCAAGTCATATTTGGCGTTTATGATGCGATGGGCAAGCGGGATCCTGAAGTGGATGCAAGAAAGGCCTACGATCAGGTCATCCAACGTGCGCCAAAATTGAAAGATAAGTTGAAATTTGATACATTTCAGCACATTATTAGCAACGACCTAAGATAATTCTCCGTGGGGAGATCACCGATAATGCAGCGGTATAAACTGCACTGGAGTTTAAAGTGGCAATTGAAGACGACGAGTATGACTTTTCCGGTTTAGACTTTTCTTATCATGGTGGCGAAGCTGCCATAAATCCCCCACCCCCACAAGAAGATGAATACGATTTCTCTGGAATTGACTTTTCTGGTTATGAAGTAGATAGACCCGATGATGAGCCAAGCTATTTTGGCAAATTGACTGAGAATTTTGGCACCACCCTTTCTGAAAGTTTGAAGCGAACTGGATCCGGGGCAAAGCTGGCTGCAGTTGAAGCCGTTCCCGATCCAGATCAACCAGTTGAACCCACCGAGGTCACTGGACCACTTTCAGCACAAAGTAGATTCCAAGAAGCGGCAACTATAGTACCGCGCACGATTGCCAGAAAAGGAGTTGAGTTATTTCAGGAACTTAGTGGCAAAGATGTTGGTGAGATGAAAGAAGAAGCCGCAGCCTCGATAATGGCGGACATTCATACCAATGAAGAACTGATAGCGGCGGCAACTCCTGAAGACTTAACTTTCGTCCAAGAGAGCATTCGCTCAGGGTTAGATTCTCTGGCCAAAAATTTACCAACCACCGTCGCGGGTATTGCGACAACTTTCCTTACCAAAAACCCCAGTCTAGGTACTGCTGTTTCGGCAGGCCCAATGTCGGCTATGGCGGGCATTGATGCGCGTACTGATGCGCGCCTTAACGGATTAGACGTGGAGTTGGCGAACGCTTATGGTATGAGACAAGGTGGACTGGAACTTGCGTTTGAGGCTGTTCCGGACTTCTTACAGAACCGACTTTTTAAAAAGGCCATTACCGAAGGAGGCACAAAAGCTAAGGATTTTGTTAAGACTTTTGCAGTTGAAATGATTGGTGAGCAGGCAACTACCGCCTACCAGGACATCAACACCTATCTGACTGGATTAGATGACCAGATGGGTAAAGGCACACTTGTTGAAGAAATTCAACTGAGGGCCAAAAGGCAGGCCGCCACGGCCATCGCTACTGCAGTAGCAGCCGGATCCCAACAAGGTGGAGTAGCCTTGGCGTCTGAGGTATTGAAAGCTCCCGAACGCACAAGCGATACTGATCTTGCTGATGAGATTATGAATGCGCCAGACCTTGAGACGGCAATGGAGATTGCAGAGCTTGATCTATCAACATTGGCGCTTGAAAGACCGACTGAGGCACCAGCCGGATTACCCGCACCCGCACCTGAACCCGTAACCATGGTGGTGGATAAGTCAGGTAATATTGTATCCACCACAAAACCAATTCCTGAAGCAGAACCCACCATGTTTGTGGATGAAGCGGGTGTAGTTAAACCGGATTTACGTGGTGAAGTCACAACAATACCGAGACCAGATGTGGTGCCACCTGGTAAGACACCGGTACCCCGACCAGAAGCACCGCCACCATCGAGATTGAGTCAAGAAAGTGGCAGAAAAACAGAACCCAAGGTACCTGAAACAAAAGCATTACCAAGCCCACCAGAAGGGAAGCCTGTAATTTATGCCGAAGGTCCGGTAGCAGAAGCCAAGAAGCCAATACTCAGCAAGAAAAAGCAAGTCTCGCCAACAGTTGAAGCTGAAGCAAAATTAGCGGGCACTGAAGTTCCTGACGTTGTGGTGCCAGAAGGTTTTACAGACAATAGAATTAAACGTGACGTTTATCGTGAACAAATACAAAGCATGGCCGATGAATTGGTTGTGGGTGGCGATGTTGGTGTGGTATCAGATGACGCCGGAAAGGTTATTAAGCGAACCCCGTCAATCAATCCTGACTGGTTCAAGAACATGGATCCCGAAGCCAAGTTACCTGTAGTGGGAGCAAAGGTGGCAGTAAAGAAAGCACTTGCCGGCAAGAAGTTGGGGGTCAAACAATCCAAATTCATTACCGCTCTGATGGACAACTATCAGGCAGAACGAGTGTCGCCAATGACGGGCGAAGTCGCATCAAAGATTCAACAACGTGATGAAGCCAGAGCCAAGCGAAAGACCGTAAAGAAAAAAGTTTATGCCAAAGATTTAGTGGGCAGAAAAGAAGCTGAAGCAAAAGCAAGGGGAGTGGAGCTTGATACCAGCTTTGACTTTCCCGCATTCGATCCAGAAGCGATGGAGGACATCACACCCAAGTCTGGTGCCTATGATAATCGCCAAGCCGCGTTTCGTGCACTTGAACAGAAGAAGAAAAAGAAGGATCTCGCTCCCGGCTTTTTAGAGAAATTGGACCGATATGAACCTGTCCAGAGTAAACTAGGCCAGTGGGTGCTGCGTGCGGATGTTAATCGAGTTAAACCTAAGACAGTTGGGAAGGATGGTCCACCTCCAGTATTTTTTAGAGAAAAAGGGGATGTTGTAAAGTATAAAGGCTGGACAATCGAAACCACCGATTACCTGCAGCCCATTGAGCGAGTTCCCGAATCTAAAACTGTTTTTATTAGGGGCACCGATCCCAGCTTAGAGTCTGCTAAACAAGCAATAGACGAGGAAGTTGGTAAAACGTCAGCATTATCAAGTCTCGCAAAAGCTGCGGGTCTTAAAGGTGACACACTCACCGAGGCCACCGTCGATCCAGAAAGCCAACAACATCGGGATGCCGTCAAACTTATTGAAGACGCGATGGGCAAGAAAGTGGTGTTCTTCACATCCTCGGATCCCGCATTCAACCCAAACGGCGCAATACTAGAAGGCCAGCCGGATGTTATTTACATCAACGCTGAGGCCACTAAACCCATGCACGTCGTCATGGGGCACGAATTGCTACACAGCATGAGGATGAACGATCGTGAGGCCTATGATCGCGTTATGGCGGCCTTAGAGCCACTGCTTGACGATTATGCGCCTTATACCGCTTGGGTTAATTCAGCGAACAAAAAGCTGGGTAAAAAAGGCCTGAGCGACGAGCAAGTTAAAGAAGAAATGGTTGCCGACATGTTGGGGGATTCTTTTGATAATCCTCAGTTCTGGAGTGAAGTCGAAGCCAAATCGCCAACCCTTTACGAGAGCATTCTGAAATCCATTCAAGAGTATTTGAATCAGTTTGTTAAATCCCTCAATGAAAACCACTTGAAGGGTACCGGCTATTTTAAGGATGCGAATAAGGCTCGAATTGAGCTGGCGAAGCTGGTTAAGAGTGCGGTCAATAAGGCGGCCAAAACTGAAACCAAAATGGACCAGGCGGCCAATGAGGCGGCTTCGTCAATAACCAATGATACACCGTTGCCAAGTGAGGCGCAGATTGAAGCAGAGAATTATAAAAAAGGACACGTCGATTTCCAAGGCATCGATGTCGCAATCGAGAACCCAGTCGGATCCCTCAGAGAAGGCACCGATCAAGCGGGTAAGAAATGGTCCACCAAGATGGCTAATCATTATGGTTATATTAAGCGGACTACTGGAAATGATGGTGATTCTGTTGATGTCTTCCTGGGACCGAATGAAAAGTCGGATGAGGTATTTATATTCAATCAGATCAACCCTACCACGAAGAAGTTTGACGAGCATAAAGTCATGCTGGGGTTCGATACTGAACAGCAAGCCATAGACGCCTATCAATCGAACTATGCTCCCGGTTGGAAAGGACGTGGCACCACCGCGCGTAGAACCATGGATATGTTCAAATTGTGGTTGGAAATTGGTGACACAACTCAACCCGCAGGCATTAATGTAAACCTTGAAGGCGTTAATCTGGGCAGAGCAGGTGCGCCATTTAAAACTAAAGCCGCCGCCAAGGCAGCACTTAAAAAATACGAACAACCTGACCTTTGGGAAGTGGTCCCGGTTATAGCAAACAATGTCAAAGGTTTTGGTATAAAAGAAGTTGAGGTTATAACCAAAAACGATCCACCCCAAGGCTATGAATACGACATTCAAGAACGCACTGGCGAACGTGCTGGGATAATAGAGTACACTCTATACGAAACTGGTGTAGATCGAGAGGCAGAAACCACTACGTCATCTGCTGTATTAACTTCGTATGATAGCGGCCATGGTCGCGCTACCGTATTCTCAATTAATCCCGACTCTCCGATAAGAAAGGTGCTTGGTACTCAAACCAGAAGCTTTGAATCCCTTGAAGCCGCTCAAGAATTTATTAAATCCACCTTTGATGGTGAGGTAACGTATTCACCCGATACCAGTGAAGAAACATTGACACCCACTGGGAAAACTGATATAACTACGGATGAGGAAATAAGCAATGAAACAGAACAACTCAAATCTAGGATTCGCCAGTGGTACGCCGACAACAACGTTGACGACGGAACAGTGCAAAGCCTTGATCAAGAAAAATGGGCAAAATCATCCACGTACTCGACCAAGCCAATTGGAACAGATTCGTTCCTCAATGAAACAACAAGCCAAAAAGAAATAAAGAAACAATCCAACCTCTTAATCAAAACCGCTAAGAAGAACGGCTTTTTCTTAACTGACGATCAGATTGTTAAAGCGCTTGACGGGTCAACTGAACTCGTGGGCGAAAGTCTGGGCGCAGAGCATGATGTTTACTTCGTAGGTGCTGCACCCAATATGTTAGCCATACGAAGCACCTCAAACGGAACCTACGGGCCAACCAAAGACACTTCACCAGCGCAATACTTGAATCGACTCGAAGATGTTAATCAATTATTCCCCAACGTGCGGATGCAGATGTTAGGTGTCTCACAAGACAGCGAAGGTAAGGCGGTTATATGGACGGCCCAGAACTTTGTCGCTGGTACAGAATTTAATAGTGAGATCGATCTGGCCGTTGCGATGGAGAAAATTGGATGGGTGCGCGATGGTGGCTTTGAGGGCACTACGGATGGCATTGACTACCGATACAGACACGAAGCAACTGGTGCCATCATCCAAGATGCGCATACCGGTAATGTGCTACTCAAAGATGGCGAACTATACCCCATCGATGTCATGGTAGAAAAAATGCCTGATGAAGCTGAGGTATTATTCTCACCTGAAGATGAAGACGCTGACATTCTACAGGAATTGATGGGGGACTTCTCATTCCAATCAAAATTTGAAAGGCAGAAAGAGTCATACAGAAAACAACACTTGACGCCAGAAGCCAAGGCGAGAAAGAAGACCGAAGCCATTGCCGCCAGAGATCGTATATCGTCAACCTTGCCACCACGAGACACGGTGGCGGGTATTACTGACGATCGCCTTAATAACAATGTAAGAGAATACGATTACCCCGGCAATAAATTCAAAGGTTCTGCCGCGTGGGTGGATCCAATCGATTTCCTATTCGCCACTAGCGGAGATCCCACTTTCATAGAAGACCAGACCGGCGAATTGGATGTGGCCAAACTGGCAGAAGAAGAACAATCCCCATTTCTTAGAATTGAGGACGGGGAGATCACAGGCCATGAAGGGCGACACCGAATGTTGGCAATGGCCAAGGCTGGAGTGAAAGAGGCTTCCGTTGTACTGCGCTATTTGGATGCCACTGCGACGATACCGCCGAGTAATCAAACTTTTGACGCTCAACCTCAAGACCCCATGTTCGCTGAAGGCTTACCTGTGAGTGTGACTAACGTGGTTCCACTTAAAGCTGAAAATAAGGCCGAGATAAAATCAATACAAGAAGAGAAGTTAAGTTCCGCCGAAGATCAAATATTATTCTCACCTCAAGACGAAGAAGTTGATCCAACTATCGAATTTGATGAGATGAGTCCATATCAAGCGAATCTGGAGGCATTCCAGCGCAAGATTGTGGATTACATGCAGGCACCCAGAAAGACGCAGAGGGCCATTGAGAAGAAGCTGGGACGCAAGGTTATTGAAGAACAGGACTTTGATCAAGCCTTCACTCAGTTACCAGGCTCCCAACGTGCTGAGGCGGATGACTTCAAAGAGCAAGAGTTGGATCCACTGATCGATTCAATCGAAGATTCTGGACTCAATTTTGAAGAGGCGTCTGAATTCCTGCACGCTCGACACGCACAAGAGGCGAACGCACACCTTAAAGAAATCAATCCGGGCATTGAATCGCTATCCGGCATGACTGACGCGCGTGCAAGAAAAATTATTGACGGCTTTAATACAAGGTATGGCGATTTAACAACCGATGATATTGCCAACTTCTCGAAGGCCAAGAAAGAGGCGTATCGAAAATCCAAACAACTTTACAACAAGGCGGTGCGCACACCCGAATTGAATCGCCAACTTGAAGTCATCGCAAAACAAGGCATGACAAAAGAACAGGCCCAGTCAATCATCGATCAAATCCAAGCGGTACCGGCAGCGAAACGAACTGAGAATCTACGAAACAAGCTGATCGTGGCCAAGCGATTAGTTGAAGGCAACATAAAACCCAATGACGCACTGTCGGGTATGGAGTCAGGTAAAGGTTCTGAAGCGGAAGCGATTCTTGAAAAGTACGAGGGTAATGCGAAGGTTCAAAAGATCGGTGAGCTTAACGATCAGATGAACGAAGAAAGAATCGACTACTTAGTTGATAACAATTTGATCTCCGCAGAAGAAGCACAAGCATGGCGCGATAATTACGATCACTATGTGCCGTTACAACGTGCTGACATTGAGGTGGAAGGTCTGCCCAACCGTGGCTCGAAAGGTCTGGACGTTCGTGGACGGCCCGTGAGATTGCGTGCGGGTTCTGAAATGGAAGTGGACCACGAGAACATGATCGCCCACATCGCCGCCCAGCATGTGAGCTTTATCGTCAAGGCGAATAAAAACAAGACGGTGGAAAAACTTTACAATCTGGCCAAAGACAATCCCGACTCAGACTTGTGGCAGGCTGATTATCTGCCGCCTGGTCAACCCACAATAAACGCTGCAGGTGAGGTCATCAGACCTGAGACGGCCAACGATCCCAGCGTTATCAGCTTTAAGAAGGATGGTGAGAACGTTTACCTGTGGATTAACCCTAAGAACGAACAGGGCGCTTTAATGATTCGTGCCATGACCGGCATGAACAAGGGAGCTGACGCCAAGATTATTCAAAATGTTGCCAGAGTCAATCGAGTGCTATCTCAATTGGTGACAACGTGGTCTCCAGAATTCATGGTAACGAATGCCGCGAAAGATATTCAGTCCGCCGCTTACAACTTGACTGACACCGAGTTGAAAGACGACATTATGGAAGTGGTCAATCCCAAGAACGTCAAAACCGCTTTGATGGGGATCCGAAGCTCACTCAGGGGTGATGGGACGCACCCCATGTCTGACCGATTCGAGGAGTTTCGTAAGGCCGGCGGCATGGTTGGTTGGATGCAATCGTATGACAACATTGAAAACCACATGGATGACATCAAGAAAGAGGTCAATGGTTGGACGCTTGGCGGCAAGAAGGTGCCAGGACGAAAGAATGTGGCCAAGGTATTCAAGTTTGTGAGCGATCATAACGCCATGGTCGAGAATGCTGTGAGATTGTCAGCCTTCAACGTGGCCAGAAATAAGGGCATGAGTGTGGGTAAGGCGGCCAAGCTGGCGAAAGAATTGACCGTGGACTTCAATCGCAAAGGCGAGTGGGGAACCTTCTTCAATTCCTTCTATCTATTTTGGAACGCGGGCATTCAGGGCAGCGCCAGACTATTGCGCGCGGCCACTGATCCTAAAAATAAAAAGTTGCGCAAGATGATGTGGGGTACGATCGCATTTTCTGCGGCAGTTGAAGTCTATAATCGTCTCATCAGTATGCCGGATGAAGATGAGGGCGATGAATCAGCATACGATAAGATTCGTAACCAATTGGGTTCACGCTACTTTGTCTTAATGTTGGGTGAGGACGATTATGTAAGCTTTCCGCTCCCTTGGGGATATAACGTACTGCACTTAATGGGTCAGGCAGTGGCCGCACCAATGACAGCAGCAATGGGCGCTTATCCAAGTTACGATCCGGTGAACGATGCAAGTCGAATTGTTACTGGTGCCATGAAGGCGTTCAATCCCATGATGGAGGGCACGTTCATTCAGTCATTAAGTCCCACCATTCTGGATCCGTATGTTCGAATTGTTGAAAACACCGACTGGCATGGTGGGCCGTTGTATCCTGATTACAGTCCGACGGCACCCAACTTCACGAAGTATTATGCAAGTTCGAGAGAGACGAGTCAGTACGTTGCGCGCAAGATGCACGACACCTTCGTTAATCCCAAGACCTTGGAAATCAACTCGTTGGTTGACTGGTCGCCTGAATGGATTGACATGGGTTGGGACTTCGCAACCGGTGGGCTGGGTAAGTTTGCCGCCGATGCGGGTAAGTTGGGAAGCAAGCTGCAGTCTGGCCAGTCGATTGAGCCGCGAGAGATTCCGTTTGCCAGAAAGTTCTACGGCGAAGTGGGATCCAGCTCCATCAAACAGGATTATTATGACAAGGTTTATGAGATATCCAACATGGGCACCGAGCTTAATCGCATCCTGCGTGAAGAGGGAGACGATGCGTTTGATGCCGCACTTGAGGGCGTCGGCACTCGATATGACTTAATCACTGCGGCCAAGGCGGCACGCAACACGATGAAGCACTATAAGCAGCAGATCAAGTTTGAGCGTGAAGACGGTAATGAGGATGAGGTTAAAGTGCTTGAAGAAGAAATGCTGAAAGAAATGCAGGACTTCACTCGATACTACAATCAGACCGTGTACGGTGATAAGAATTCTAACGACTGATCTTTTCCCAGATCCAAACGACTAGAAATAAAAAAACAAGGAAGCAAAGGTAGAATGTGAGTTTTGAGATCATTATTTTGGCCTAAATAATCTGATGGGTTTCTCGATACCTGAGTAGTGTCGCCACAAGTTCAAAGTTTCTCTAATCTTGTCCGATCCTAATGCGAATTGTAAAGCTATTTGTTCGATGTGATTGTAGTGATTGCGAGTAGTTATTATTACGTGTTTGTGATTACCCCCTGAGCCTGATAGTAATTCTTCGTAAACTACTTCCCCTCCTTCACTAATATAAAACTCCTTAAAGCGACCAAGGAAAATATTATAAGCGTCAATGCTATCTATATCTAAAGTGAGCTGCATGTCAGTAGGATAAAATACAGTACACCCCCGATCTTCTGCTATTTGCTCAACGTCTTCCAATGTTCCAACTAATGTATATTCGCTCATTTTATTTCCTCTCTACCGAGTCTTCTTTCCAGTCTTTTACTGGTGCTCGTTTTTCACTTTTTAAAACTTCAGTATCGGGCAATGGGCATTCCATAGGAACGCGCCAGAACGTCAAATCCCATTTTGTTTCATCATCACTTAAATCTGAAGCGTGAGGTATGACTGGCCCTTTATCTCTAGCTCCACAATAAGCCACCACCATTGACCTTGTGTTATTCAACTTCAAATTTGGACACTCATAACAAGTCTTTCTCATGCCGCCACCTTCTTCTTTCGATAATCGTTTACTGCCTGTTTAACTTCCGTTTCGGTTTGCGCTTTGGATTCCTGCGCAATGCGAACCGCGTGATCGACCGTGTTGTCAACCAAGATTCTTAATAGCGTGGTCTTCTCGGTCTGGCCTTGTCGTTTTATTACTCGACCATTGAACTGCTTATACCCTTCCAGACTCCATGGCATTCCATACCAACACACATGCGCACAACCGTACTGCAGATTATTACCATGGCCCACTGACTGGTGATGACCCAGCATGACGGTGTAAAGTCCGGCGTTCCAATCGTCAATAACCTGCGTCGCCTCTTTTCCCTTAACCGAGGCGTCGAAGTGAATGAAGTTTATTTTCTCCTTCGTCAATCTCTGCTTAATGCGTTCAACATCATGCCTGAACTGATAGCCCACCAATAACGGCTTACCCTGCAGGCTGTCGATAACCTCAACGAGTGCATCAATCTTGGCTTTGTGAATGACATCCCACTTGGTGCGATCCTCCAGGTCGGTGTACACGGCACCACTGGCAAACTGTAAGCACTTACCCATTAACGACGCTCTGTTTTCTGGTTCAATCTTGTTACCGGAGTCCAGCTCCAAGAACATTTCTTTTTCAAACTTTTCGTATTGTTTTTGATCTGTCTCTGAGAGTTGCACGTTTATGTCCACGACGTTGTTGTCGGGAAGTTCGAGGTAATCGTCAGCATCCATTTGAATGGTGATGTCACCAACCGCGTTGTATATGAACTGCTTACCCTCAGCCGTTATTTGATATTTATAACCACCACCATCTGGCCTGAAGTACGCCTTCTCAAAATTGTCATACGCCTGACCCAGACGCTGGCCGTCATCAATAATCAAGTATTGGCCGAATAGATCCTGCATCTTATCTCCCGGCGTTGCGGTCAATCCGACGCGGTAGGGGATATAAGGAAGTATCTTCTGCACCGCCTCACCCCACGCGCCACCTTGCTGCTTGCGTGAGCTTTTGAGTTTGGTGATCTCATCGAAGACAATGGCGTTGAAGGGAAGCGGTCTGCCTCGATTCAGGTAATAGCTAATGAACTTGTCTATCGCATCCGGACAGCCTTCATAATTCAATAAATAGAAATGGGTGTTCGATCTGATTATCCAATTCTTATGCGCGGGTTTGCCGTGTACCAGTCCGAAGGTTAAATGTCGTGTATGCTCCCACTTCATGGCCTCAGCGGCCCACACGGTCTGACACACACGCAGCGGAGCGAGTACGAGCACACCGTAGACGTGCATGGTGTTGAACAAATCCACCGCCGCCGTCAGTGAGCTTATTGTCTTACCCAGTCCCAAATCAAGCCACAACATTGATTGTGGATGCTGCTTGATGTGGTCAACGGTCTTAACTTGGTAGTTGTGTAATTGACTTCTTACTAACATAGTGTTCCTTATTTATCTTTAAGTTCCCAGCAATGAGGCTGGTTCGATGATGCGGGCTTGAAATTTTATCTAACGCCATAAGGGAGTCAATCAACCACTCCCCAGCTTCTTGATCGTCGATGACATAAACTGAAACGCCTCGTCTTCTTCGCTCCTGATGATCTCTAAACTGATTATCGCTGGCACGTTCACCCGGTCGCTTATATTCAATGAAGACCATTAAGCCATTTTCAAAAGTCAACACATCATCGGGAACACTTACCTTGTTTGCTGACTGAAACTTTTCAAACAATACTCCTTTCTTCTTGGCGTACTTTTTATTATTACTTTCAATCGTTGATTCCTTAATCGCCTTCTCACTGGAAAGTTTGATGGGTTTTATTGGGGGTGGTACGAATGGTTGGTGCTCCATGTTACTCCTAAAACGGTTTTTCGTTTTTGCGTGCGTTTCTTAACTCGCTTTCAGTGTAAAATTGTTCAAGCCAATCCTGATCTATTTGGTGTAATACTGAACCCGGTGCGGCCTCAATGTTTGATCCAAAGCGGAACTCGAAACCATTTTCGTTCATAATCTTATCGCGGGTTCGAGATGCGTATTTACGGTCCACCTGATAGAAGAAGACTTCTCCACTTGCGAAGCGTTGTGCAATGATTCCATAGTTCCTGCCAGTACACACCGCCATTTCCTCACTTTCCAACATTGATGAGAAATCCAATGTTCCGGGCTTGGGGCTTTGTCGAGTATTGTCTCCCCGCGTGATGATGGCCGGCTGCATTCCCTGTATTTCCAAATTTCTGGCGATTGTGTTCAAGCCTTCACGCTTGGATTCAACGATCGTGGCCCACAAGGCTTCGGCCTCTTGGATGTACCAGTTGTAATCAATGTCGGTAATGCTTTCAAAGGACTCCGGTAAGTTCGGCAGCGGCACTGAGGATTCACTGTTCGACATGATGCTGACTTTACCCTTCGTGTAACCGGGCTTGGGCGTTTTAATTATTTCCGCCCCCTCGACGGCCTTATAAAAGCGGACCATATTATCCAGCGGCTCACCGCGCCAACTGACGTTGTAATCCCGTGATGCGTTTTGCGTGAGTAAGAACTCTTGAATATCCTTACAATTCGTGATGGTCAACTTCATGTCTTCCATGGTCTCAATCTGGTCACGCACCGCACGCGCAACAATTTGAGCCATGGGGGTGTGCTCCATGTCAACGCCCCCAATTTCTGGAATGTTGAACACGCCCTTGGTTTTGATGTCATCGTCCTTCGGTATGGCGATGTAGTTGTTCACATCCTTTTGATAGAAGCCCAGGTACTCACAATACTCCATATTCAATTTGGTTAGCGCCTCCCATTCAGAGACAACCGCTCTGATGGTTTCGTCCAGCTCTCGTTTGTATTGCATGGTGATGCCGTCAGTATTAGCCGAGATGACTGTGGCCCCCACATCGTGAGCCATGGCAACCAGTGCGATGAGTGCAAGCTGTCCGTTCACTGTTACCGCCGACATGGTGAATGGATCATAGAACGCACTAAACGGATCATTCGTCTTGCCGAAGGTGCCGTTAATAACAATCTTCAGTCGCTTGGCTTTTGCCTTGTCTTTACTCTTCGCCGCAACACGAGTTGCCACAATGTCACCAAAGGTTTCTTTAAAATGATCCACGCCCTCAATAATCCAATGACGAGGTGAGAAGCCTTGCGTCAACATGAGTGCGGGATAATAACTTGTCACATCCACGTCCATGAGTAGCGTGTGATAATCGGGGCACCAGCAACCAGCTCCGTCCATGGAATGCAGCCCTCCTATACCCATGTTGTACCAACGATCACCAATGAATATGGTGCTACTCAAGCAACCCGGCTCAAGTTGATAATGATTGACGTGAATGCGTCGATTGAAAATTTCGTGACCCTTTTCGATGACACACTGTAATGTGGGATAGCGATCGACGGGTAGATGATCGAACCACACGGCTGGCTGAATATTGAAGACTGGGTTTGCGTCAACATTCTTTCTGGCAATCTTTTTAAGTTCGGCCTTCTTCAAGCCGGTTCGCTTTTCCATGACCGAACATAAGATCAATTCGGCGCAAGCTGCTCGGCCTTTGGATCTTAAATCAACATTGTATTCGTTTGAGAGTTCGTGGCGAGTTTGCAGTTCGCCTTCCATCTCTTTACCCAACTCCTGAGTGATCTGAAGGTCGTTGACGTTATAACTGGCAATCTCAACCATCTCAGGGTGAGTGAGGTCGGTGTGTGGATCGAAGGGAAGTTCTTGGAGCTTCTTGTGTCTCATGCACACGCCCGCTTTTTTAAGCGAAAGTCTGGCGGGCATGATCTGCATCAAGTCGATACTCTTAACGTCGCGTAAGAAGTCCCACCACTTGACGCCGTTCTCAATGATGGCCACTGACACACGATAGGCCGTATCAACGCTGGGCGATCTTAGGAACTCACTTAAAACAGGATCGTCATAACCCTGACCATTGAAGCTGGCAAGATTGTACTCGGACTGTTCAACCCAGTTAATGAAATCACGCAGACCCTGAAGCTGACTTATATCATCACGAGTAAAACCGTATTGATATACTTCACCCGTGGGAAAAAGAAAGCCAACCAAAAAGTAATTGGGATAAGTCTCTACGTCATAAACAACAAGGTTATTGACTTCATACATCGGCCTTCCCCGAGGAGTCGCACAATATTTCTCTCTCGTCGGTCAATGGTATTTCTCCCTCCTCTACTACTATTACACTGGCTGCGCGGGCCATTGCTGGACTTAAAGCCAGAGCGACGGCAACCATGAGAGAATATTTCATTCCCTCTTCAAAGCTCACTTGATCGAAGTCTTTTAAGTTTGGATGCTCTTTAGTTTCCTCATTGTAAACCAAACCATACTGCCAACCACCGGCAGTCATTTGGCTACACCAGTAGACGTGAAGTTTTTGTACGTCCTGTTGTTCTCGGAATAAAAACGTAACGCACTCAACCATGACTCGTTGGTACCAAGGTTCGGTATGCTCCCAAGGTGCCAGAGAGAAGTCATCCATGGTTTCGCATAAGGCTCTGATGGCCTCGTGGGTAATTTTTCCAATGCCCACTATTTTCTTTTGGTGTTCGTTTAGTACAGATTTTTCTTCTTGTCCATCTTCTGGATTAGGCATAGCAAGTCTCCCAAGTTAAAAAAGATAGGGGCCATTTCTAGCCCCTATAAGACCTCAAAAACTACACTTGGGGAGGTTGTCCTGGCATGGGTGGTAATCCGGGTGCTGGCGCTGGAGCTGCCGGAGTTGCGACCGCTGGAGCCGCTGGCGCTGGAGCCATTTGACCGGGAACGGGTGCCCCTGGCGCTGGCGCTGCTGCTGCCGCTGGACCGGGAACAGCCACACCGGGTGCAACTGGAGCAGGTGCCATGCTTGGATCGATTTGAACGCCGGCAAATGCGTCTTTAGCGGAAACACCACCACCAACATTTAAAGCCTGTCCATCTTTCAGATACATTACGGGACCAAGACCCACGCCAACACCGTTGTTCCCTGCGGTATTGAATGCGTAAAGATGAATGCTGATGTATACATTCGCCCCGTCTCTTATCAAGTTTGGATCCATGATTGGCATCTGTGCAGAATCAACTAATTCTGGCTTGAACCCGCTTTTGGCATTGCCGTACCACATGTTGGGCGTCAACTCCGGTGGGTAAGTGGCGGGCTTACTGGTGCAAGGTAGAAAGCCCCAGTTAAAGCGTCCGTCGCTGGCCTCATTATTAACAAAATAGCCAAGGATGAGTTGGTCCAGATGTGGCTTAATGATGTTGACGTATGTTTCGTTTGTCACAATCACTGCAGTATTAAACTTGGGATCGGCGGTTGTACCCATTGGAGCACTTGGGGTAATTAGCGACGGAAATGCCAAGACGGCTGGGATTGTGAACTCTTCGGATTTATTACTCATAAGTTTATTCCTATTAATTTATTAAGTTAACGTCTTTAAAGGCCTCTTTTGCTCTCAGCGAACCGGCTGCAGGTCGAGGGTCGGACTCAGGTGCCATGGTAAGTTTGCCGGGAGGTTGCTCAACAAGCGCCTCCAATTTCTCATACT
>Ga0255054_10001103_pt1 | contig 15901 bp, 17 predicted proteins | sample JV7_2_23_MG_FD_188634 | JGI IMG/M metagenome (GOLD analysis project Ga0255054, IMG submission 188634) | Seawater microbial communities from Jervis Inlet, British Columbia, Canada - JV7_2_23 | ecosystem: Environmental > Aquatic > Marine > Inlet | place: Canada: British Columbia | collected...
CCAATCGTCGGCACGTAGTTCAACAGGAATGCGAGCATGCCCCAGAGCTGTGGGAAATCCAGGCCGATTGACCAGGTCAGCAGCCAAACGAGCATACCGGTGACCATGCTGACGATCGTCTTGATACCCAGGTAACTGGCGAGATCGTCGAGGAACTGTTGCGGCCGTTCGAGCGACGATGCCGCTTTACCGAACGCAGCCGTTACCTTGACCGGAAAACTCGACGCCTCGAGCAGGATGAATATCATCGTGAAGATAATCAGCAAGGTGTTCGTCAGCACATCGCGGAGCGCGTTCAAAATGGTAGCCGCCAGTCCCATGGCCCAACCCGGATTGATGAGGTCGCCAAGGCGTTCGACGGACTGGTCGCTGTCCGTGTACTGGGCTATGAATGCAACGATACCGTCGATGATCCCTTGCAGTTGTTGTTGGTAACCCGGCAACGCCGCTGTGAATGCGGCAAGGGAACGACCGACGACAACACCGACGACCGTGATGATCGCCATGATCGTAAGAACGATGAGCAGTGCCGCTAGTACAGTCGGGACGCGGTTCTTTTGCAGCCACAGCATGGGGCGGACGGTGATCATCGCGAGGAACGCGGCGATCAGGAACGGTACGATCAGAGCGGACGCAGCCTTCATGCCGGCAATAACGATGATCACAGCCGCAAGGCTGATCACGACATTTGTGTTTGTTTGTTGTACCTCGCCCACGAGGCCCCTTGGCGCTTCGCCGCAATGGCGAACATGATCGCACATTGATTGTAGACGGGACAGCCTACCTCGGCGTGTAGAGCTCCGCTTCTTCAGGCGAAAGCTGTTTGATCTTGAGGGTCCAGCGTGCCAGCGAACCGCTCACACGCAGCTGATACGTACCACCCTGATCGAACAACCGGACCCCGTTGCCCTTGCGTTTCGTGTGCAATATTTGACCCACGTGACGGCCGGTCTTCGCTTCGATGAGATTCACTTCGAGTGCCACGAGCTGATCGTAATCACCATCAAGGCGCCAATCGAGAATCCATGGCGCTTCCACGGTGAACTCCGGGGTCGTACTGTTATTGGTGCCACGGAACTCGCGCACCAGCTGGCTGCCACTCACCGACGTAGCGGCTACCAACAGCAATGCCGCAACGGTAGTTCCTTGGAGAGATTTCATCATTTGTTTTCCTGCCTGTGAGATTCCCGCCTCACGCGATAACCCTAACTCCGACCATAGCCCACGGCAATCACTTATGGGATTATCGCTTTGATAATGGTAAACGAAAGCCACGTCGTCCGACCCGGAAATAATGCTGTTATGAATTGGACTGCAATAAAGCTCCTGTTGCTCTGTGGTGTTCTCACCGCGCTGAACGCTCGCGCGGACCAGATCACCGTAGATCAGAGCGACGCGGAGCGCGAGCAGCGGAGCCCTTCGATCGTCGTTCCTTACGCATTCTCGACTGAAGCGCTGAAAACCGGCCTCGGCGCCGTCTACTACCGCAAGGGTATCTTTCAGCCTCAGGACGGCTTGTTCCTAACGGGATACGGTACAAGCAATTCCTCGTTCGGGCTGTTCGGCGGCCTTCTGAACACCCGGCTCTCGGAGCGGCTGTTCTTCAGTCCAACCATCGGCTTTATGCTCAACGAGCAACAGCGCTTCTATGGCGATCTCGGCTACGACCCCAATGAAGTCCCTGCGGGCAACAATGACTCCGACGAGAAAGACTTCATCTTCGGCAGCGGCATCGATTCGTATCTGCACCTGACGTTTCGCTACGTACTGCCCATCGGTGTCGGTAGCGCTGACCAGCCGCACGCATACACGACAAACAACGGTCTGCTCGTCGACGGCTCGGCGCACCGTGGAACCTGGAATCCGTTCGAGAGTGGGCGCACGTTCATTTACTTCCGCCCTTTCTACCAGCGCAGGACAATTGAGGTAGACGCCGAGAACATCGACATTTTTCCACCGGATTTGGGGGTGCAGGAGGGTGATGAGCCCGACTTCTCGACTAACGGCGTCACGCTGGGCATCGAATACGATAACCGGGATTTTTCCGCCAATCCGTCACGCGGCAGCCTGACAAAGCTCAATGTCACCCGTGACTTCGGCGCGTTCGACAGCTTCAACAGCTGGACCAGCCTGGACTTCAGTTTCAGCAAGTACTGGGATCTCGGCGGCAACGACAGGTTTGCGCAGCGCGTCTTTGCCGCGAACGTCTGGTCAGCCTACTCGCCAACCTGGGACACCGAACTGATCAGTCCCGACTACGTGCAGATTCAGAACCGGCCGCCGAGCAACCGGGGTGCGACGCTTGGCGGCGTCGATCGCCAGCGCGGTTATCCGCGTGGACGCTTCAATGACAAGGCTGCGATCAACTATACCGTCGAGCTCCGCCTGATCCCGAGCTGGGACCCATTTCGCAGCTGGCCGCTTATCCGTAATTGGCCGTGGCGCTGGTGGCAGGTTGTGGGTTTCGCCGAAATTGGCCGCGTTGCGCCGTCGTGGAATTTCGGCGACCTGCACGACGACATGAAGTGGACGGCAGGCGCTGGTATTCGTGTCATGATTGGCGGCGGTATCATTCGCCTCGACCTCGCGACCTCGGAGGAGGCAAGTGTCTTTTGGGTGATGGCGAAACAGGCGTTCTGACTGGTCTGGGCGCATAACGTGGAATTTACGAAACTTCCGCGCCGTACAGCTCTCGCATTCGCATACCTCTGCGGGGCAAGTTGTGCCGCGCTTGTCGCGGGATTGTTGCTCGATCAGCCTCAATTTGCCGCCATCGCAAAAGTCATCGCATCGACGGCGCTCGTCGCCACGGCAATTTCTGCCGGCGCTTTCGCTTCCCGCTATGGCGTAGTCATACTTGTTGGACTGTTTCTTTCGTGGTTCGGTGACGCGTTCCTGATCGGCGAAAGCGAACGATGGTTTTTGTTCGGCCTCGTAAGCTTTCTCCTCGCTCACGTTGCCTACATTACGGCGTTTATCGGGGTGGGCGTCGACCGTACCTGGACACTCGCGGCGACCGTTCCGATCATTTTCATCGCTGTATTGGTTCTCTTGTGGCTGGCACCCCTGGTACCTGGCGGCCTTGCGTGGCCCGTACGAATCTACACGGCCGTGATCAGTCTGATGGTCATCACCGCATTCGGAACGCTGGGTGCCGGCGCATCGCCGCTGATCGTCGCCGGGGCATGCCTGTTCTTTATGTCTGACTTGTCAGTAGCAGCGACGCGATTCGCGGACCCGCTGTTTCCAACCTACGTACTGGGATTGCCACTCTATTACGCCGGGCAGCTCTGCCTCGCGCTAAGCGTGTCTACGGCTCGTTGACTCAGGGCCTGGTACCGCTAGAATTCCGGGGCATGCGCACCCGAAATTTTTCAATTGTACTGGCCACCCTCCTTGCCGCCTGCGGTGGCGGCGGTGGCGGCGGCTCGATCGCGACTCCGCCACCTCCTCCACCTGGCCCGCCCGCCACTGCGATTACCGCAATCCAGGGCAACGGCCCGGTGAGCCCGCTGGTCGGACAGGACGTCACGATAACAGGCCAGGTGACCGGCGACTTCCAGTCGAACGACGGTGATCCGCAGCACGATCTCGGTGGGTTTTTCGTCCAGGGTATTCCCGACGCGGACTTGCAGACCTCCGAAGGCATCTTCGTTTTTGACGGCAGCGCGCCGGCGACCGACGTGGATGCCGGCGACGTCGTCGAGGTCATCGGTACCGTGAACGAGTACTTCGGCGAGACGCAACTAAACGCTACGAGCGTTCGCGTTGTCGGCGTCGGTTCAGTCTTGCCGTTCCCGCTCAATTTTCCCGCTTCTGGAACGATAGCCAACAGCGACGGCGACCTCATCGCCGACCTCGAGCGCCTTGAAGGCATGCTCATTCGCTTGCCGCAGGGCATGACAGTTTCCTCGCTGCACGAACTCGAACGTTACGGCGAAGTACGACTGTCATCCGGCGGCCGGCCGGTACAGTTCACGAACGACAATGCTCCTGACGTGGCAGCGTATAACCAACACCTGGCGACCATCGCTTCGCGACGCATCGTGCTCGATGACGGCCGCCGTGCGATGAATGCGACGCCTGTCCGTTACCTGGACGCCGGGTCGGCGACCGCCTATTCGATCCGGGTTGGCGACGAAATTATCGACGTGACCGGCAACCTGCGATACTCCCGCGGCAGTGGCGGGGCCGGTACCGAAACCTGGCGTCTCGTGCCGACGATCGATCCTCAATTCGACAACGCTAATCCGCGACCCGGTGCTCCGGTTATTGGCGGCTCACTGCGCATTACTAGCTTCAATACGCTCAACTTCTTTACGACCATCGATTCAGGCCAAAACATCTGTGGGCCGTCAGGAAACAGCGGCTGTCGTGGCGCCGACAGCAGTGCAGAATTCAATCGCCAACTCGCAAAGTTCGTGACCTCACTCATCATGATCGACGCCGATATCGTCGGCCTGAACGAGCTCGAAAACAACGCGTCGACGTCATTGCAGGAAATCGTCGCTGCACTGAACAGCGCACTCGGCGCAGGCAGTTACGGTTTTGTGGATACGGGCACCATCGGCAGTGACGCGATCAAGGTAGGGTTCATTTACAAGCCCTCGACGGTCACACCGCAGGGTGCGTTCGCGGTACTCGACAGCAATGTCGATGCGCGGTTCGACGACAATCGCAGTCGTCCGGCGCTCGCGCAGACTTTCTTGCAGGACTCGAATGGCGCGGTGCTAACGGTGGTAATCAATCACCTGAAGTCGAAAGGCTCAAATTGTGATAGTGCTGGAGACCCGGACACGGGCGACGGCCAGGGCAATTGCAACCTGACGCGCAGCAATGCGGCAGCAGCCATTGCGGACTGGGTCGCGCTGGATCCGACTACGAGCGGTGATCCCGACTACCTCATCATGGGCGATTTGAATGCCTATGTGGCCGAAGATCCCCTGACCGTCCTGAAGTCGGCAGGGTTCGCCAACCTCGTCGAGACGGCCGGCGGTAGCAATGCGTATTCCTTCATCTTCGACGGCCAGGCCGGAGCACTCGACCACGCGCTTGCGTCGCCAAGCCTGGTGCCGCAGGTGACCGCAACCATCGAATGGCACATCAATGCCGACGAGGCGCCGCTGATCGACTACAACCTCGACGCCGGGCGAGACCCTGCACTGTTCGACGACACGACGCCATACCGCTCCTCGGACCACGATCCCGTCATTGTTGGCCTGGATCTGACCAACTAACGCATCTCACTGTAGAATGTGTTACTTGCAGTGGGGGCTCGTGGTGTCGACAACAAAGAAAACTGGTTTTGTTGCCGTTCTGGCAGCGCTTTTCGTCAGTAACAGCGTATCTGCACAATCACATTCAATGCACGACGGACCTGTGATGAATTATCACAGAATCGACGAGCGGCTCGTTACCGGCGGCCACCTTGTCGACGACGGGCTGGCAACATTGAAGGCACAGGGTGTGCAGGTCGTCATCGATCTTCGAGACGATCCGCCATCCGGTCAGAAAGAGAAGCTCGCCCGCGAGGGAATCGAATGGATCAACATCCCGGTGATGTGGCGAGATCCCAAAGCAGCGGACTTTGAGCGCTTCAGCGAGACCATGCGTGAACATCGGGATGACCACGTGCTGGTGCAATGCGCGGCAAACTACCGGGCATCGGCGATGACGTATCTGTACCGCGTCACGGTCGAAAACGTGCCGGAAGACGAGGCCGCCGAGGATCTGCGTGCTGTGTGGAACCCGGACGAAACCGAAACGTGGCGAGACTATATAGATAGCATCAAAGCCTCGGCGCCTTGACGATCTCGAACGCGTCCTCCAGAACAAGAATTGAAGGGGGAATACGATGGGCAATTACGGCGAACGTATCGATGACACAACCGTGCGGTTTGAACGACTGCTTCCAGGCCCTGTGGAGCGTGTCTGGGAATACCTCACGGACAGCGACAAACGCGGCTCCTGGTTCGCGTCCGGCAAGACCGAACTGGAAGTGGGCGGCAAAACGGAGATGCACTTTCACAATTCGTCGTTATCATCGCAACCGGACATAGATCCGCCTGAGAAGTACAAGGACATGCCTGAGGAGATGTCTTTCGGGGGCACGGTAACGCGTTGCGATCCACCTTTTCTGATCGCGTATACCTGGGACTTCGAAGATGAGCAGTCCGAAGTCAGTTTCGAATTGCAGGAAGCAGGCGACAAGGTTCGCCTCGTGTTGACACACCGCAGACTCAGTAGTCTCGACGAGGTTCTCAGCGTTTGCGGCGGCTGGCACACACACCTCGACATACTCGAGGACATGCTCGAAGATCGCGAGCCACAGGCATTCTGGAAGATGCATGCGCCGCTCGACGCAGAGTACGAGCGGCGCTATCGGTAGTCAGCTGTAGACGGGCTTGCTGTGGGAGCGCGCCCCAGCGCGCGATGCAAGATTCAATCGCGCGCTGGGGCGCGCTCCCACAGCCAGGGCTCACATAGACCAGTTAGCCTACTCCGGCTTGCGGAACTTCAGCGTCATGCGGTTGGACTCGCCGACCGCGATGTATGTCGCCTTGAGTTCCTCGTCCTCACGACTCGTCGCAAACGTCGGCGGCAGGCGCCAGACGAAGTCATCCGTCGTAGGCTGATCGGCATCGTTGGCATTCATGTCGCTCTCGGCCACGAACTCGAAACCGGCGGCGACTACCTGATCGATGACGAATTTCTTCTTCAAATAACCGTTTGCACCGTTCGCCCAGTCGTCGGGCATGTCGTCACGGGCGTGATGCTGCACGACGCCGAGGATGCCACCCGCCTTCAGCGCGTTGTAGGCATCAGCTAATGCCATATCGAGGTAGTTACCTTTGCCCTCGGATTGGAAACGCCCAACGTTGTGAAGAAGTCGGACAAAAAATACGACATCTGCCGTCCCGGCGACTTCCTCAGGCATCTCACCGAACCAGAAGGCGCCGATGCTGGCGCCGTTTTCACCGCGCCACTCCTCGGCGTCGGCCGGCCATTTCTCAAGCCATTGACTCATCTCGGCCATAAATTCTTCGGTGGCAAACGGGAAGTTCGGCCACAGATCCAGCGGATAATTGGCGCCGATAAGGTGCCCTTCACCGCCGAGATAAGGCAGCAATACCTTCGTGTACCAACCACGGCCTGGAAGCCCTTCGACGATCGTCATGCCGGGTTCGATACCGAAAAACTCGAGTGTCTCCTGAGGGTGGCGATACTGGTAGCGCGCCTTGACCTCGTCGGGCTGGGCATCGAGCAATGCCGCCAGCTGATCCTCTTCCACGGCCGGTGCTTCTTCGACTGCCGCTGCCGGCTCGGCAGCAGATTCTGCCGGCGCCGCGTCATCCGCGGACTGGCAGGCGACAAGAAACGCGCCGATAAAGACAAGTAGTAATCTGTTCATGGCAGTTCTCGTTATTCTTTGTGGGCGAACGATTATGGTCCCCCGGTGACGAGCAGACAAGCCGGACCCGAATCAGTCGAGTTTTTGCAGCATTTTCAACGTGATATCACGCATCGAATCGATCTCGAGCACGATCGCGTCCTTGCTGGACCGGTCGGAGCCGAGCCCTTCCCAATGCTCGTCCCAGCTTGCACGCAATGAGACAGCGGCTGCCGGTATTGGTTCTTCGAGAACCTGGGTCAGGTCGTTGATCGTGAACACGGTTGCCCAGCCGGTTCTCGCCGCATTCTTCGCGACCGTGTCACTGTCGAAATGCAGGTGATAAACGAGTTCGCGCAATTCGCCGAGCTTCAGCAGCACCTCGAACGAGGCCTGCCGCTGATTGCGGTTGTACTCGCTTTTCTCATTGCGCCACGTGTTGTAGCTGAGGCTGCCGACGGCGATAAACACGCTGATCACTGCAACCAGGTTACGCTGCAGTTGCTCATGGAATCTGGCGAACGGTCTCATTGTTTACAGAGACCGCGACGGGTGCGGAATTATTTCAGAATTGCGGGCTTCACCGGCCAGAGATGCTCCTCCCCGGTTCTGCGCAACCACAAGAGCCAGCCTACGACCACCACTCCAGCTGCCGCGATGCCAGCCAGGAACAGGAAATAATGCTGGAATCCGACGAGACCGGGATTGGCGTCGAGTATCCGGCCTGCGATCGGCGCAAAGAAGACCTCCGGCGTGTAACCGACGAGCGACACGAAACCGACTGCCGCTCCAGTCAGATACGCCGGCGTGCGGTTCTCCTCGAGGAGCGCGAAGTAGATACCGCGCAACGAGAACACGGCGAAGAACGAGACAAACAGGTTCGCATAAATGATGTTGAGTGCCGCCGCATCAGATGCGGACACGCCGAGAAGACAGTACGACATGATCAGTACGACGAATGCAACGCCGATCGTACGCGCAGCATTGAAGCGATCCGCGACAAGGCCGGCAATGACCGCTCCGAATGGCCTGACCCATGCACCGTAGGTGGACAGCGCTGCTCCGCGGACTTCGTCCATGCCGAGCACCTGCACGGCGTACAAGGAATAATTATCGAGGCCCTTGTAGCCGCAATAGGCACAGATAATGATGGCTGCCTGAGCCCAGATGACCGGCCGCCGCAATACGACGGCCATACCGTGTAATGGGTTGCTGCGCTTGTAACTGATGGGATCCGGAACCGGTACCGTCAGCCAGGCCAGGATACCGGCGCCGAGCGCGGCAAAACTGTAGACGAAGATGATGCTCTGCATGCCGGCGCGACGAACATCGTCACTCGCAAGCCCGACATTCTCGGGCATGATTGCGGCGAACACGGCAAGAGCAAGCGTCGAGACCAGGGCAGCAGCCAGCCCCCGACCTCCTTCAAGCACCCCGAACGCCACGCCTTGCGACGACTGCCCTCCCCACTCGCGGGTCGCGCGAATCAGGGCACCCCAGAACAGGAAAATTGTGGTTACGCCCCAGAAGGCGTAAAGAAACGCCATATTCACTGCGGCCGGAATCGTCGCCATGTAGAAGCCGCCGGCAGCTGTCGCGAACAGCGACGCCGTGAGCAGTGTGCGTGCCGGATAGCGGTCTGCGAGCGCCCCTCCGGGGAAATACGCGATCATTGCCGTAACACCGTAGAGCGCGAAAAGATCGCCAGCTTGCGTATTGGTAAATCCGAACACCTCGAGAAACGTTGGCCTGAAAAAGCGCGCGGTGTGGAAAGGCAGCCCGAATATCATTTCGCCCGCGATGATGAGCGAGAACATTGTGATTAAGCGAGGCACGCGCTTAGTATACGGTACGAGGAATTTCCACGAGACTTTGCAACGAGGACAACCCATGCGGCTCTCGAGACTTTCAGCACTTGTAATGCTCCTGTCGGCGCAGGCACTGGCCGGCGCGCCGGCGACGATGCGCGTCGATTTCTATCACACCGGCAATCACAAATCGGAGATGTTCAGTCTCGACCAGGTGGTGATAGAGCCGTTGCCCTGGACCGGCAATATGAATCAACCGCTCGACGAGACGCGCCGCGGCAAGTACCTGTTCGAGATTGTTGATCCGGAGGATGGCAGCATCGCCTGGTCGCGCAGCTTCAGTAGTATTTACGGTGAGTGGGAAACAACGGGCGAAGCACGCAAGATCAACCGCACGTATCACGAGTCTCTGCGTTTTCCTGCACAGGATGAAGAATTTGAGGTCGTTCTGAAGAAACGGTCAGCTGACAACTCATTCGAGGAAATCTGGCGCACCGCGATTGATCCGGACGACTACATGAACCACCGCGAATCGGCGGCGTACGCCGACCAGGTTGTTGCTATACACGAAAGTGGCGATCCCGCCACGAAAGTGGACCTGCTGATTCTCGGCGACGGTTACACAGCAGAGGAACACGACAAGTTCATCGCTCGCGCGCAGGAACTGACGGACATCCTGTTCGAGACGTCGCCATTCAAGGAACGCAAGAACGATTTCAATGTTTGGGCGCTGGCCCCGACCACCGGCGAATCCGGCGTGTCGCGACCGTCGACGAATACGTATCGAGATACGCCGTTGGGGACGACCTACGATGCGTTCCGTGCAGTGCGCTACGTACTTACTTTTGACAACAAGAACATGCGACGCATCGCCTCGTCGACCCCATACGACTTCATAGAAATACTCACGAATACGGAAACCTACGGCGGCGGAGGTATTTACGGGCTATTTAGTACCGCGGCCGCCGACAGCGAGTGGGCGCCTTATCTCTTCGTGCACGAGTTCGGCCACCACTTTGCGGGTCTTGCCGATGAATACTATACGAGCGCGTCTGTTTACGAGCCGCCCGCAAAGATCGTCGAGCCGTACGAGCCGAACGTGACCGCACTGCTCGATCCTGAGGAACTCAAGTGGAAACACCTTGTCGCACCCAATACGCCCCTGCCGACGCCGTGGCCCAAAGCCGAGTTCGAGGAACATTCCGTTGCCGTGCAGGAGCGCCGCGCAGAGATGCGTGCCGCCAACGTCTCGGAAGACGAAATGAACGCGCTGTTCCGTTACACGAAAGAGTACTCGGAGGAGTTATTCAGCAAAGCCGATCACCGTGACGACATCGGCGCCTTCGAAGGTGCAATTTACGAAGCGGAAGGCTATTTTCGGTCGGAGCAGAACTGCCTGATGTTCACGCGCACGGATTATTTCTGCCGCGTTTGCGCTGCGGCCATCGAGGACGTCATTGACGAATACACTCAAGGTCCGCCCTAAACTACTGTTGCTGATCTCAGCAGCATTGCTAACGGCGTGTGTGAGCGACCCGAGCGAAATTCGCGACCCGGGCATCGAGAAGCGTGCAATTCAATGTGCGCACGATGAGACACTCTCGTGCACTGAGAAGATGGGCAAGACAGTGAGCTGCACGTGCAGTAGCCGGGACGACCTGCGCGAGATACTCGAGCCGGAGATGCACAATAAGTAGTGGCGGAAGCTACAGTGTTGCGAGCTCTTCGACGGAGTGGTCCGCGATGCCCAAAGATTCCGGTGTTCGCAAGGCCTCGGCCCTGTAGTCGTGTGCCATTACTATCGAGGCAACGTTTATAACTGCATCTATGCCAGGCGTCGCAACGCCGATCTGCTGGCCGAGCGTCGACATAAACACCAGTCCGTAGCCGACGTCTTCATTGAGGTAGCGATGATCCAGCTGCGGCTGGGCACCGATACCCAGAAAGCCCGGCGCCTTGCGGTAGCCGGAGCCATAGTTGGCTTCCAGCATGTAGCCTTGAAGCATGCCTAATTCGGGGTCGGGCAGAATGGAAATGCCTAGTTCCTTACCAATAGCGATGCGTTCCTTGTCGAGGGCCTCAATCAGGCGGCCGACCGAATCGCTCACACCTTCTTCGTAGAACAGGAAATCCCCGCCCGTCATTTCGATGCGGGCGGCATTACTCAAAGTCACCGCCGGATGAATGATCGGGTTGGCATTCTGCAGACTCGTTTGCAGGACGCTCTCCGCCGGTTCCATGCTCGGATAGACATCCGCGATGAGCGCCAGAATGTCGCCTGTATGGCTGCCCGGCAGAGCCGCCAACAGGTTACCTGCCTTGAGTTTCAAAAATACGCGGATCCTGCCCGGCTCGGTTAGCCGTACGGCATAGTGCAACGTGGAGGTCTCTGCGACACGGACGGACTCGTCGTTAAGCGCCAGCCCGGCAGCACGTTTGAAGGCCAACGCGCCGCCACAGGAACCCGGAGTGACGATTACCGTTTGTCCGGCACTCAGCTCGCCGGCCACGGCTTCGCCGAATGGCTCGGTGCTGTAGGCCGGGCCGACAACGTAAATCAGCTCAACGCCCTGCAAAGCCTCGTCAATGTCATGGCCTGAATAGGCTATCGGCCCGAACCCGGAGATATCGCCCTCCGCATTGATTCCGCCCTGCTCGGCGATCATCGCGATATTGTCGGGAAATTGCTCGAAATCGAACACGCGAACGTCGTGCCCATGGAACGCACAATCGAATGCCACGGTAGTGCCGCCGGCGCCTGCGCCTAGTACAGTGATCTGCATGAGTGCCTCTTGGTCTGTGTTCCCAATTACGCCAAGTGGGCGACTTTAACGCAGATCAACGTGGCTTCGTTATCCGTATAAGGCGCATCGCATGCTAGTTCGCTGCTGCGTAATCTTTAATAATTTCTCCAAGAAGCTTGTTGTATTCGATCAACTCCTCCCGGTATGGTCCGACCTCATCATTGGCCATCTGAATAAATGTGTCTCTTGTGTAACCCTGAAAAACGACTCCAAGAGGCCCGGCTTTCTTCCACGCGTTGTTCGTATTCGTATTTTTCTCAAAGAACTTCCATCCTTTGTCAAACGTAACATCAACTTGAGTATGCATGAATTCATTGATCTTACTGCGAAGAAACCGGGCTACAATTTTAGCGTAGACGAATCGAGACACGTACGAAAAAGGCGCGCAGATGACGCCTCCTACTTCTGGAATCAGCCCGCAAAGCGCTCCAACCACGTCATTGATACCATCCATCCCCGCAATATAGACAGTGATGATTTGTTCGTTTGCCCACCCTCCTCCGGGAGCCTCATCTTCGTCAACAAAATCATGTGCCTTTGCACGTGCGATTTCATAACCGAATCTCACAATAATGGAATCAGGCCAGGTAGTCGTTCGCTCTATGGCAGCGGTGATCTTCTTGCTGTCCCTTGCACCGACGTCCTGTTTGAGCATCTCGTTGAAGACCTTGTTCGACGCTTTCATCTCCTCTGCAAGTACGCTGACGAAAATGCCCGTGACGATTGACTCGGAGTCCACGTCCAGTTTCTTCTCCAGTGCATCACTAAGTCCTTCCGCGATCTTCCCGGTAATTGTGGGAACGATCTTCTCGTTGAACAGTGTCTCCGCCTCTGCACGTGCCGACTTGATCATGGAATTTGAAGCGTTCCGCACTTGTTTCTTCCAGTCGCCGACATTGCTTTCCATGTAAGTCATCAGGCACGCAACTCTCGGCTTGGATTTAGCGATTTTTTCGAATCTCGCGATCGCCTGATCGATGATTTGACCGTCGGTCGCGTCGCCACTCAGCGCCGCATTCAGGCGATTCGGAATGTCACGGGTCAATTTGGCTTCCAGCTCTTGACTTGCATTCCTGATGAGCCCTCCCGGATTGCTCCTGGCCTGGCCGATAAGGTCAGGCAGCTTGCCCTGACCTCGCGAATTCGATATGCAGACGAGAAGTTCCTGCAAGCCCAGTTGAGTGGCGGCGCCTACGAATTCCTGAAACTCGAGGTGGTCCATTGCGCCTTCGATTCTGTCGCTTATGTTTCCAGCTGCTTCTGTGGCCGCACCGGCTACAGCCGCAGCCGCCTGGTTGGCCCGCTGCCTGGCGAGTTCAGCTGCCCTTTGTGCATCCGCTTTCGCTTTTGCCGCTTTTCGCTGCGCCGCTAAAGCCTGTTGGCGGGCTTTTTCCTTGGCCTTTGCGGCCGCATCGCCTAACAGCCCTTTGGCATAAATGCCGCTGTATGACCCAACGGCTTCCAGCACCGTGCCATCACTGGACAGCAAGGCAATATCGTGTGAGTCACTAAACTCGTCAGTCCCTGGGGCTGAGACCGCAATGACCCCGGACACCTCCTCACTGTGCTGTCCCGACGTGGCAGCCAGGTTGAATGTTTCACCGTCGGCCAACCGAATAAGCTGCAGAACTGATTCGGCAGCAGATACAAAATAGTCACCAGCCGGCAGCAAGATATCCTCGCCTTCAGCATCATTGAAATGCACCGCCTCGACGATCGTTATGGTCCTTAGTAATGCATCATCGCTTGATATGGATTGACCGCTCGCCGGAAATGAAACGGTGAGCATGAAAACAATCAGTATTCGAAAGAGTTTGTCGCGCATGAATCGATACTCCCCTATTAGTAATCGAGTAATTCTGCGATCAGGATATCCGGCAGCGGCTGCCGATTTCTTGAATTTGCCAGTTTGGCTTTGTCGTTGTTATTAACTAAGCGTAGCGGAAGATTGGTGACATGCCAGTTGGCCAACTCAGCCTGGCCTTCTCCGGCGGCATCAAATACGCGCTATCGGTCCTGGCGCTGGCGGTCGGGCGCCGGGATAAGGACAGCAGGAAATGGCCCAAAGCGGACACTAAAAACTTGGTCTACACTTAGTCGTGTACGCACCGTATCCGGAGTTAAAAGCACCGCCCCTCGGCTCACGTATGGAGACAACACAATGAATAAATCAGTCCTGACGCTACCCGTATTTCGGGCTCGACCAAAGCTGGCATTAATCGCCGTGATGGGAACAGCTTTGCTCCTGTGTAATAGCAATGCCGTGGCACAGGCGGGCTCAAAGGAGTCACAGAAGTTCCTGGACTACAGTCAGGATGCCAGGGATACACTCGTCGATGCGAAGTCCGAACTCACCTCAACCGTAGCTCTGTATAACTCGTTGATAGCGGGCGAGGCCAAGAAACCGGAATCGACGTACAAGAAGCTCATCAAGGCTCTCGAGAAAAGCGAGAAAGTCGCGGGGAAAACCCGTGATCGCGTTGAGAAAATGCAGACTCAAGCAGACAAGGTATTCACTGCATGGACGCAAGAACTCGAAAGTTACGAGAACGAACAGCTCAAGGAGCTTGGTATTCAGCGACTGGAGGCGTCTAAGCAACGGTACGGCGTCATGATTGAGAGAATGGAATCGACCAGCGAGGCCTATCGTCCATTAGTTAGTTCGCTGCACGATCAGATCAAATTTATGGGATTCGATCTGAGCCCCGAGGCGATGAGTGCGTTGCAGGATCCCGCTCAGGAACTAAATGCTATGGCGGAGGAATTGTTTGCACGGATCGACGCTGTGCTCAATCAGGAGCAGCAGGACGAGGCCGCAATCGCGGAGCAGAGCGATACGATGGCGGATGAGAGTGATACGCTTGCCGATCAGAGTGATGTGCCAGCCGATCAGGGCGAATAATTTGCCAGAACATTGAACGCGCCTGCTCACGGCCAGGAGCGGTCAGTCGCATTCTCTATTTTTCTTGCGCGGCACCGAGTCTGTAGGAATCGATGATGCCGATTAGCCAACATGCTCCCAGAACAATCAGAGCAGTATTCTCTACGAGACTATTCGCGCCACTAGTGGAATTTGAAACCATTTCTGCAATTGCGTCTGTTTCAAGGGGAATATCACCGCTATTGATACGATCGATAATGATCAGCGCCCGCTGAATTACCCTTGTCACGATTACTGAAAGCGCTACCAGCGCCGAAAGCATGAGGACAGAACCCCGTAGATACTGTTTCAAGACCATATGCCCGATGCCAGGAAAGACCAGGCCAGACAACAGCGCAGCTTTTGAAGATCTCTTCATTTGTGCACTATAGGCTTATCAACGCTCGCCTGTATGTCTGCTTTCACCTATAGCGGACGCTCAGATCACCAGAAAATCACCAACATTACGGACAGCTATCGGCCAATAGCGGTCGATCAAGTAAGGCGTTACGACTCCTAACCACCGCTTTTCCCAAGCTTCTTGAGACCATACCTCTTCATAGCGACAGGCATCTTAAAATTGCTGTTCTTATTTCAGATCACAAATTCAGTTGATCACGCCAAACATGCGGAGAAGCACGGACATAAAGAAGAATACGACTAAGGCTGCCGCAATCAGGACTCCTATGACTGCCAGGAGCCCACCCTTGATCGATGCTCCGTGTTCGCCAGGAGCTAGCTTGCGCCCTGCAAAATGCGTAGCCACGCCGGCCAAACCAATGACTAGCAATACACCGAGTTCACCTCCTGACAATCGCCAGTCTTCAAAGACCCCCGCGTACATGATCACCCCGACAATTACTAGCATCCCTGCGAATCGGAGAAATCGCCCACCGAAATGCGTGCCATCCTGCGTTACTTGGGGATCATCGTCTGGCTCATTTGGAATTTGCGGCGAATTTGTTGGCATTTACGCTCC
>Ga0255054_10001104_pt1 | contig 15891 bp, 13 predicted proteins | sample JV7_2_23_MG_FD_188634 | JGI IMG/M metagenome (GOLD analysis project Ga0255054, IMG submission 188634) | Seawater microbial communities from Jervis Inlet, British Columbia, Canada - JV7_2_23 | ecosystem: Environmental > Aquatic > Marine > Inlet | place: Canada: British Columbia | collected...
GTGCGCGTAAAGCGAGCCGAGTCCCCGCGCTGCACGCTGCGCAAGCAGAATCCACACGAGTTCACGCGAGCGCGGGCTGTCGTCATAAAGGCCTGCGTGCATGAACATCTCCTCGACGCCGGTTGCCGTGCCTTCGTTGCGGCTATCGAAGATGTTGTAGAGCAGGGCACCCTGGCGAATCGGGCTAGCGTGCGGTTCGGTGTCCATGCGTGCGAGCTCGAACCAGTGATAGAAATGCGTAAACAGCGGCGCCGGATCGTAATGTGCGGTGATCGAGAAGAAATTACGGGTTTCCTCGGGAACGAACGCGCCCATGTGGGCGAGGAGCGCCGGCTTCATGTAGTCGGTCACGGTAACGATCTGCTGCTTTTCGAGGAAGCGCATGATGCGCTCGACAGCCTCGCGGGCTCTTGCGTCATACTCCTCGGGCGTGCTCGCCGCGATCATCGGCGGCAGGTCACGATTACGCTGTTCCTCGAGCTTGAGCGAGGCCCAGGCACGGTCGAGTTCGCGCTTCAGCAGGCGCACCTCGTCCTCCCAGGTGAGCGGCACCAGGTGCACGTTTTGCTGGTACCAGGTGTAGTTGTCCTTGCCGATACCGGAGGGGCCGGTCTTTGAAGGCGCTCTGGCTATCAGCCACTCGATCAGTTCAGCAGTTGCCGCGCGGGCACTGGTAATGGCTGTCTTGAGGTCATCGCCGGCATCATCGCCGACCATTTCAAGGAGCTGTTTGAGGTCCTTCCGGTCCTGGCTAACGTCACGGATTCCGGTAGCCCAAAGATCGCTCGCATCGCCGGTGAGATTCGATTGCGCCTGCTTCAGGAGTGGCGGAATGACGCCAAGTTCTTCGATCAGGCGCTGTTCCTCAGACGACGACAAAGGGAACTCGTAGGTCCAGATCTCGACAACGGCATGGTGCGTCGGTCCCTCATGCGCGGGAACGTCGCTCCGTTTCATCCAGACCGTGTTGTAGAAAGCCGGGTCGCGGGCCCAGGGCTGCAACACCCGGCGATTGAAGTCGTAGCCGTTCATTTCGGCACGGACGAGATGCCAGTCGACTTGTTGCGGGACCGGCCAGGCACCGATATCGAAGGCCATAAGCCGTTCGCGTAATGCCAGGAAGTCATCCTGACGGGCCTTGAAGCGCTTGGCCGTGTAGTCGGGCGCGCCGTCGAGGAGCGGCGGTGACTCGAATTCTCGCCATTCGGCGAACAATTGCAGGAGATCGTCGTGGCTCGCGTCCGCTGCCGTGCTTGTTACCGAGGAGAGCAGCAGTAAGACGCAAGCCAGTGTGCGTGCCGGGAAAAAATGTCGGTTTCTCATGGTTCTTCAATCAGCAGGATCGAAGCGCCACTATACTCCGAGTCGTCAGTGAGACCGATACGGGCGCCGGAAATGATTGACCAGCCCGATCACCAGCAGCGCCAGCGAGGTCCACATCGAAATACGCCAGTGGCTGGTCGCGTTCCTCACTATTTTGAAGTCCGCGACGTAAATCGTCTCGCAGGCGCCGTTACCGGTATCGGTGCGTGTCGTACTCGTACCGCGCTTGCCGGCATCGCCGCTGGAGTAACTCGAAAGGTATCCACGGACCCGTATCTGATCGCCGACCTGGATCTTTTTCACCTGCCTGCGCACGAAGTCATCATCTGAGATCAGGTGATTGTTGGAAAGCTGATTCATATCGAAGGCATCCCAGGCGTCCTGATCGCGGGTTTTTACGTTGCACGTAAAAATGCCGTTCCAGAAATTGATCTTGTGCAGGCGCGGGTTGCCGGGATTGTCGCCCCAGATGACGCAGACATCGAGCATGTTGAGGTGATCGTTCGCCAGCCGATGCATGCGGCTGTTGTCGTCATGGTGCCTATACGAAACGACCATTCCGGTAATGTCGTAGGCGTACTCTGGCTCAACGCGATACGCGACGTCGTTGAAAAAGATGTCGAAAGGCTTCTTGCGTGTCGAAGTTTGTGCGGGCTCGCCGTCGAGCTCGGGCACATAGTCGATGTTTCGCGGCAGCTCGTTTCGATTCCAGAACGAAACGAGCAGCCAGATGAAGCTTACTGCGATGAGAATTCGATTGAGCTGCATTGGACGACCGACAAATAGTTCGTAAGACTGAGGGTACTAGAAGGTCGTCGCCTGGCAAGTGACAAAGATCTCAGCACGCGAATAAACCCCGCAACCCTTCAGGCGATGTTCATGTATTTTTCAGGGGCCGTTAAGCAGCCCGGCCTTATCCTGTACGCGACATCAGGAAAAAGGCCAATACGGCCCGAATGGAGAACGTCATGAACATCGTTATCGCCGCAGAAAAACCCAGCATCGCCACATTGCTGAGCGAGTACGTAAATCGCCGCGTTAACCCGGAAGACATCAAAGTCTCCGAGAACCCGGACGAGACCGGTAGCTTTTTTGTAGGACTGAAATTCGACCGTTACGTTATGTCACCTAACGGTCAAATCACAGCCGATACGCTGCACTTGCGTGACTAGTCGCCGTCTTCTTCTGTGGCCGGCGCCAGGTCGTCGGTCATGTCGGTCGGCGCATCAGGTGCCTCAGGAGCTTCCGCTGTCTCAGGAGCTTCAGCTTCCTCAGGAGCCTGCGGTGCTTCGGGCGCGGCCGATGCAGCCGGCGCTTCGCCAGAACCACAGTTCCATCCCCAGCTTTCCAGCTTCGACACCAACTCCGCAGCTTTCTCTTCGCAGTAGCCCGCCTGCTGGCTAGCGCTCCACAGCACCTGGTCTTCACCGGGCGCTTCCGAATCCTTGTAGTAATGGACCTCGCACGGCACGCTCACGCCGGGTTCGGACATGATAACGACGCGTCTCGTCATGTCGCCGTAGGTGCACTGGGTGGTGGCATCGCCTTGTGCCAGTACGGCACCCGGAACGATCGTCAGGAGGAGGGTAATCAGGCCTTGATTTCGCATGTCGCTCACCGCTTTGTCGTTGCGAATTCCCGAAGTATAGCAACGTGGTAGACTTCCGGCGGTTTCAAATCAGGGTTGAAGATCATGTGGAGAGCACTGGGCGGATTACTGGCAATTGGCATGCTGGCTGGCTGTGGACAAAAGGATGCGGCTGAGTCCGATTCCCAAACAGATCTGACCGAAGATCCCTATCTCTGGCTCGAAGAGGTCGAGGGCGAAAAAGCGCTCGCCTGGGTCGAGGGACAGAACAAAGTATCCGTCGGCCACCTCGAATCTCTGCCGACGTTTGCGCCATTCAAGGAGCGCAATCTCGAGATTTACAACTCTGAAGATCGCATCGCGGCGCCCGGGATGCGGGGCGACTTCGTCTACAACTTCTGGCGGGATGCAGACAACATCCGCGGACGCTGGCGGCGCATGTCGCTCGATGACTACGTGGCTGGCAGCAAGGAATGGGAACTCGTACTCGATATCGATGCGCTGGCTGACGGCGAAGACGAAGACTGGGTGTGGAAAGGCGCGCAGTGTCTGCGACCGGAATACCGGCGCTGCCTGTTGAACCTGTCACGCGGCGGCGCTGATGCCGTGGTCGTTCGCGAATTCGACGTCGAGGAGAAGGCGTTCGTCATGGATGGTTTCGTCGTCGCGGAGGCAAAACAGGAGGTCAGCTGGATCGATGAAAACTCACTTTTTGTCGGCAGCGACTTCGGCGACGGCAGTCTGACGGATTCGGGTTACCCGCGCACGTCCCGATTGTGGAAACGCGGGGTGCCGATCGAGGAAGCCACGGAAGTCTATGCCGGTGAGCAGGAAGACGTTGCGGCCGGTATTAATCGCAGCTGGGACAAGGAGACACCCTACGATCTGGCCTACCGGATCCCGAGTTTCTTTGAGTCCATCAATTATCTGTACACCGGGGATGGCGAATTTCAGCACATCGATATTCCGAACGATGCGCGTTTTCTCGGCATCATGGATGGCCAGATGCTGGTGCAGTTGAAAACGGACTGGCAGCTCGAGGAAATCACATACCCGCAAGGCGCCCTGATGTCGATCGCGTTTGATCGCTTCATGGGCGGTGACCGTGACTTTGAGGTTTTGATCGTGCCTGGTGCCTCTACGGCCATTCCCCGTGGCGGCATCGCGACGACTCGCGACTATGTCATCGTGCGGCTGCTCAACGACGTCGTGTCAAAGTTGGTTCGATTCTCCTACGTCGACGGTCAGTGGGTTCGAGAAGACATTGAGACAGAGGGCATCGGCACGATCTCTTTGGGCTCTTCGTCGGACGAATCCAACATCTTCTTTTTCACGTACGAGAACTTCCTCACACCCGATACGCTCTTTGTCGCCGACGACGGCGGCGAAACAATCAAACCATTGCATTCCTTGCCCGAGTTCTTTGATGCCGAGGGTATGACCGTCGAGCAGCATTTCGCGACCAGCAAGGACGGCACCAAGGTTCCCTATTTCCTGGTACTACCGGGGGATTTCGAAGCAAGCGGCAACACGCCCACGCTGATGTACGGTTACGGAGGTTTCGAGATCAGCCGCACGCCCAGTTACAGTGCAACGGTCGGTCACAGCTGGCTCGAGCGCGGTGGCGCCTATGTTGTCGCGAACATACGAGGCGGCGGTGAGTACGGGCCCGCGTGGCACCATGCGGCGCTCAAAGAAAACCGGCAACGAGCTTACGATGATTTCATTGCGGTCGGTGAGGACCTGATCGAGCGCGGCGTGACGAGTCCCGAGCATCTGGGCATACAGGGCGGTTCGAATGGCGGTTTGCTAACGGGAGTCATGCTCACGCAGCGCCCGGATCTGTGGGGTGCCGTAATCATCGCTGTGCCTCTGCTCGACATGAAGCGCTACAACAAGTTACTCGCGGGCGCATCATGGATGGCGGAGTACGGCGATCCGGATACCGACGATTGGGCGTTCATCAGTGAATACTCGCCGTACCAGAATCTTGATGAGGACGCGGACTACCCGACACCGTTCTTTACGACGTCGACGCGTGACGATCGCGTGCATCCCGGCCACGCACGCAAGATGGTTGCGCGCATGAACGAGATGGACCACGACCTGTTGTATTACGAGAATACCGTCGGCGGACATGCCGGCGCATCCGACAACGAACAGGTCGCGCGCGTGCAGGCATTGAGATACAGCTACCTGTGGGATCAGCTCGGCGGACCTGTGGAACCGTAAGCCGGCGAGCGAGCCGTCAGGTGAGTGGCCGCTCCTAAGTACATCCCATAATTGACGCCGTTCTCCTGTCGGCGCATAAAGCTCAGTTACTGCCGACAAAGGCAAATCTGACCAAAGTCAGAGACGCAAAGCCACGGGTCCTCGCTTCGTATTCGACGCTTCCGTCGATAGGTCCCCAAGATCGCCGGGCTGCCAATTCAGTTTGACTAGCCTAGGTGACAATCCATGAATACAAAACTACTCGCGATGCCTTTCTTGCTGTTACTAATACCGTGTCTGTTATTTGCGGAAAAACCTGCCGATGCGGGGGTCACTCTCACAGAGGTCCTAATTCTTGATGATTGGCCAGCCGCTCCTCCATTGTCAGAAGGAACAATGAAATGCCCAGGTGGAGAAATCGTAATGCTGAACCCGGTCACGCCGTATTGCGACGCCACTGGTCGAGTTCACTTTCGGGACATGGCTTGGTGGGCTTGCTACACATCGGCTGATCCGCGCCTGTCTGGCGTCGGGATGGCTACGGCCAATGGAAATTTCGATGCGGCCTACACCGGACCAGTCTGGGGAACGTGGACGATTGTGCCATCACCTGGCTGCGCCCCACTCGACCTGATCGACCCACCTGTGTATTGGAAAGGGACCTGGCAAGGCCAGCGCTCGCATGTTTGTGCTGACGGTTCATGTTTTTGGAAAGGCGATATTAAGTTGGTTGGAAAAGGATATGGAGGAGACATTGACGGTATTCACTTTACGGGCAACGAGCTGATCACCACGTATACACCGTTACCGGTTCCATGGGAGTTCATTCCGGGCTTTCCGCTAACCGGGCCGGAGGGGGTTATTACGGCTACAATTAAAGAATGAGCTGATGTCCGCTCTGCAGAACTGAATGAGTGGGGCCGTCACTTGGTGGCGGCCCTTTTCTCTACCGCTTGGGACTGATCCAGACCCGACCTTCAGAACCGAGGAGTCATCATCTAATATGATGAAAAAAGAAGAAGCTACGGAATTTGCTTCAAGGTGGTTACCTGCATGGACGGGGAATAATCCTGAAAAGCTGGCAAGTTACTATTCAGATGATTGTTTCTATTGGGATGCTGGTATACCGAATGGAGCGAATGGAAAAGCTGAGTTAATTGGCTATTTTCGAAAGTTGCTTGCCCAAAATCCTGATTGGGTTTGGAGTCAAATTGAAGCGATTCCGATGGAAGGTGGTTTTCTGAACAAGTGGTCGGCAAGAATACCGGTCGGCGAAAAGACACTTGAGTGCACCGGTGTTTGTTTCTTGCAGTTTGACGATCAAGGAAAGATCAAGAGAAATGAGGTGTACTTTGACCGAACAGAGCTGGTATCAGAGATTCATAGGTTGAAAAAAAGTACGTAATTCAATTGCAATTAGGCAAGCGGTTCGAAACGCGCCTGGAAAAAGCGCAGGTACTCGGGCTCGTAGACCATCTTCAGTCCGCGAATCTGGTCGCGTCGTGCGAAGACGTCGATAACAGACTCGGTGACGACATCCATATGCGCCTGCGTGTAGACGCGGCGCGGAATTGTCAGGCGCACGAGTTCGAGTGCCGGGCGCCGATTTTCCCCGGTTTCCGGGTTGCGCCCGGCGGAGACGTTGCCGCGTTCCATCGTGCGAATGCCTGACTCAATGAAGAGTTCCGCCGCGAGCGCCTGTGCCGGGTAGTCGTCCTGGTCGATGTGTGGCAAGAAACGTTTCACATCAATGAAAATCGCGTGCGAGCCAATAGGTTCGACGATCGGGATGCCCGCAGCCTCGAGTCGTTTGCCGAGGTAGCGCACCTGGCCGATACGGGCGGACTGGTGCTCATCGGTCACAGCCTCGCGAATGCCCTGTGCCATTGCCTCCATGTCCCGTCCTGCAAGGCCGCCGTAGGTGTGCAGACCCTCGTAGACGACAACGAGGTTTTGCGCTTTCTCGAATATTTCGTCGTCGTTACAAGCGAAGAAACCACCGATGTTCACCAGCGCGTCTTTTTTCGCCGACATTGTGCATCCGTCGGTTAGATCGCAGATCTCCCTGAGGATCTCGCGAACCGACTTGTCGCTGTAGCCGTCCTCGCGTTCGCGAATGAACCACGCATTCTCCATCGTGCGTGTCGCATCGAGCATGATCTGAATGTCGTGCTCGCGGCAGTAGCTGTGCAGTTCCTTGAGGTTCGCCATCGAGAACGGCTGACCGCCCGCCATGTTGACGTTGCCCTCGAGGCTGATATAGGGCACACGTTTCGCGCCCACCTTACGAACCAGTTTGTCGAGCTTGTCGATGTCGACATTGCCCTTGAACGGGTATTCGGATTGCGGGTCGTGCGCCTCATCGACAATGACATCGACGAATGTGCCGCCTGCAAGTTCCTGGTGCAGGCGCGTTGTCGTGAAATACATGTTGCCGGGGATGTAGTCACCCTGTTTGATCAAAATCTGCGACATAAGGTTTTCGGCGCCGCGGCCCTGGTGGGTGGGCACCAGATGCTTGTAGCCGTAATATTCCTGCACGACTTCTTCGAGGTGATAGAAGTTTTCGCTGCCGGAGTAGGCTTCGTCGCCCGTCATTATCCCGGCCCACTGCCGGTCGCTCATCGCCGAGGTGCCGGAGTCGGTGAGCAGGTCGATGTAAACGTCACGGCTGCGCGTTAGAAACGTGTTGTAACCGGCCGCGCGTATGGCCGCTTCGCGTTCTTCGCGCGTCGTCATTCTCAGTAGTTCGACCGATTTGATCTTGTAGGGCTCGGCCCATGTGTGGTGACCTTTTTCTGTCGGGTTCATCATGATTCCATCAATTAATTTTCAAATCTGGTGGTGACTCAGAGCCACTCGAAATGTGCAGTGAAATGTCGCAAAAACTTCGGCGCCTTTACGATGCGCATGCCGCGAATGTCGTTGCGCCGTTCCCATACGTAGTGGATGGCTTCGAGGACGTAGTCCATGTGACTTTGCGTATACACGCGGCGTGGTATCGCGAGGCGTACGAGGTCGAGTCGGGCAGGGCGCTCTTCTCCGGTGTGCGGATCCAGGCCGAACATGACCGTGCCGATCTCGCAGCCACGAATGCCCGCCTCGATGTAGAGTTCGACGGCAAGCGCCTGGCCCGGATACTGGAGTGGCTCGATGTGCGGCAGGAAGCGACGCGCGTCTAGATAGACGGCGTGCCCCCCGGCGGGAGCGACCACCGGGATGCCCGCATCGAGTAAGCCATTAACGACGTAGCGCGTCGAAAGCAGCCGGTAGTCGAGATAGTGCTCGTCAAGGATTTCCCGTAGACCGACAGCGATCGCCTCGAGATCGCGCCCCGCGAGGCCGCCGTAGGTCGGAAAGCCTTCCGTGAGAATCAGGATATTGCGCTCACGTTGCGCCAGTTCGGCGTCGTTCGTGCAGAGGAAACCACCGATGTTCGCGAACGCATCTTTCTTGGCTGACATCGTGCAACCGTCGGCGTAGCTGAACATCTCGCGGGCAATATCGATGACGGCGGTGCTCTCGTAACCCGGCTCTCGTAAGCGTATGAAATAGGCGTTTTCCGCGAATCGGCAGGCGTCGATGTAAAAAGGAATACCGGCTGCGCGTGCGATGCGGCTGATTTCGCGAATATTGGCCATCGACACGGGCTGACCGCCACCGGAGTTATTGGTGACAGTGACCATGATAAGCGGAATTCGCTCCGCGCCCTCTTCAGCAACGACTTTTTCCAGCGCTTCTATGTCGATGTTGCCCTTGAAGGGAAAATCGGAGTCGAGGTCGTCGGCCTCTGCGCAGGGCAGGTCGAGCGCTTTGCCGCCGCAGTACTCGATGTTGGCGCGCGTGGTATCGAAATGCGTGTTGTTCGGCACGACGGAATCAGGTCCAATCATCACGCTGAACAGGATGCGTTCGGCCGCACGGCCCTGGTGCGTCGGAATCACCTGTTCAAAACCGAAGATGTCTTTGACCGTGTCGCGGAAGTGAAACCAGCTCTTGGCGCCGGCATAGGACTCGTCGCCGCGCATCATGGCGCTCCACGCCTCGGAGGACATGGCACTGGTGCCCGAATCGGTCAACAGGTCGATGATGACGTCGTCGGCGCGCAGCATGAATGTGTTGTAGTGGGCCGCCTTTATCAGCTCCTCGCGCTCGGCGCGCTCGGTCAGCCGGATAGGCTCCACCATCTTGATCCGGTGGGGTTCGATGATGGTTTTCATGGCGAAACAAACTCCCGTCCCGCCGCTGAGGCGAGTTCAGAACTGGACGTTAACGGGCGCCGCCGGGTTAGGCGATACGTAGAATTACTGCGCCGGCATTAATAAATGTGGCGCTGATGCGCGTGGGTTCTCGCTTTTATCCCCTGCACATCGCTTGTTGTACCGGAATTTCCGTCTCGCAGGCCTGTTTGCGGCGAGCCGCCTTCATGGCGTTTGCGTACCACTCGTACTCGTCGAGGAACTTGACGACGCGTAACTCGTAGGCCTCGTCAAGCGCATTGCCGTCGTCGTCAAACGCTTTGAAGATCTGAGACACGGGAAATGCGCTCGGAATGCTCGGCGTGCCGAGCTCGGCGAGTATGGTGCGCAGGTTCGCGAGGCCGCGAACCCCGCCGAACGGGCCGGCGGAGTAGGTCACGATGCCGCTCGGCTTATACAGGTACTCTGTTTGAAAGTGATCGAGCAAGTTCTTGAGCGCCGCCGGAATACTGTGGTTGTATTCGGCGCTCACGATGATGAAGCCGTCGGCGTTCCTCAATGCCTCGGCGATGGTTTCCATCGCCGCTGGTGCGTCCCCCGCGTCGTACTCCTTGTACATGAGGTCGAGCAGTGGCAACTGCTGCTCCTCGGAGTCGAGCAGGCTGACAGCGTGGCCACGCGCCTCGAGCTTATTTACAATGAAACGTGCTGCCTTGATGCCGTGCCGTGCGCGGCGCGCACTGCCGTAGATGACTGCAGTATTCAGAGCCATGGTTTGTCCTCGTTGTTACTCGACCGTGATCGATACGACCTCGGTTACTATTTCCAGGCCATCGCCGGCAGCGAGTTTGCGCACCATCTCGATCTGATCGCCCATCATGTTCATCATCATCTCGCGCTGCGATTCCGGCATCGACGCAAGCTCCTGATCGAATTCCTCGAGCTGCACGCGTGCCTCCTCCACCTGTTCCCGGGTTTCGTCAGACATCACGCCATTCATATTCATGATTTGCTTGTACGATTCGTACATATTGCTGCCGGGCACATTGCGGTAGTCCAGGTCTTGTTTGTCCATCGTCACCGGTCGCGGCGTCCCGTCGGTGTCCAGGAGGCCATCCATCGTCATCTTCAACGGCACGTACATGTCCGTGTCCACCCAGACGTTCACCGTCTGCAGCGTGAACGAATGACCTGCAGAAAATTCCTCTGTCCGATTGAGGTTTTTGGCCACCAGATGGTAGGTATCTTTGCCATCGACGGATTCCGTGCCGACGAGTTCTGCCGCATCGGCGAAATCCGCCAACGTATGCACGGCGTTCTCTGCCATGCCGTCGAACTCTTCCCGAGTGACGGCAACTTCACCATCAGCTGACAGGTATTCATCCGGTAGCACTACGCGAAACGTCTCTACCTGTTTGCCGTCGGGCCCGGTGACCGTAACCCGCTCGAAAACTACTTTCGATATATGCCCCATTACCGACTGCTCGACGACATAACGGTTGACGCCCTCGCGGCGCTCATCCTGCAATTCGAGGACCTTGTCGATGATGGACTGTGCGTCTTCAGCCAATGTCGTGGCTGGAAAGAGGCCGCTCGCGAGAAGGATCAGGCATGTTACGTTCTTGTGCATAACTCATCTCCATACGTGGTCGCTTGTTGGCGATTCACCGCTGGCGGTGAACCTGCGATGGTTGCTATTGTCTCATACCCCCGTTACGAACCTGAGAACAAGAGGTAACCGATGCCGAACCGTCGCGAATTCCTGAAAACCACGGGCGCCCTGGCGCTGGGATCGTCGTTGCCACTGGCGGCACTGAGTAGCGATCTGCCGCGGCTCAAGACTCGCCTCATCCCGGGTACCGACGAGTCCTTGCCCATCGTCGGGCTCGGTAATGCAAGACCGTTTGGCGAGGGGGACCTCGAGCTCTCACGTCAGTTGCTCAGTATCTTCATGAATCGTGGCGGCGCGTATATCGATGCCTCGGGCCGCGGTCGGTTCACTGTCGGTGAGGTGATGCGTGAGCGCAACGCCCAGGATCAGTTGTTTCCCGGAACCTACGCTGCGTCGATGGATGCCGAAGCCATTCGCGAGGAGCTTCATCGTGTGCGCCATGCCTACGGTGACGAAATACTGGACCTGGTCGTTACCCGCAACATTAACGACTTCGTCAACAGGGCCGACGATTACCGCGCGCTCAAAGAAGAGGGCATCACGCGCTATATCGGCGTCGCGCGGCATCAACAGCAGTTTCATGACACGATGATCGGGCTCATGGAGGCCAATGCCGTCGACTTCGTTCAGGTGAATTACTCCTTATTCGAAACCGAAGCCGACGAAAGGGTATTGCCGATTGCTCGAGACAAAGGCGTTGCTATTTTGATCAACAGGCCGTTCATGAACGGTGATTTCTTCTCGGTTGTGCGCGGTCATGAACTGCCCGAGTGGGCGGCTGAATTCGATTGCGAGTCGTGGGCGCAATTCTCGCTGAAATTTATCCTCTCGCATCCGGCGGTGAATTGCGTGCTGACCGAAACCGCGAACCCGAAACATGCCATCGATAATCTCGGCGCAGGCGTCGGTCGTTTACCGGACGAGAAAACGAGACGGAAGATGCTCGAGCTTGTTCAGGCGCTTGCCTAGTGTTAAGACAGCCAACGACTCGAAATCATCATTTGCAGTGACTGTCTGGACCCGGTCCAGTAATCAATTCAACCGTTGGAGTATGATCAGACCCTATGGACATAGAAGAAATCATAAAGTCCACAAACTAGGGAGATTCAAATGAAGACGACAACACGCACAAAGTTGAAATTCGGATTGCTTAGTCTGGTCGCGGCATTCCTGATTGTCCCAATCGCAGGATCGGCGGAAGACGAGTTAGATGCAGTGGCGGATGCGATAAGCGCAGGCTGGCCCGGCATGGCGAAAGATGCGACCGTCATGGACTGGGAAGGTAATGTATTGAAAGAAGGCACCAACGGATACACCTGCCTTCCGACGCCACCCATGCTCTCCGGTACGGCGCCAATGTGCATGGACGGCGAGTGGATGAAATGGGCCGGCGCATGGCAGAACAAGGAAGATTACACAGCTGAATCTCTCGGTATCTCTTACATGCTGAGTGGCGACGAGGGTGCCAGCAACGTTGATCCGTATGCGGAAGGCCCGACCGAAGACAACGAGTGGATCGTCGAGGGGCCACACCTAATGATTGTCGCGCCTGCCGAGTTGTTGGAAGGCTTTCCGACAGATCCGGACAACGGCGGTCCCTACGTCATGTGGAAAGGCACACCGTATGCACACCTGATGGTGCCGGTCGGTTCTCGTGACTGAGGCCTGGCCAATTGAGATTGAAAGCCCCGCCCTCAGTGGCGGGGTTTTTTGTTGCTCGGCGAGAGAGTTGGCAGACTTACTCAGGCTGGCCTAGATCGAACTGCACGAAATCCTGATTATTCTCCCCATCTTCGCCGATCAACGTAACTGTCATCGCGGCGAAATCGCACGGTGCCAAAGTGTCGCGCAGGAACTGTTCGGCCGCTTGCAGATCGTCGATTTTGTTCTTTTGTGGATCGAGGCAGAACTCATTCACGAGGGAAGCGCGACGAGAATATAGCAGTACACGGTACTTACCTTCACCACAACTTCCGTTTTCTTTTTTGTTGCTCGATTTGATGCGCATGAAAGTTCGTCCTTGAAAATTCTTCGTTCCCTGCTAACTGACACGATGTTTGGCGAAGTTTGGTTCCATTCTGCACGGCCGGTGGACCGGTTTATGTAGAATTTGGGCTTCTGCTTCAGGAACAAGTCCTGCAACGGAACTGCCAGGGAGGGGCTGCTTGCGGCGGCATGTAGCCGTTAGACTGTTGGAATTATACAGGTCAGCTAGTGACGCATGGTGGTCTTTCCTGCTATGTACATCCCCGAATTGACGCCATCTTCCTATCGGTGCATAAAGCCCCGTTACTTCCGACAAAGGCAAACCTGACCAAAGTCAGGGACGCAACGCCACGGGTCCTCGCTTCCTCCGAGAAGCCATCAATGACTCCCCGAAGGACCCAAGATCGCCGGGCTGCCGAAGCAGTCGACACATCTTTGGAGGTAAAAAACTCATGGATAAAAGATTAGTTCACAAAAAGAGCTTCAGGGTGGCTGCGATCATTCCTGCTGTTTCGATTCTGTTGTTTTCTGCCAGCTCGGCCTTGGGCGCGAGCGGCTCCAAAACCTACACATTGGATGCGGATTTCGACGAAGGATCGCTTATTAACGTTAACCACGATACGCCCAATAACGACCAACTGCAGTTGAATGATTCCGGTGAGCCGTTCAACTTCATCTGGGTCGCAGCGAGCGCGCGCGGTACGATCGTCAAGATCGATACCGAAACCGGTGCCATTCTTGGGGAATACCGATCAGCTCCGCAGGGTCGGGGACTCAACCCATCAAGAACTACGGTGGATGCCAATGGCAATGTCTGGGCGGGCAACCGGAACGAAAATGGTCTTATCCCGCCGGAGTTCGGCTTTCTGTACGGCTCTGTCGTGCAGATCGGCCTGGAAGAAAACGGTCAATGCGTCGATCGTAATGCTAACGCCGTAATCGATACATCCACTGGCCTGGGCGACATTCGGGCCTGGCCGGATGTAACGGACGGTGTTGGCGGCACTGACGGGCTCGTCGAAGATGCCGAGGATGAATGCATCCTGATCTACCAGCGCACGCCCGACGCCGGTGCTGTTCGCCATGTCTCGGTCGACGGCAATAACGATGTCTGGATCGGCGGCTATCCCTTCGCTCAACGATCGTTTCACAAGCTCGACGGAGGTACCGGTGCGATCCTCGATTCCTTCGACGCACGCGACTTTGGGTGCGGAGGCTATGGTGGCCTGATCGATGGCGACGGGATCCTCTGGTCGGCAAGTATCAGCCAGAGCAAATTGCTACGCTACGACCTAGGTACCGATGTTGGCAGCTGCATCACGGTGAGCAACTCTTACGGTCTCGGGATAGACACCAACGGATTCATCTGGAACAGCATGTGGACCAATGACAGTATTGTGAAGATCAGTCCCGCTGGTGTAATCGAGACTGGATTTCCTAAGACAACTTCCGGCGCTAGCAGTGATCGCGGTGTTGCGGTTACTGCCATAGACGACAATGTCTGGGTTGCCAACAGTGGCGGCAGCGATGTCTCTCGGCTGTTTAATGATGGCACTCTTGTGACGACAATTGGCGTCGGTAGCACCCCCACAGGAGTTGCTGTGGACGCCGCGGGTAAGGTCTGGGTCACAAATCTGTCATCGGACAACGTGATGCGTATCGACCCGGCGACCAACCTTGTGGACCTCACGGTTGATCTCGGTGCCGGCGCAGGCCCGTATAATTACAGTGACATGACCGGCTCTACGCTGACGGCTGCCCCGGAAAACGGCACCTGGACTGTCGATTTCAATAGCGGCCTGGTCAATGCGCCCTGGCGCGAAGTCAGTTGGAACTCAAGCGAACCGGATGACAGCAGCATCGTTGTCAAGGTTGCCGGCAGCGCCGATGGTTTGATTTTCGGACCGTTCGAGCCCATCTCGAATGGCGGCGATCCCTCGTTTGATGAGCAGTGGTTGCGTATCAACGTCGCCTTTACGCGCAGTACCGGTGGTGATAGCCCGATCCTGCTCGATCTGACGGCTGTGTGGAACCTCGATCCGGATTGTTCGCTGGCCGCTCCGAGCATCGATACGATCTGGCCGCCGAACCACAAGTTCGTTCCGGTGAACGTACTGGGTGTCACCGACCCCGACGGTGATCCGATCACGCTAACGATCGACAGCATCTGGCAGGACGAGCCGGTCGATACCTTGGGTGACGGCACGTTTGCCCCGGATGGTCAGGGTATTGGTACTGCCACGGCCGAGGTACGTGCCGAGCGGACCGGAACGCCTGCGGTGCCAGGGAATGGTCGCGTCTACCACATCGGCTTTACGGCCGAGGACGGACTGGGCGGTAGCTGCTCAGGTGAGGTTGCGGTAGGTGTACCGCACGACGTGAAAGACACACCGGTTGATGGTGGACCACTTTACGACTCCACTGTCTTCTAGATCTGCGGTCCCGGTAAGTCGCAAACGGAGGAGCGCCCGATTCGGGCGCTCCTTTTTTTCTCCGTCCTGACCTGGTCCGCTGTATGGCCGCTAGCAAACCGGCGTTATGTAAAACCCGCACCAACTTTTTCGGTATTTGCCGGTATGACTCTATAAGGCAGGGATACTGCGATTTTCGGGCAACTCGGCATGGCGTACAGACTAATACGGACATTGGTGTGCACGGCGTTACTACTCACGACCTCGCAGGTCTCGGCGCAAAGCGATTTCAGTCGCTTTGACTACAGCCTGGGGACCTCGCTGGGGGCTCAGAATGAGACGGCACTCAGCCTGAATATTGATAGCGCCTATTCGGACAGGACGTTTATGAGCGCCATGACCCGGATGATCAAGGTGTTTAGTGCGGAAAGCGACCTGTCGCAACCTCAACTCAAAGCAGATTCTTACCCCAGGTTCGATCCGGAATTCGGCACGCCCGAC
>Ga0255054_10001105_pt1 | contig 15887 bp, 14 predicted proteins | sample JV7_2_23_MG_FD_188634 | JGI IMG/M metagenome (GOLD analysis project Ga0255054, IMG submission 188634) | Seawater microbial communities from Jervis Inlet, British Columbia, Canada - JV7_2_23 | ecosystem: Environmental > Aquatic > Marine > Inlet | place: Canada: British Columbia | collected...
CGCAGACCGCCAGCCGGATCTTCTCGCTCAGCGCGAGGGCCCCGTCCAGATCCGTCTGGCTCGCCACCAAGGCGAACTCTTCGCCTCCATAACGTGCCAACACGTCCATCTCGCGCAGCACCGAGTGCATCACGACGGCGACCTCGCGCAGCACCGTATCGCCGGCGGCATGCCCGTGCCGATCGTTCAGGGTCTTGAAGTCGTCGATGTCGATCAGGATCAGGGCCAGGGACTCACCGGTTCGCTGTGCCCGCTTCATCTCGCGCACCAGATGATCCTGGAAGAAGCGATGGTTGTGCAGCTTGGTCAGTCCATCGGTGATGGAGAGCTGCTCGAGCACCTCGTTGACCCGCTGCAGCTCCTCGTTCTGGGAGACCAGCTGGCCGTTCGCCCGCTGGATCTCCATGCGGCTCCGCTCCAGCTCCCCCTGGTTCTTGCGCAGCCGTTGGCTCATCTCGTTGAAGACGCGGATCAGTACCTCGATCTCGTCCCGGGACGACGGAAGTGGGATGACGACGTCCGTCTCCCCGTCGGCAATGCGGCGGGCACCCTCCGACAGCGCCTTGATGGGACGTACGATCGACCGTGCGAACTGATAGGCGGCCAGTCCGAAAAGCATCACGATGCCGAGGTTGATGCCGAGGATGCGGCGGATGACCGCCACCACAGGGGCAAACGCCTCGTCGTAGTTCTCCTCCACCACGAGCGTCCAGCCGAACCGCGCGAAGCGAACGGCGCTGCCTACCACGTGATCGCCGGAAGACGACGTGTAGTCCTCGACGAGCGTCTCGGCGCCCGGCACCGGCAGAGCCAACGGGAACTCGGCCCGCGGTGCACTGCCCGAGCTCTGGAACAGCGTCCTCCCGCTGCGATCCACGATGTAGATGACGCCTGCCTCACCCATCTCGTCGTCGTACAGGACGGGAACGACGGCTTCGCCGTGAATCAGCGCATGGAGCGAACCCAGCCGCCGGTCGCCGGAGTCCACGATGGGCGACGATGCGAGCTGAACGCGGCCGCCGGGCACCGGATGAACACCTCCCAGACTGGCTGCAGCGACCTGGGACATGCCCAGCAACAGCCCTGGCGGCAACGGCAGATCGATTCCGACCCGCAGGACCTCGGCACCCTGGTCGTCCAGCAGCAGCAAGGCCTCGTACTGGGGAAAGCGCTCCAGCACGTAGCCCAGGTATTGGCCCAGCGTCTCCGTCGCGCGCCTGCGCTTGAGCGCTCCCTCGGCCAGATTCATGTGCGCGGCATTTTCGATCACCGTCGTGCTGCGGGCGAACGTCTCGATGTCCAGGCGCCGCTGCGCGTACCACAGATCCAGGCGTTCCGACGCGCTGTTCAGGGTGGCGGGGAACTTCTGGTCGATCTTTCGACGCAGGAAGGATTCGATGGAAGACGTGGAAACCAGTGCCACGGCCAGCGACGTGGCCAACGCCGCGCCGAACACCGACAGGATGATCCGCGACGGCAGGCTGCGCAGGGGCGCACGCAGAACCGCGCGCACGCGCCTCCACGGTTCCGTATTCACTGCGCTCGTAGACGCCTGCTCCGGCGCGTCCGCCATGCACGACTCCCCGCTTGCTCATCGACCTGTCGTCAAGCGTTCTTGACGTTCCCCGGCGCCTTTCGCGGCCCTCGGGTCTGCCGAGCGGAACCCTTCACTTTCGAGGGCTTGCATCCGCTGCTGCCGGCTCATGAGCCGTCAAGCCACGAGGGCGTTCAGCCGATGCACGATGCGGGGAGTCGTCTCGCGCATGCACCCGTACATGGTCATCCCGCTGCTCTCGTGCGTGGCGTCGGCCATGATCGCCGCGGCCATCCTGGCTCGCGATCCGGTCCGCCGCGCCAACCGGCTGGCAGCGCTCCTGGTCGGGGGCGTGAGCTGGTGGGCGGGATGTGAGGTGCTGTGGAACGCAGCCGAGGATCCCGCCGTCGTGCTGCGCCTGGTGAAGATCTCCTCGATCGGCTGGGCCGGGCTGGGGCCGGTGGCGCTCCACCTGTTCTGCGAGCTGGCCCAGGATCCGGCGCCGCGAATCCGCAGGGCCCTTCCCGTGCTCTACGCCTTCTCGGTCGCAGTCGTCGCGGTGGATCTCACCACCCCGCTGATCCACGACGGCGTCGTGACCCGCCACGCCTGGGGATGGTCCTACGGCCTCGCCCGCAGCTACGTCGCGTTCTACGTGTTCACGATGGCCTGCGTGACGGTGGCGCTGTGGGTGATGTGGCGGACCTTCCGCACCTCACCGTCGGAAGCCGAGCGCGAGCAGATGCTGCTGCTGGTGTTGGGAGTCTCGCTTCCGGCGACGATCGCATCGGCCACCGACGGGCTTCTTCCCTACCTGGGCTTTCAGGTGCCCCGTTTCGGGACCGCGGCGTTCGCCCTTCTCAACGGCGTGATCGCCTGGACTCTCTACCGGTACACGTACCCCTTGGTCGCCCCCACCACGTTCGGCCGCGAGATCTTCGAGAGCCTGGGGGAAGGTATCGCCCTGCTGCGCCCCGACGGCTGGATCCGCACCGCGAACGTCAGCCTGGGCCGGCTGGCCGGGTGTGCGCCCGAACAACTGGAGAGCCGCCTGGCCGGCGACCTGATCCCGAACCTGGGAGACCCGCTGCAGGAGGTGGCCGAGCACGAGTGCGCGCTGCTGGACGCCGAGAACAACCGGATCCCCGTGTCGGTGGGCTCTTCGGTGGTGCGCGAACGCTCGGGCCAGCCTGTTGCGGTGGTTCTGGTGGTCCGGGATCTCCGGGAAGTGGTCGAGCTGCGCCGCCGGCTGGTGACGTCGGGCCGCCTGGCGGCCGTGGGTGAGCTGGCCGCCGGAATCGCCCACGAGATCAACAACCCCATCGCCTACGCGCGCTCGAACCTGGGTCTGCTGCACGAGCACTGGGACGAGCTGGCTAAACGGCTGGAGCACCGAGCCGATCCGGAGACGCACGAGCGCGTGGACGAAGGCCGGCAGCTCATCGACGAGACCATCGAGGGCGTGGACCGCGCGGCCTCCATCGTGAGAGACGTGCTGGGCTTCTCCCATGCCGGTCACGGCGAGCGCGAGTTGGTGAGCGTCAACGACGCGGTGGAGGCGGCCCTGCGCGTGGGTGCACCGCACCTCCGGCAGCACGGACGGGTCGAAACTCATTATTGCGAACTTCCGCTGGTGCGCGCCTCGACGCAGGAGCTTAAGCAGGTCTTCCTCAACCTGATCCTCAACGCGGCGCAGGCGATCAGCGACGACGGGCTGATCCGGATCACCACGCGTCCGGAAGGGGCCGGCGTCTGCGTGCGCATCGAAGACGACGGCCACGGAATCGAGCCGGATCTGTTGCAGCGCGTCTTCGACCCGTTCTTCACCACCAAGGCCGTCGGTGAGGGGACCGGCCTCGGTCTGGCCATCGCCTACCAGATCGTGACGAGCCACGACGGGGAGCTCCGGGTCGAGTCTCCGGACTGCGGCGGGACCTGCTTCGAGGTGAGGCTGCCCGGCGACCTCGATCCGGGCGCGGGGATCTAGTCCGTCACGCCCAGCCGCGGCATCACCTCCCGCGCGAGCAAGTCCACCCACTCGTCCAGCGGGCGCCCGCGAGGGTCGAGGGCCACGTGGGTTGCACCCTGTTGATGGAGCCGGGCGATGCAATCGGCGGCGCGCTCGGGCGCGCCAAAGACATGGTGCGACTCCACGTCACCGAAGAGCTGGGCCGACGGGCCGGCGCGTTCCAGCGCGCGCTTCGCGTCGGCCTCGTTCTCGCCCAGTACGCCGATCGCGTAGACCGATACGTCCAGGGTGTCGCGCGCGCGCCCCAGCTTCTCCAGCGTCTCCAGACCCTCGGCCAGCTCGTGGGGCAGCGGACAGTTCCAGCCGTCGGCGATCCGAGCGGCGAGCGCGAGCATGCGGCGGCGGCGGGCCGCCAGCACGATCGGGATCGGGCGCTCCGGACGCGGGTAGATGCGGACTTGATGGGCCCCGAAGAAACGGCCCTCGAACTCCGCAGGATCGTCGCCCCACAGGGCGCGCAGGCAGGCAACGGTCTCCTCCACGTGGGCAACCCGATCCAGCGGCGGCAGCAGCGGATAGCCGAGCTGGCGGCAGGTCGTCTGGTAGGTCATGCCGCCGGCGCCCAGGCCCACCACCAGCCGGCCCGGCACCAGAGACTCGATGCTGGCCAGCTGCTTGGCCAGGAGGGGCGGATGCCGAAACGGCGTGGAGAGAACCAGCGTGCCCAGGCGCGCGCGCTGGACCACCGCCGCCGCTGCCGCTAGGACGGCCTCGCAGGACAGGACCCCAGCGCTAGGCCGCCCCTGGTTCATGAGCGTGTCGGGCACCCAGACAGCCGCCACGCCAGCCTCGTCGGCGGCGCGAGCGCCGGCCAGGACCTCTGCGAAGACCGCCCCGTGCAGGGGCAGGATCAGACCGAGCTCGCTTTTCATTCCGGGATTCTACCCATCCGCTGGCCTATCCTGGAGCCCGGGTGAGAGGGGGTGCACCCGTGGAGCAACCCAGTGACGCGGTGCTCCTGTGCGGCCGGGACATGGCCGAGGGAGCGCTCCTCCGGTTCGCCGGGGGGACGGCAGGCGTCTTCACTACGCGGCGACCGGGCTCGGACGACGCCAACGAGGACGGCGCCGCGCTGATCCCCTTCGACCGGGAGCGTGGCGTGCTGGCGGTCGCCGACGGCGTGGGCGGCGGACCCGCGGGCGGACAGGCGGCCGAGGTCGCGCTGCGCGCCCTCCAGGCCGCCCTGGCGGACGCCGTACGCGAGGGCGACGAGCTGCGCACGGCCATCCTCAACGGGTTCGAGCGCGCCAACCAGGAGCTGGTGTCCGCCGACGGCGGCGGCACCACCACCTTGGTGGTGGCCGCACTGGAGCAGGGCTGCGTGCGCCCCTTCCACACCGGGGACTCGGAGATCTTCGTCACGGGTCAGCGCGGACGCCTCAAGCTCCAGACCGTGTCTCACTCGCCGGTGGGCTACGCCGTAGAGGCGGGGCTGCTGGACGCACAGGAGGCGCTGCACCACGAGCAACGCCACTTCATCTCCAACGCCATCGGCACCCCCGACATGCGCATCGAGATCGGACCGCACCTGCATCTGGCGATGCGAGACACGGTGGTAATGGGCAGCGACGGGCTCTTCGACAACCTGTCCGCGGATGAGATCGCTGCAGCCGTGGCAACCGGACCGCTGGAGGCTGCGCTGCGCAGGGCGCCCGAAGCCTGCCACCGCCGCATGACGGCGCCGCGCTCCGGCGAGCCTTCCAAGCCCGACGACCTGACCCTGCTCCTCTACCGCCCCAACTGACCCCTGCACCCAGTACCACTCCTGCATTGGGGGACGTTCCTGCATAACTGCATTGGGGGTCAGTCCTACCGGAAGGGCTGACCCCCAATGCAGGAGTGGCACTAGATGCAGTTATGCAGGAACGTCCCCCAATGCAGTCCCTCTCTGCACGGTTACTCCACGTAGCCGAGGGAGCGCAGGCGTTCGAGCATGGCGGGGTCGCCGACTGCCGCTGCGGGTGCAGCCTCCGATGGAACCAGACCAGGAAGCTGGGACGCCGGCACGCTGCGCGGCGGATTCGCCTTGAGCCAGGCGGGATCGATCCAGTCCCGCGCCAGCGTACCCTCCAGGTCATCGGGCACGGGCTCGCCGGCCAGGTAGGCCACCAGCGACGCCACGTCCAGCACGCTGAGCCGCCCGCGCTCGGCACGTGCGCGGATCGGCCCGCCTGCGGCGACGAAGACCGCGGTGGGATCATGCTGTCCGTCGAAGTCCTCGCGCGCAACCAACTCTTCGGCTCGCATCTCGTGCCCGTCCAGACTCACAATGGCGTCGGGCCAGAGCGACTTCATGCGGTCACCGTCGAAACGGGCCACGACCCAGCCGTGGGCGGGATCGTCGAAGGTGGCGCCGAACCCGTAGCTGGCAACGAGGCGAAAGCCGCGCTGGCGGATGCGGTTCCAGAGCGAGCGACGACGGTCCGCGGGGCGTTCGATGCCGTCCAGCACCTGGACGTCGAGCAGCCGCTCTCCATCGGGGCCACGCGCGCTCTCGAAAAACGCGGCCAGCCGGTCGAGCGTCGCGTCGCGTTCGTCGAACGGGCCGGGGCGCACCCGAGCCACGATGACGCCCCACTCGCGAACCAGGATGAAGCCGTCACGAGTATCGTCGAGCCCGCTTGCGCGCAGGTGGTCCCGCGTCCGCCCCGCCCACACGTAGCGAGGCTCGCCCGCCTGGAAGCCGTGATCCGACGCCAGCAGCAGCACGTCCTCGGGCTGCAACGCGGCGCTGATCTCGCCCAGGCCCGCGTCCAGGCCGCGCAGCACCTCGCGCATCAGGCTTCCCTCGCGAGGCGCGGTGGTCGGTAACCCCTCGTCTCCGGCGTCAGGCCAGCCGTCGTGCCAAAAGCGGTGCCCGGTGCGATCCACCGCATACACGATCGTCGCCGCGACGTCCGGCTCCCAGGCTTCGAGCAGCGCGGCGAAGGTGGCGGGCTTGCGCTTCAGTTCCTTGCGGATCTCGGCGACGTGCTCTTCCCGCGTCAGCGCGCGGTCGTACACCACCCGGTACGCGCCCACACCGGTGCGCCCCCACAAGTCTGCGGGCCAGATCTCGGGGCCGCGGCGCATCCAGCCCGGCACCACGAAGCCGTCGGGCAGCGCAGGCGGCGGCCAGGTGACCAGGTAGTCGTAGAGGCCCACGCGCCGGCCGTCCCCCGCCAACCGCTCGAAGATCGTCGGCGTGCGAAGCTGCATGCGCGTGGCCATGAAGCCCTTGACGCCGTGTGAGTCGGGGCTGCGGCCGGTTGCGATGCTCGACCAGACCACCGGCGATATCACCGGCTCGACGGTGCCCAGGTCGGCGGCGACGCCGCGCTCGAGGATGGCGGCCAAGTGAGGCATCTCGCCCGCCGCGAGCATGGGATCCACCAGGCTCCACCCGAGCCCGTCGATGCCCACCAGCACCACGCGGGCGCCGGCGGGAAGGGCCGCTGCGACGACGAGAACGGCAGCGAGAACGAAGCCTGCCCGGCGGGCCATGCGGGACGCTAGCACGGCACCGGAGAGCCGAGCCGCCGTGGTATCGTCGTCGCTCCGGAGGAGCCCGTCGTGACCGAAGAACCGCGAGTCCTGCGCTGGGAGACCCTGACCAAGAAGGGCTTCGACGAGATCGATCGGGAGCGAGCCGTCGTGCTCGTGACCGCCTCGCCCCTCGAAGTGCACGGTCCGCACCTGCCCATGGGCGCCGACGCTCTCGAGGGCGAGGGCCTGGCCGAACGCATGCTGCGCTTCCTGCCCGAGGAACATCGCAGCCGCACCTTCCTCAAGCTGCCCTTCGTCTACGCGGCCACCGACGTGGTTCCCCAGCCGGGCTCCCTGTTCTTTCGTCCGGGCACCACGGTCCGCATCCTCGAAGACCTGGGGCGGAGCCTGGCCGCACAGGGATTCCGCCACGTGTAGGTCTCCAACTTCCACGGCGGGCCGCGCCACTTCCTGGCGATCGAACGCGCCTGCCATCGAGTCCACCGCAAGCGCGGCCTGCAGATGGCCTCGATTTTCTCGCTGATGATTTCTCGGCTGACCAACGGAACCTCCAACCTGGATGACGTCCTGGCCGAGCTACCCGGCGTGCGCCGCGAGGACCTGGCCGGCGACACTCACGGCGGGCTCGTCGAAACCTCCCAGCTGCTGGCGCTACACGGAGATTGGGTCGACCCCTCCTACAAGGACCTGCCCCGGCTGACCGTGGACACGTGGCTCAATGCCCGGGGAGAGCGGCGCGCCCGCGCCGGCCGCGGAGATCCGCGGCGCTTCCTGGAGATGCTCGGCTCGTTCCGCTCGGGTTTGCGCTTCTTCCAGGAGGAGACCTACTCGGGCGCACCCGGTGCGGCCTCGGCCGAGTTGGGCGAGCGGATCCTCGACCTGCTGTCCGAGCGGGCCGCCGAAGGCTGCGCCGAGCTGTTGGATGGACGCATCGGGCCGGATGACTGCCACTCGCCGATCTGGCCGTACCGCTTCCTGTTCCTCAACCCGCTGATGGTCCGGGTCGCGGACCGGCTGCTCGGCTTCCGGAATCCGATCGCCTGAACTACGGACCCGGAAGCGGGGGCCGTGGTATCGTCGGGCCATGACCGCGTTGGTACCCCCCGCCACGCCGGGCGAAGCGATCCGCGCCTCCTTCGCCCCTACCCGTGTGCGCAGCCGGGGCTGCGAAGACTCCCTCAACGCGGCCGTCTGAAGCGCAGCATGGCTGGTCTCCTGACGACGCTGCGCGGCGACCTGGATGCGGTACACCGCAACGATCCCGCCGCGCACAATCGCCTGGAGACCGCGCTCTGCCACACGCCGCTCCACGCCCTGGTCCTGCACCGGGTGGCTCACGTCCTGCACGCGCGCTGGCGAGTTCCACTGCTACCGCGCCTGCTCCAGGTACTGGGTCGCTTCTGGTCGGGAGTCGAGATCCATCCCGGCGCCCGAATCGGACAGGGCCTCTTCATCGACCACGGCACCGCCCTGGTGATCGGCGAAACCGCCGAGATCGGCGATGACTGCGTGCTCTTCCACAACGTCACGCTGGGCGGCACGGGACGCTACGCCGGCAAGCGCCACCCGTCCCTGGGAAACAACGTGTACGTGGGAACCGGGGCGATCCTCCTGGGTCCGATCCGGGTGGGCGACAACAGCCGCGTGGGCGCCAACTCCTTCATCATCATGCGAGACGTGCCACCGGACTGCACCGTGGTCGGCGTTCCGGCGCGCATCGTGAAGGAGCGCAGCGAACGCGTCGACAAGGAGCTGCCGGCGACCCGGCCGCCGGAAGCGGCCATCCCGATGGCCATCTCCAATCACACTCGCGAGGCGACGTCCTGATGCGGCGACTGGCGCGCCGAGGCGTCGTCCTATCCGCTCTGATCGCGGCACTCCTGTCTGCAAGTGCCGCTCGTTCCGAGAGCACCGTCGTGCTGCTGCTCTTCGACGGCTTCTCCGGGCCCATGACGGAGCTGGCCGACACGCCGGCCCTGGATCGGATGCGACGCGAAGGGACCTGGAGCCACGGGCTGGTACCGGCGTTCCCTAGCATCTCTCTGATCAACGGCGTGACCGTTTCGACCGGCTGCTGGCCGGAGCACCACGGCATCGTCACCAACCTGTTCCTGGATCCGGAGCGGGGGCGCTACGACCACGACTCCGACGCGGACTGGCTGATCGGCTGCGAGCACCTGCACCAGGCGGCCGAACGCCAGGGCGTGCGCGCGGCGGCCATCGGCTGGTACGGGGCCTACTCGGGCAGCCGCGGCCCCCTGGCTTCGTGGGTGGGCGAGGAGGTCCACTGCGGGCCGCGCCTGGAGGACTCGGCGCGCGACGACGCCCGTCGAAGCGAGCGCATCGCAGAGCTGCTGGCTCGCGGCCCCGGCGGCCCCCGCCTGATCCTGGGCTACTTCTGCGGTCCCGACGGCGCGGCCCACTTTCGGGGGCTCGACGGCAACGAGCTCCCGGGCGAGGTGGCGCGCGCAGACGGCATCGTGGGCCGCATCCTCGAGGCGATCGAGGCGCGCCCCGACGCCGGAGAGGTCACCCTCCTGGTGACGACGGATCACGGTATGCGCGAGATCAGCCACCTGGTGAATATCCGCCGCATCTTGCGCAGCGAGGGAATCCCCGCGCGGCCCGTCTCCAGCGGCACGACGTCCTTCCTCTACTTCGAGGACGGCGCCGACGTGGACGCCGCAGCCGACGCTCTGGCTCGCTACGACGAGTTCGACGTGCTGCGCCGCGATGCGCTTCCCGACTACGCCCATCTGGGCACGGGCCCCCGGGTGGGCCAGCTCGTCGTATCGGCGAAGCCCCCCTACTTCATCGAGGACACGGAGATGTGGCCCTCGTACCTGCGCTGGCTGGGCGACTACGGCCCCAAGTTCATCTGGGCGCGCTTCTCGCTGCGCGCAACGCACGGCTATCCTCCGGACGTGGAAGGCATGGACGGGATCGTCTACGCCTGGGGTCGCGGCGTTGCGAAGGGCAAGCGGGCGGGACGAATCCGAAACGTGGACCTGCATCCAACCGCGGCGCATCTGCTGGGGATCGAGCCCGGCGCGCCGGTGGACGGCTCGTTGAACCGAGACCTGCTGAAGTAGAACCCCCTCCAAGGAGAAGACCATGGTGAGTCAGGATCTGGCGACGCTCGACGCGACGGCGCAGGCCGAGCTGGTGCGAAACGGAGAGGCCACGCCGAGTGAGCTGGTCGAGGCGGCGATCGCGCGCATCGAAAAGCTCAACCCGCAGCTCAACGCCGTGATCCACTCGCGCTTCGAGGAAGCCCGGCAGGAGGCCGCCTCCGCGGACCTGCCCGACGGGCCGTTCCGGGGCGTACCGTTCCTGCTGAAAGACCTGGGCGGGAACCTGGCGGGCGCTCCGTATCACGCCGGCATGGCGCTGCTGAAGCGCCACGACTTCCGCTCCGAGCGCGACTCCTTCCTGACCGAGCGTCTGCGCCGGGCGGGCTTCGTGATCCTGGGGCGGACCAACACGCCGGAGCTGGGGCTCTCGCCCACCACCGAGCCGGCGGCCCACGGGCCGACGCGCAGCCCCTGGGATACCGCCCACTCTCCGGGCGGGTCCAGCGGCGGCGCCTCGGCGGCAGTGGCCTCGGGAATGGTGCCCGCAGCTCACGCCAGCGATGGCGGGGGATCGATCCGCATCCCCGCATCCCACGCCGGGCTGGTGGGACTCAAGCCCAGCCGCGGGCGCATCACGTTCGGGCCCGACCTGGGCGATCGCTGGAACGGATTCTCGGCGGAGCTGGTGGTGACGCGCACCATCCGCGACACGGCGGGGATCCTGGACGTGGTGCACGGGCCCGCACCCGGCGATCCCTACTTCGCGCTGCCGCCGGAGCGGCCCTACCGGGAGAGCGCGTCGGCCGACCCGGGCCGGCTGCGCATCGGGCTGCTGGACCACGGTCCGCGCGGGATCGAGATCGATCCGGAGTGCACGGCCGCGGCTCAGGCCAGCGCCGACGCGCTGCGTGGTCTGGGCCACGACGTGATCGAATCGCACCCCGACGCCCTGGAGGATCCCGAAATCGCCGTGGCCGTCGCCACGGTCATCAGCTGCAACACCGCCCGGGCGTTGGACGCCTGGGGCGAGACGCTGGGCGTCACCGTGACAGCGGAGGACGTAGAGCCCATGACCTGGGCCCTGGCGGAGATCGGGCGCAGCATGAGCTCGTCCCAGTTCCTGCGCGGCATCGAGCTGGTCCACCGGCTCTCGCGCCGCCTGGCGGCGTGGTGGGAGTCGGGCTTCGACGTGCTTCTGACGCCCACTTGCGGCGAGCCGCCGCCGCTGCTGGGGCGACTGGATCCGCAGGAGGGGAGCCCCCTGGCCGGGTTCGCAGGCGCGGCGATCTTCGCGGTCTTCACCTCGCCCTTCAACGCCAGCGGCCAGCCGGCCATCTCGCTTCCGGTGCACTGGACGCCCGACGGCCTGCCCGTGGGCGCACAGCTGGTAGCGGCGGCCAACCGCGAGGACGTCCTGCTGTCGGTCGGCACGCAGCTGGAGCAAGCGCTCCCGTGGGCCAACCGCCGCCCGCCCATTCACGCCTAGCCCTGCACCAAGTACCACTCCTGCATAGAGGGACGTTCCTGCATAACTGCACGCAGTGCCATACCTGGCCCAGGAGTGGTTCTCCGTGCAGTTATGCAGGAACGTCCCTCTATGCAGGAGTGGTACCGCGTGCAGTTGTGCAGGAACGTCCCCCAATGCGGCTTCAGTCCAGGAAGCGTGGGGCTAGGTCGGGGGTGGGCACGAGGCATTCGTCCCGGCGGCCGAACCAGCGGTAGCGGCGCGCGGCGAAGGCGTCGTAGAGCCGGTCGCGCAGGGGCCGCGGGATCAGCCACAACGCGCACAGCAGCGGCCACGCGCCCGAGAGCCTGCGCACTACCCGCAACACGGCCGCGCTGCGCCGATGCACGGCACCGTCCTCCAGCAGGACGACCGTGTCCAGGCGATCCGGCGGCAGGCCGGCCTGCTCCAGGAGCCGGCGTCCGCTGGGCGACTGAAGCGCAGCGAACGCAAAGCGCCCCTCGGGATCCCGGGGAACCACGAAGCGCACCGTCCACGTGCAAACGTTGCACTCGCCGTCGATGAGCAGGATCGACTGCGCCTCGCCGTCCACGCGCCCAGGGTACCGCATGACGCCATCCCCGAGTTCGGGCACACTTCTGCGGATGCTGGCACGCCTGGCCGACGATCTCTGGACCACGACGGGCCCCCTCTCGACGGCCGGCATCCAGATCGGGGTGCGCATGACCGTGGTCCGGCTCCCGGGCGGCGGCTTGTTCGTTCACTCTCCCATCCGCATCGACGACACCCTGCGCGCGGAGGTGCGGGCGCAGGGCCCCGTGGGCTTCCTGGTGGCCCCCAACAAGTTCCACCACCTCTACCTCGACGGCTGGGTCGAGGCCTTCCCCGACGCGAAGCTCTACGGTCCCATCGGCCTGCCCGAGAAGCGCAAGGATCTGCGCTTCGACGGCATCCTGGCCGAGGGCCACCCGGATTCCGGCTGGCGAGACGCAATCGACCTGGTTCAGTTCTACGGCGCGCCCGCCACCAACGAGGTGGTGTTCCTGCACAAGCCCTCGCGGACCCTGCTGATGACCGACCTGGCCTTCAACATCCACGAGCCGGTGAACTGGATCACACGCATGTACCTGCGGATCGGGAAGTGTCACGGCCGGCTCAAGACCACCGGGATCATGCGCCTGGTCATCCGCGACAAGCAGGCGGCGCGCCAGTCCGTGGAGCGCATGCTCGCCTGGGACTTCGACCGCATCGTGGTATCCCACGGCGAGGTGCTGGAGCACGGCGGCCCCGACGCACTGCGCTCTGCCTTCGAGTGGCTCTGAACGACGACATCTGGATCTTCGGGTACGGGTCGCTGGTGTGGCGGCCCGCCTTCCCCCATGAGGAGCGTCGCGCCGCCTGGATCGAGGGCTTCGTGCGCCGCTTCTGGCAGGGCTCCACGGATCACCGGGGTGTTCCGGGTGCACCGGGCCGGGTGGTCACGCTGGTGCCCGAGCCCGGGACCCGCTGCTGGGGAATGGCGTACCGCGTGCACACCGACCAAGTGGACGCAGTGCTCGAGACGCTGGACGTGCGCGAGCAGGGCGGGTACGAGCGGCTGGAACTGCCGGTCCACTTCGATGAGCCGGCCGGAGAGCGGGTTCGGGGCCTTTCCTGGGTGGCGACCCCGGCCAACCGCAACTACCTGGGGCCCGCCACCACCGGAGCCATCGCCGGACAGGTGCGCCGCTCTTACGGGCCCAGCGGCCCCAATCCGGAATACGTACTGCGCCTGGCGGAGGCCCTGCGCGCGCTGGGCGCCGAGGACCCCCACGTCTATGAGCTGGAAGCGCTGCTCCGGGACGACTCGTGAGATAGCGTAGGAGAAGCGACATGAAGCTGGACGGACGCATCGCAGCGGTGACCGGCGGCGCCTCGGGCATCGGCCGCGCGGCGGTGCAAGCCCTGGCTGCCGCCGGCGCGCGGGTCTTCGTGGGCGACGTAGACGACGCCGGGGCGGCCGAGACGTGCCGCGCCGTAGGCGGCAACGCCCAGGCGGCCCACCTGGACATCACCGACGCCGGCTCGGTGGATGACTTCGCCCGGGGCGTGCTGGACTCGGGAGGCCGCCTGGACGTGCTGGTGAACGCCGCCGGCTGGGACCGACTGGAGCCCTTCCTCGACAACGAGCCGGAGTTCTGGGAGCGCATCGTCGACCTGAACTACCTGGGGCCGGTGCGCGTGAGCCGCGCCTTCCTCCCCGCGATGATCGACGCGGGCGGCGGCGCCATCGTCAACGTCGCCAGCGACGCCGGGCGCGTGGGAAGCACCGGCGAGACCGTCTACGCCGGCGCCAAGGGCGGCGTGATCGCCTTCACCAAGTCGCTGGCGCGCGAGATGGCGCGCCACGGCATTCGCGTCAACTGCGTTTCGCCCGGCCCCACGGACACCCCGCTCTTCCGCTCGCTGCCCGAGAAGATGCAGGTGGCCCTGGAGCGGGCCATCCCGCTGCACCGGCTGGCCCGGCCCGAGGAAGTGGCCGACGCAATCCTCTTCTTCGCCAGTGACCGCTCGGCCTTCTGCACCGGGCAGGTGCTCAGCGTGAGCGGCGGCCTCACTATGCACGGTTAGGAGATCCCATGGAGTACGGAGACATCCGTTACGAGACGCAGGACAGCGTCGCCACCATCACCATCGATCGCCCCCAGCGGCTCAACGCCTTCACCGGCCGCACCGTCGAGGAGCTGATCCACGCCTTCAAGTGCTCGTGGTCCGACCGTTCGGTGGCGTGCGTGATCCTGACCGGCGCGGGCGAGCGCGCTTTCTGCGCCGGTGGCGACCAGAAAGCCTACGTGGAAACGGGATCCTACGGCGCCAGTGAGACCGGACTCTTCGAGATCGAGGAGCTTCACCACGTGATCCGCAACATCCCCAAGCCGGTGATTGCCGCGGTCAACGGCGTCGCCATAGGCGGCGGCCACGTGCTGCACATCGTATGCGACGTCACCCTCGCGGCAGAGCACGCGCGCTTCGGCCAGGCGGGCCCGCGGGTGGGATCTTTCGACGCCGGCTTCGGCACCGCCTACCTGGCCCGAGTGGTGGGCGAGAAGCGGGCCCGGGAGATCTGGTTCTTCTGCCGGCAGTACGACGCCGCCACGGCCCTGGAATGGGGGCTGGTGAACAAGGTGGTTCCGGCAGAGCAGCTCATGGACGAGGCGCGCGCCTGGGCGGCCGAGGTGACGGCCCTGTCCCCCACCACGCTGCGCTTCCTCAAGATGTCGTTCAACGCAGACAGCGCCCAGGTGGCGGGCCAGCAGCGCCTGGCCTTCGAGGCCCTGGAGCTGATCGGCAAGACCGCCGAGGCCGAGGAGGGCCGCACGGCCTTCGCCGAGAAGCGCCCGCCGGACTTCTCGAAGTTCCGCTGATCGCGCGGGGCGCGAAACACCTCGGCGCAGGAGGCATCGAAGACGCTCGATGCGACGTCTCCCCATCCCTTTCACCGCGCTCGGATTCGCCTTCCTGGCGGTCTGCGCCGTCGGCTGCGTCACCACCATCGAGCCGCGGCCCCTGCTGCCGCCGGCCGGCCAGCCCTTCCCCCACGCCGAGCTGGACCGCGTGCAGCAGCGCTTCGTGGACGAGCGCGGCCGCGTGAACTACCCGGCCCTGGCGGCCGACCGCGGCGACCTGGACACCTACTACCGGCGCCTGGCGGCAGTCTCTCCCCACAGCCACCCGGAGCGCTTCCCGCGCCCGGTGGACGAGATCACTTACTGGATCAATGCCTACAACGCCTCGGCATTGGTGGCCGTGCTCGAAGCCTGGCCGATCGCCAGCATCGGCGACATCAAGCCGCCCCTGGTGCTGAGGCCGGTGCTCTGGGGCAGGTTGGCCATGGCCGGCTTCTTCTTCTTCCGGGATGTGGTGCTGGGCGGTGAGACCATCAGCCTGCTCGACCTGGAGAACAAGGTCATCCGCCCCTACGGCGACCCGCGCATCCACTTCGCCATCAACTGCGCCTCGATCGGCTGTCCGCGCCTGCCCCGTCGCGCCTTCAGTGCAGACGGGCTCGACGCCGAGCTGGACCGGGAGACCCGGCGCTTCTTCGCCGACCCGGAGAAGCTGCGCATCGACCCCGACGCCCGGACCGTGCACCTCTCCTCGATCCTGGACTGGTCCGAGAGTGACTTCACCGGTTGGCTGAAGCAGCAGGGCGCGGGCGAATCCCCCACCTTGCTCGACTACGTGCGGCGCTACGTCTCGGCCGAGCGGCAAACCGAGCTCGATCGGGCGCAGGACTACGACGTCTCGTTCATCGAGTAC
>Ga0255054_10001106_pt1 | contig 15881 bp, 15 predicted proteins | sample JV7_2_23_MG_FD_188634 | JGI IMG/M metagenome (GOLD analysis project Ga0255054, IMG submission 188634) | Seawater microbial communities from Jervis Inlet, British Columbia, Canada - JV7_2_23 | ecosystem: Environmental > Aquatic > Marine > Inlet | place: Canada: British Columbia | collected...
GCTCGGACTCATAGTAACTTTCCTCACTCACTTTAAAAGATGCTTCTTTCCTCTTGTAATATATTCGCTTAACGCCTGTTCTAATCCTTCATCTATTGGCGGTTTATCATATTCTTCAAGGCGTTTGGTCAGCATTTCAGCCGCGATTTCGGAAACGCTCTTTGATCCCTTTTCGTGCCATTTTTGATAATCATCACGAGTGAATAGTTTCGGCTGATATAGATTTCGGCAATGTTTAAATGTCGTGTCATGAATCAGATAATTTCCGTCGCTGCCAACACTTTTGATGGTATCAACGTCAATGGATTCGACCGTAATATCCATGGCAGTAAGTATTCTTCGGAGAGTGCGACAAACTTCCTCATCGAAAAGCCATTTTTCAAAGCTCATCGAGATATAGGAGCCTAACTGTCCGCAGGCCTGAAAAATGAAGTTGGCGCCGTTGCGCACCGCCGTAGTCATCATGAGCGTTCCTTCAGCCGCAGCCTGGGCATCCAGACAGTGCGCGTTAGTTAGCATTCCACCTGTACGACAGGGCAAATTGTAAAATCTGGCCATTTGAATTATGGCCGACGCAAGAGTGACAGCTTCCGGTGCCCCGACCGCCGAGACAATTGTTCGCATATCGGCCGGAGCAGATACTGATCCATATACCACCGGAGTTCCGGGATTTGCCAGTTGTGCCAGAGTCAGTCCAGCGAGTATCTCAGCATTGGCCAAAGCAAGCAGCCCCGGAAGAGATACTGGGCCACTGGTTCCCGCCATCCCCATATTGGTGATCACCAGCGGCTGTCCCAAACGCGCCAAGTCGACGATTGCCTCCGCTTCGTCAACTGAATATTTTAGGGGTGACAATGAGTGCACTATAGTCGCCATCACCGGTTGGCGCTTCAGATTCTCCTTACCTTCCCATTCAATCGCGGCCATTTCGATACAATCTATAGTGGCACGTCTGGACATAGCAGTTCCTACGTGCGCTTTATCACATAAAACCATACTGGCGTAGAGCATGTCCAGGTGCGCGACTTGCGGTGGGATGTCCGTGGGCTGGACCATCAACATGCCGATCATATCTAGTTGATCCGATGTTTGAACCAATCGACAACAGGTGTGATAGTCTTCAAGTGTTGCCGGCCGCATTTCGCCTGCAGAAGTGACTACGTTCGGTGCGCCGCCGGTGGGCAGAAACACAAAGTCATCTTCTCCGATGGCGACATTGTGGGCAGGGTTTCTGGCACGGAGTGTGAAACGCGAAGGTGCCGTTTCCAGAGCTCTTCTTACGTCGTTTTCGGTGATGAACACCTGTGTACCGTCAGTCCTGAATCCATGACCTTGGAAGATTTCAAGAGCCTCGCTCGAGTTGAATCTCACCCCGGCATCCGCCAGAATTTCCATGGAGGTATCATGAATTAGGCTTAGCTCCTCCTTCGTAAGCACTTGCATTCGGTCAGTCATAAACCTTTTCCCTATGTCAAATGACGCTCTAAGAAAATCATTTTGCTATTTGTGATACTTACTGATTTTGATAGTGATTCGAGTCTTTACGATATTTCACCTAACTTGCCAGAAGTCCAACTATCAATTTTTACCGGAAAATGTCATATACTTTTCGTATATCTCAATGGGTCCAATGGTGTCAACGCCGGTGATAGATAGCAGATAGCAAATATTCGCATTTTTCAAAAAAGGCTGAATAATTTGAAATTTTTCTCGTTAGATGCTTATTGTGATATCCAATTATATCCTTCACTTCACAATTAGTGGGGGGTACCACTATATATTGTGGTAACTCGATGGGCGGGAAAATCATAACTCGTTTAAATTTTGTTATGCAATCTACATATTTCCTCTATTTCAGGAGCAGGCACGATATGAGGCAATTTTTAAGAGGCGAATATTTTGTATGTTTGTCATTATGTAATCTGCAAAAAGCATTAGCTAAGTATGGGATTTTGGATTACCGCCAACCCTTTTTGCTTGACAAAATTTGTATAGTGGTTCATGGATAATTGAAATAGCCGCATAGCCGCACATCTAAGTTTTCACTGCAAATTTTCCAAATAGATTGACATCTGCTTACTTGACAGCTGAGTTGCTTTAATACATTGTATTGAAATCGCAATTTATAACAGATTAATTCAATTAGCGGGTATATTTCATTTTTTAGTCAAGTTCATCACTTCAATTCACTCCACTAAACAGTTAATGAAGGGACGTCAAATATGTCGTCTGACTCTATCCCGGATTCTCGGATCCTCAAACAGGAAATTCTGGCCTCTCATGCGCGTGCCCAGCAATATGGCATAAACCCATCTGAATTTTGCAGCCCTGAACATGTTCACTTGAGCGCTGGAGAGCTCGCCCAGCTGTGCGAGAAAAACAAGGAATTTTTAGAAGTCGCTAAAATGCAAATTCAAGAACTGTACCGTTTTGTGGCTGGTGCGGGTTTTGTTGCAACTATCGTTGAAAAAGATGGGTATATTCTTGAGGCCATCGGCGACAGTCCGCTCATTGAACATCTTCGATCAGCAAACTGCTGCCCTGGCTATCGGTGGACTGAAAAAGATGTCGGTACCGGCTCCATCAGTTTGGTTCTCGCCCGGAAAATTCCGGTTCAAATTAATGACGATGAGCATTACTGCCAGCGAGGTTATGGGCACACGTGCTCAGCAGCCCCTGTATTTGATGAAAATGACGAGCTTATAGGAGTTATTTCCATGTCGGGTGAAGCCAGCCAGGTTCATCCGCATACGCTTTGTATGCTCATCACAGCCGCCCGGGCAATTGAGAACCAACTCCGCATAACCAAAACTTCAAAAGCGCTTTTACTGCAAAACAACTATATGAATGCCCTTATCGAGTCTATCGATAGCGGTGTTATTGCAGTAGATACCAACGGCATGATCACCCATTTCAATTCTCAGGCAAAGCTAATATTAAACTGGCACGAAAAATTAAAGGGTAAAACGTTGTCGGACATTTTCGGGTCTCAGGTGGATTTCAATCAAATGATGCATTCAGGCTTCGAATTTGTTGATAGAGAAATTTTCCTTAAGCACAAAAGTGGCGTCATCCAGTTGCTAATCACGTCAAAGCCGATTTTTGACGCCGGGCAAAAGGTGATCGGAATCATTTTTGTTTTCAGCGCGATTCACCGTATACGCAAGCTTATCAATGAGATGGCCGGCTCCCAGGCCAGCTTTAATTTTGAGGACATCATCGGCTGCAGTCCCGATATAATGGAAGCCAAACGGTTGGCCATGCTGGCAGCTTCGGGCAATTCGACAGTCCTCATTTTAGGTGAGACCGGCACCGGTAAAGAGCTCTTTGCCCAATCCATCCATAATTTAAGTACACGAAAGCATCATCCATTTGTGGCAATTAATTGCGGCGCCATTCCCAGGGAGCTGTTGGAAAGCGAGCTCTTTGGCTATACCGAAGGATCGTTTACCGGTGCGAAGAGAGGCGGGCGTCCCGGTAAACTGGAATTGGCCAGCAGTGGAACCTTATTATTGGATGAGATCGGTGATATGCCGGTCGATATGCAGGTAAAATTTTTGCGAGTTTTGCAAACCGGTGAAATGTGCCGAATCGGTCAGCACAAACCGATTTCAATAGACTTGCGGGTAATCGCGGCCACCCATTTTGATCTTGAACGGGAGGTAAAAGATGGAAATTTTCGCGAGGATCTATTTTACCGATTGAATGTTTTACCAATTCATATCCCCCCACTGTTCGAACGGTCTGCGGATATTCTTTTGCTGGCGAAACATATTCTAAGCCGTTGCCGGCAGGTATTTAAGAAACCGGAAATAAAATTTTCCCCGGAAGCCGAGCGAATGCTGATGTGTTACAATTGGCCCGGCAATGTACGCGAACTGGAAAATGTTGTCGAGCGAGCCGTCAATCTGGTTGACGAGGAATTTATCCAACCCGAGCATTTTGGTCTCCAGACCCTCGATAAGAAAAATATCGCTAAAGAAGGACCCCGGGGCGCCCTTCTTAAAAAAGCCGAAGAACAGACCATCACTGAAGTTGTCGAGACCATGGGATACAATATTTCTAAGGCGGCCCATATATTAGGTATTTCCCGCGCAACCCTTTATAATAAGCTCAAGAAATATAATTATTTCATTCCCAGGCCTAGTGTTTAATTATTTTACATGTCCATTATTTTTACATTCAAAATAACCTATTGAAATTAGTGCGATTTTATGGTTACTCGCCCTTTTGTGTCTAAATTTTGGACAGTTCAAAAATTACCCATATTTTCCCGAATCTCACGTCTGAGTTGTAACACCTTATTATAACACCTAATTTTTTTATTCTCTTCAATCTCTATTTCTTTTGGCATAGTATTTGTAAATTAATATGAAAATGAATGATGGCCAACAAATAAATTTTCTTCAGGTCGATATTGTTATAGAAAATTTGAAACCCGCAAGGAGGTAATAAAGATGAGAGAACGCAAAATTGGAAGACGTCAGTTTTTAAAAGAAACCGGGGCCTTGGTCGGGGGTTCTCTGTTAGCCGGCCCCAGCGTTGTTTTTGCACAAGCCAAGCCGGGCGCAAAAGTTGATTCGATGAAATTGATGACTACCACCGCTACCTTTGATCCAGTCAGACCCGAATCGGCTCGGTTGATTTGCCAGGAATTTAAAAGATTGGGCTGGGATGTCGACCCCTTACCGATTGATTACAAACAAAACGTACAGAAAGTGATTATGGAGCACGAATATGATATGTGGCTGGTGCGCTTCACCGGAGCGTCCATACGGATCGATCCCAATGTATTTATTTGGCAGGTTCACCATTCGTCCCAGTATAAGAAGGGAGGCTACAACTGGCCCGGTTACTCCAACCCGAAGGTCGATAAACTGTCTGAGGCCCAGGCGGTTGAGATGGATGTGAACAAACGACGCGATCTGGTCTTCAAGGCTCAGGAAATCATCCACGAAGAACAGCCCGAAAACGTATTGGTCAACGCCAAAATGACCAATGCCTACCGATCGGACCGGCTTAAAAATCTGACACCGATGATGGGCGAGGGCATCGGCAGCTTCTGGACCGACATCAGTATGGAAGTGATCCAGGGAGACGGCTACGTCCGAACGGGTTACACCTCTGCCCTAAAAAACCTCAATCCGATTGACGTGAAAGATGGCAAAGAGTTTAAGGAACTTCGAATGTTTTACGACCGTTTGTTCAGGATTGCCCCGGATGGTCAAGCCAAGCCATGGGCCGCCAAATCCTACAGCATTCCGGATCCCAGAACCATCGATATCACCATCCGCGAAGGCATGCTTTTCCATGACGGACAACCGGTAAGGGCCGAAGATATTAAGTTTACCTTTGACTACTACGCCAAGTGGAAAGCGCCGTTTTTTGCGGCGGCCTTGAAAAATGTTGAAAGCGTTACCGTCACCGGCAAGCACTCTGTTCGTATAAAACTTGTTAAACCTTTCGCCCCCTTCCTGTCCAATGTGCTGGCGTCCATCTTTATCATTCCGCAGCACATCTGGAAAGATATCCCGGATAAAGTGGATGTCGATGATCCGCTAAATTATCCCAACGAAAAACCCATTGGCAGCGGACCGTTCAAAGTTGAGTACTGGGATCGCGGACGTGAGTTGAAAACAAGTGCTTTTAAAGAGCATTTCCATCCGCCCAAATGTGCCGGCAACCTGATGATTGTATACGGGAGCCATGACGCCATGGCCGCGGCCATCGAAAAAGGCGAATGTGATCGCACCCGCTATATTCTGAAACCCAGCCTGATGGAAGACCTCAACAAGGTCAAGGGCTGTGTCGGAAAAGCTTACCCCAGCCATGGTTTTTATGATTTGAGCTACCACACCCGCCGGCCGCCGTTAAATGATCCGGTATTCAGAAAAGCCATTGCCCATGTGATGCCGAAAGAATTGATTATGGAGGCCGTGTTAGGTGGCCACGCAAGCCTGGGGGGCTCGGTCATCGCGCCGGCGAACAAATTTTGGCATAATCCAGCTGTCAAACCCTTTCCGTCCGATATTCGGATCGCGAAAAAAATTCTGGCTGAGGCGGGATATACCTGGGACAAAAAAGGCAAGTTGCATTACCCCAAGGCATAATCCTTTAGAGAAACCGCCAAACCGGGAGGTGTTTTGCACCTCCCTTTAAAAGGCTTGAACGATGCGTGAATTTATTATTCGAAGAATACTTTATACGCTGTTTACCCTCTTTGCGGTGGCAACGATTCTGTTTTTCATTTTTCGCATGTTGCCCGGTGAACCCACGGCCCAGATTATCAGTCCTGCCCTGGATGAGGCTGCCCAGGCCAGGATGAAGGCGGCCTTCGGACTGGATAAGCCATTGTATGTTCAATATGTTTTGTACTTAAAAAACATTGTCACCCTTGAATGGGGCCGATCGTTTACCACCTCAAAGAAAGTATTCGATATGCTGAGTTACCGCTTTTGGAATACCATTTTTTTAATGGGGGCGGCCATGTGTTTCACGCTGGTCGCCGGTATCGGTCTAGGCATGATCATGGCTTGGCGACGTTCCGGATCCTTCGATGTCGGAGCGACAGTAGGTGCCCTGGTCCTGCAATCGGCGCCGCCTTTCGTTACCGGCATTTTGTTGCTTATGGTTCTCAGTTATAGGCTTGACATCTTTCCAACGGGTGGTATGAACACGCCGGGCATGCGCCTGGAAACCGGCATTCACATTTTGTTCAACAAGGATTTTTTACACCACCTGGTCCTGCCGACCATTACTGTGGCCTTTTATTACCTGGCCACACCGATGTTGATTATGCGGGACAGTATGCTTGAAGTGCTCGGCAGTGACTTTATCGAACTGGCCAAAGCAAAAGGACTGGCGCCCCGGGTCGTTATGATGAAACATGCTGCTCGCAATGCCCTTTTACCTGTTCTGACAGTCTCTTCGATCATGGTGGGGTTTGCAATCGGTGGCCAGGTCATCGTCGAACAGGTATTCTCATGGCCCGGCATGGGACAGCTGATGGTGGAAGCAGCCTCTGGTCAGGACTATCCTGTGGCCCAGGCCACCTTCCTTATCCTGGCCGCGGTGGTCATTGTTCTGAACTTAATAGCAGATATTTCGTATAGTTATCTTGATCCCCGTATATCTGTCGCAAGTCGACGAAAATAAGCGCAGTTTACTCCTGTTGAAAAGCGGCCGGATGCATGCGCTTGTGACCAAAGGAGTTGTTTAAATGAAGATTACCGGTTTGGAGCTTTATCAAATCTCTATTCCGTTTGCCAAGCCTTACAAGCTTTCCAAAGTATACGGCACCCGCTATGATGCCGTAGCGGTCATCTTTAAAGTCCATACCGATGACGGTCTCGTGGGCTTAGGGGAAGCCGATCCCATGAACCCGTTTACGGAGGAGACCCCCGCCACGGTGATGGCGATCACCCGCGATATCATAGCCCCCTACATCATCGATCAGGACCCGACGAATCTCGCCAAATTGGAAGCGCACTTGGATCGTGTCGTCCACGGCAATCTTGTGGCCAGGGGTGCCGTTAACATGGCGCTGTTCGATATCGTTGGTAAATTAAACAACGTCCCGGCATACATGCTGCTGGGCGGTAAGTATCACGATAAGCTGCCGCTTCTCAGGGGCATTGGCAGCGGAACCCCCGAGGAGGATGCGGTTGCGATTCAAAAAGAGATGGAAATCGGCATGCGCTGTATCATGATCAAGATGGGATCTTTGCCCATTTCCGATGAGATCAAGCGCATGATTGCTGCCAAAGAAAATTTCAGCGACCAAATCCCCATTATTGTTGATGCCAATCAGGGCTGGGAAGTGACCGAAGCCCTGGCGTTTGTCGACGGCATCGGGGATCACCGACCCGAACTGATCGAACAACCCATTCATCGCAAAAACATTGACGGACTCAAACGCATCAGAGAACGAGCTCTCTGCCCGCTGTCCGCAGACGAGAGCCTGGAAACCATGCAGGATGCAACCACGCTGATACGCGAACAGGCGGTGGATGTTTTCAGTCTGAAGGTGTCGAAAAACGGCGGCTTGAGTAAAACCAAGAGAATCGGCCAGGCGGCCGATGCATTCGGCCTGAAATGCCTGATGAACAGCATGCTTGAGTTCGGCATTAGTCAGGCAGCTTCTTTGCAGGTAGGCTGCACCCTGACCAATCTGGTGGACTTCGGCCATGCTTACGGATCGGTACTCAGAATGTCCGATGATGTCACCGATTTTGGCCAAAACATTTCCGAGGGAATCGTCACGGTTCCACAGGACCCAGGCCTTGGAGTTGCACTGGATGAAGACCAATTGAAAAAGTACACAGTTGATTATCTAAAGATCGGTCGAACACCATAACATTGCGTTTGTTGTTTTACGCTAATCAGATACCTAATGTGGAATCGTATCAATTCGAATTAAAGGAATTGTGAGATGGCAAAATTTGAAAATGGTTCTAAGTTTGCCGTGTTGGGGACCGGAAATTCCGGCCAGGCTTTCGCGGCCGATATTTCACTCAAAGGTTATTCTGTTAATCTGGCCGAGATAGCCGGATTTGAAGAAACCTTACGTGCGATTGAGAAAAAAGGCGGTATTGAGCTTTCCGGCCAATCCGGCAACGGCTTTGCAGAAATGAACATGATTACCACGGACTTAGCGGCAGCCGTAAAAGGGGTTGACATCATTATCATCGGTGGTTCCGCCTTTGCCCACGAGCCGTTCAGCCGCGCCGTGGCTCCTTTTTTTGAAGACGGGCAGTTTATCGTGTTCACCTCCAATTTCGGGGCGATCCGGTTTAATAGCTGGGTAAAGGAGTTCAATATCTCAGCCGATGTTACTCCTGTGGAAAGCATGAGTTTGCTGTATGCCACCCGGGCGCTGGAGCCCGGCAACGTCTTCATTAAAGGGGTTAAGGGCAATCTTCCGGTTGCGGCCTTGCCGGCCGGCCGGACGCCTGCTTTTCTCGAGAAAATATCGCCTGTATTTCCGCAGATGACCGCCTGCGATAATGTTCTGGTTACCAGCTTAAACAACTTGAATCCCATTGTGCATCCGCCCATGGTGCTTTGCAATGCCGGCCGCATTGAAGCCACCAAGGGCAAGGGCTGGAACCTTTACGGCGATGGAGCCACTGAGTCTGTTACCAATTTGATGCTGGCTCTCGATGCTGAACGCATGTCACTTATGGACTATATCGGTATTCGAGGCATTGCTTTTAAAGATGCCTTTGAAACGCTGTATGCTAACTATTCTTTAGGCAAAAAAACTCTATCTGAAACCCTTAGACAAAGTCCTATTCACGGTGATCGGGCCTTCGCGGCGCCCGATAGTGTCGACACTCGATATATCGCCGAAGACCTGCCCTTTGGTCTAGTGCCGTGGTCATTGATTGGCCGAATGTACGGTTTGCCAACCCCGACGATTGATGCGGCTATTCAGTTCGCATCGGTCATGTTGGGCCGCAATTTTTTCGAGGAGGGACTTACGACAAAGGATTTGGGAATAGAGGGTATGAGCCCTGAAGATTTGAAGGCCATGGTCAGTTAACGTCTCTTTAGGAGGATTGATCACGATGCGTTTATACAGGATTAAGGAAGCCTTTGTCACCCAGGTAAAAATTATCACACGGCACCGTTTCGGCACATTCGGTGCGGTGGTGCTGCTCTTCTTTGCGCTGGTCGGTTTGCTGGCCCCTTATATTGCGCCGCATGATCCCTGGGACACGCTGCGGGGCGCCGACGGAAAATTGGCGATGCTCAAACCGCCGTGTTGGGAGTTTCCGTTGGGCACCACCATGATGGGCAGGGACATTTTGAGCCAGATGATCCTGGCAACCCGCACCACTGTTATTATCGGGCTGGTATCCGGATTAATATCTATTTTGATCGGTGCGAATATCGGACTTCTATCGGCATATTACGGGGGAAAACTGGATGAGATTATGATGCGCTTTACGGACATTGTCTATGGCATGCCGTTTCTACCCTTTCTTATTGTGCTAATTTCCCTTTTCGGCCGCAGCATGTGGTATGTCATTATTGCCATCTGCTGCATCGTCTGGCGAACCTCGGCCCGTGTCGTTAGATCTCAGGCGCTTTCCATCCGGCAACGTCAATATATTATGGCGGCCAAGGCCAGGGGCTGCAGCGATGCCCGCATCATCTACGGTCACATAATGCCGAACGTATTGCCCCTGCTGCTTCTTTACACAGCCTTTAATATCGCCTGGTCGGTGTTGGCCGAAGCCGGTGCCAGTTTTTTAGGATTCAGCGATCCCAACAATTTGACCTGGGGAGGAATGCTTTACAATCTATGGATTTCGGGAAAGATTCGGGTGGCCTGGTGGTGGTTTGCCTGGCCCTCCATCTGCATCATCCTTATGGTCAGCGCACTGGTCTTTATTTCCCGGGCCTATGAAGAAGTTGCCAACCCGCGTCTCAAGCAACGCTAAGGGAGTCCGAACATGTTACTTCAAATTGAAAATTTGAAAACACATTACCGTATCTCAGATGGCCTCGTCAAAGCAGTGGACGGGGTATCGCTGTCTATCAAAGAGAACGAGGTCTTCGGCTTGGCCGGTGAATCCGGCTGTGGCAAATCGACGCTCATCAGGACCATCATGCGCCTGATTCCCGAGACGGCGATGGTCTCCGCCGATGAGTTGTCATACCGGGAACAAAAATTATTGACCTTATCGGACAAAGATTACCGCGATAAGGTTTTGTGGAAAGAAATTTCGCTGGTACCGCAAAGTGCCATGAATTCACTGAACCCTGTGTATCGGGTTGGTGATCAGATTCTTGAGGCTATTCAGGCTCACTCAGACATGGGCAAGCGCGAGGCGAGGGATAAAGTCGAGAAACTGTTTAAAGGGGTGGGGCTACAGCCGGCCCTGACCCGCAACTATGCCCACGAGTTCAGTGGCGGCATGCGCCAGCGGGCCATGATCGCCATGTCCCTTGCCCTGGATCCGGGCCTCATCATCATGGATGAGCCGACCACGGGCCTGGACGTCCTGGTTCAGGAGCGAATTCTGCGTGAGTTGAAAGAGATCCGGCAAAAATCCAAAGCGTCAATCTTTTTAATCACCCACGACATTTCCGTAATAGCAGAAATGAGTGATCGGATCGGAATCATGTATGCCGGCCGGATCATGGAGCAGGCCGACGCAATGGAGCTGTTCAACGAACCCTATCATCCTTATACCCTCGGTCTTAAAAACGCCTTCCCCAGCATCCAGGCCCTGGATCGCGAACTGATTTCCATTCCGGGTTCGCCGCCGAACTTAATCGAGGACATCCCGGGTTGCATGTTTGCGTTTCGGTGTCCTTTTGTAATTCCGGAATGCAATGAGAAAAGACCGCCGGATTTGGAAATCAAACCAAACCATTTTGTGCATTGTATCCGAACCGATCATGTGGAAGAATTTCGTAAACGATCAGGAGATAAAAAGACATGGCAATCCTCGATGTAAGCGATTTAAAACAATATTTCTACATTGATCCAGGCTTTCTGGCCAAAACGGTTGGCGGAAAAAAAGCAGGTGTAATCAAGGCTGTCGACGGTGTGACCTTCAGCCTGGAGCCTGGCGAAATCATGGGGCTGGCCGGCGAGTCCGGCTGCGGCAAATCCACCGCCTGCCTGGCCATCGCCAAGCTGCGGGAGCCAACCGATGGAACCATTAAATACAAAGACAAGGACATTTCGCAATTTACCAAGAATGAACTTCGGCAGTATCGATGCCAGGTTCAAATTATTTTTCAGGATCCTTATGAGTCACTCAATCCACGGTTTACGGTTTTTGATATGGTGGCCGAACCGTTGCGAGCGCTAAATATCGGAGGCCGACGCGAGGTGAGTCAACGGGTAAACCAAACCCTTGAGCTCGTGGGACTTCAACCTGATGAGTATAAAAAAAGATATCCACATCAGATGAGCGGCGGAGAAAGGCAGCGGGCCGGCATCGCCTCTGCCCTGGTGTTGGAGCCGGAGTTGGTGATCGCCGACGAACCCTTATCCATGTTGGATGTATCCATCCGGGCCGGCATTTTGGATCTCATCAGGGATCTATCGGAACGTATGAATTTTACCTGCATTTATGTCTCCCATGATCTCTCCATTTTGTCCAATATTTCCGAGCGGTTGATGATTATGTATCTGGGCAGGACCATGGAGTTGGCTTCAACCAAAGAGGTCATTACAGATCCCCTGCACCCGTATGCGAAAGCCCTTATTGCGGCTGTGGCAATTCCCGATCCTGCATATAAACGACCCATACCGGATATCAGAGGCGAAGTTTCTCAGCCCATTGATCCTCCCCCGGGCTGCCGCTTTCAAACTCGTTGTAAGCAAGTGATGAAGGTTTGTGGGATTGATGAGCCGATCTTAAAAGAGGTAAAGCCGGGACATCTTGTGGCTTGTCATCTCTACTGATGGTATATGTCAAACGATAGCTGCAGCAAAAATTACCGTGCCGCTAGCGCATCCGTAAAATTGAATTGGTTTTAATGAGGAATTGTCCATGTCCAAAAACTCATCTTCTCAGCAGACTGATAATGTCTTAATTATCTGTCGCTGCGAGGGCATCCGTCTAAAGCAGATTCAAGCATCCATTCGCCGTGCCGGTGTTCAAACGGTCAATCAAATAAAAAAGCTAACCCGTGCCGGTATGGGACCCTGTCAGGGCCACACCTGCGCAAAACTGATCGAAACCATCCTGGCTGCAGAAGCGAATATACCACTTGGATCGGAACCTTATCGATCCCGACCCCCGGTGCGTAGTATCTCTATCGGTAGGTTGGCCGCAACCTCCGATCAATTCGACGAACCTGCCGGGCCGGTCAGAGTCGTCATGATGCGCACCTCCGACGAACAATCTCCAACCCGAGCTGAAATTAAAGATAAAAACGAATAAAATGATGAAAGTAGCTGACGTTGTTGTTATCGGTGCCGGAATTGTTGGTTCTGCCACTGCCTATTATTTGGCCAAGGCTGGTATCGATGTAACCTTGATAGACCGGCGCATACCGATTACCAGTGGCGCTGCTACCCAGGCCTGTGCGGGAGGGATTCGCCAACAAGGACGTGTGCCGGTGGAATTGCCGCTGGCAATTTACTCAATCGACCTTTGGACCGACTTGGAAGCCGACCTGGAGGCCGATTTGGATTATCGTCAGAACGGAATGACAGTCGTCACCGATGATGAGAATTTAATTCCACTGCTTACTGATCGAGTAGAACAGGAACAATCCCTGGGATTGGATATCAAACTGATCCAGGGATCAGAACTACACGATCTGATTCCGGGGCTATCACCGCGCATACTGGCCGGCAGTTATTGTCCCACCGATGGGCATGCCGATCCTATGCGCACCAATAATGCGTTTATTGTTGCCGCTCAACGTCTGGGTGCACACATAAGATGGAAGTGTCCATCTGAAGGGTTTGCAATCGAAAACAATCGGATCACCGCTGTTAAGACGCCTCAGGAAAACATCCATTGTCGGTATGCAATCCTGGCTGCCGGCTATTGGAGTCGTGCAATAGCCGCCGCTTCTGGTTTAAACCTTCCTTTTCAAGCGTTTCCACTGCAAATGATGGTTAGCGCCCGACGCCCCCACGTCTTAGACCAAGTTTTAGGCTGGATGGGTCATGGCATCAGTCTCAAGCAGGTGCTCTCAGGCGGATTTGTCATTGGCGGCGGATGGCCGGGCCTCGGTAATTCTGAAACCTATCAGACCCATCTGATGCCCGGAAGCATGGCCAAAAGCGCGCAAACCACCGTAGAATTATTCCCCTCCCTTTCAGGAGTCCCTGTTGTGCGCGCCTGGGTAGGGATCGAAGCCTTTTGCGAAGATGAGATGCAGATCATAGGCCCGATTCATGATCCGGAGGGCCTCATTCTGGCGGCCGGATTTTCGGGCCACGGTTTTGCCATTGGTCCGGGAGTTGGTTCTCTGCTCGCTGAGTATGTTAATACCGGCCAAATGTCGGAAATGCTAACGCCATTTAGCATGGAGCGTTTCAACAAACCAACAGAAGAGAAATTAGAATGACAGAGGCTCTGCGCCTGACTTCCCATCCCGTTTTGGATGTTTCTATTGAAGGTCGAAAAACAATCACCATAACTGTTGATGGAGAATCATTGAACGTCATCGAAGGTGAAATCTTGGCCGCTGCCTTGTGGGTTAATGGATTGATTTCATTGGGACACAACCCCAATACAGATAGCCCCCGCGGTATGTACTGTGGCATCGGGCACTGCTATGAATGCCGGGTGACGATCGATGGCGTGGAAGATGTGCGATCGTGCTTGACTCCGGTACGGAAAGGAATGCACATCTCCCTTCAAAAATCGGAAAATAAGACCACAAGTAATCATGGTGATTGAAAAAGTTGATCTTGTTATAGTTGGTGCGGGACCCGCCGGACTGGCCGCGGCGGCAGAGGTGGCATGCCGCAATGGGAATGTGGTCGTTTTAGATGAATCATCGATTCCCGGCGGTCGCCTACCCAGCCAAATTCATCCGGAGCCTGGACAAACCAGGGGGGAGCAAAAGAGATGGTCCAATGGCTCAGCTAAGGCTTCACAATTACTAAAAGAGGCGAAAGAGAATGGCGCTAAAATTCTCTGCGGTGCATCGGTTTGGGGAATCTTCCCTGAATGGCATGTTGCTGTGGCACCCGCTTACCCCGGCGCCGCCCACAATGGTTTCCCGATGGGATTTGATGCTCGAACAGTACTGATTGCCACCGGAGCCACACAGAACCCATTAATATTGCCGGGTTGGACGCTTCCCGGCGTCATTACAGCTGGCGCTGCCCAGACATTGGTTAATGTACATCGGATAATGCCTGGATGCAGATCTGTCATCATCGGTATTGATCCCTTAAGTCTTTCAGTGGCACAATTAATGGATGCCATAGGCGCCGAAGTCTTGGGTGTATTTCTGCCACCTGCAAATGGTCTTCAGTTCGGGCCATCATCGCCTAAAGCAGCTATTCAGGCGTTATCCGGATTTTCGGTCTATGCCTCCAGTATCAAACTGACTCTGGCAGCCAAAGCGGGAAAGCATTTAAGTAGCTTAGCAGCCCGTTGTTTTCCGACTCACGGGCTTAAAATAGAGGGCTTTTTATTGATGCTACGCCATATGGCATTGTCGATAAACGGTTCGGATCGCGCCGAAAAGGTTAACATCGCGACTCTTAAACCGAATGGTGATTTGAAAATCGGTACCGATAAGGAACTTGAGACAGATATCGTCATTACTTCGGCTGGCTTATCCCCGCTGGTTGAACTTGCGCAGGTTGCTGGATGCCCTCTCCATTATATTCCTGAATCGGGTGGCTGGGTACCAATACATAGCGATCGTTTGGGAACTCCTCTTCCAGGATTGTTTGTTGCCGGAAGTATTTCTGGAGTTGAAGGTGCAAGTGTTGCTGAGAGCCAAGGTCGGATTGCTGGGATTGCAGCAGCGGGCCACCTGAATTTGACTGCCCGAGCTAATTTAGAGGAAGATATTAATAGACATCAGGTAGAGATGATTAAGGCCAGACAAGAGGCGATTCCATTTTTTCCTCTCATTGAAGAAGGTCGAGCACAGATGAATCGGATTTGGCAGAATATGTTTTCAGATAAATTTTGACTGAATATTTGGCGTTTCGTGGATAATATCGGTTATAAGGACAAGATCTAAATTACATATTTTATTTTTAATATTACTAGCCGAAACCCATCAATTGTATCAAGTAGAGATTCCGGCTAATACATACACAATTGCAAGTTGTTGTGGATTTCATCTGGTAATCTGATATAAACCGCTATTTAGCAATTCGCTGAACCTGACCCGTCTTCGCGATGCTTTGCCGAGGCACAGCCGGGAAA
>Ga0255054_10001113_pt1 | contig 15838 bp, 11 predicted proteins | sample JV7_2_23_MG_FD_188634 | JGI IMG/M metagenome (GOLD analysis project Ga0255054, IMG submission 188634) | Seawater microbial communities from Jervis Inlet, British Columbia, Canada - JV7_2_23 | ecosystem: Environmental > Aquatic > Marine > Inlet | place: Canada: British Columbia | collected...
AAGAAAATGGCGAAGCCATCACATACGCCAGCTCCTTGAGCTTGAGGGCCCACTCGAAGGCGGTGGAATAGTTATAGCCACGACCCAGAACGACACATTGCTCCATATCTCGATAGCGCTCAACCGAGGAGGCGATCGCCTCATCTTGCTCCAGCGCCTGCTCCACCCAGCGCTGCAGGCTCGCAAGATGTCGGAACCGTTCGCGATCTCCTCTTAAGGCTACCGAGAACATCGCAATCGCTAAGAGTTGGGCGGTATAGGTCTTTGTCGCCGCCACCGCCTGTTCGGTACCGCTGCCAACGTTGATGACGTAGTCCGCATTTTGGGCCAGGGGAGATCTCGGGTCGTTCGTGATGGCCATTGTTGGTGCTCCCTGTCGGCGTCCCTCCTCAACAACACGAACGATATCGGGCGACTGTCCGGATTGGGAAATGCCCACAACCAGCGCCTCTCTCAAATCTGGCGGCCGTTCATAGAGCGTGAAGAGAGAAGGCGCTGCCAGCGCGATCGGGAGCTGATTGAATGCCCCCCAAACGTATTTGGCAAAGAGGCCGGCATTATCGGATGTGCCTCGCGCGGCCAGGAACACAAAGGCTATGTTCTGGGTGAGAACCTTGCGCGCGATACCTTGCACGATCCCGAAGGAGTTCTCCAGGAGTCGGCCCAGGATTATCGGCTGTTCGAATATTTCAGAATGGAGACTCAACTAGCGGCCGCTTCGAGTCGATTCAATCGACCCTTTAAATCATCATTGAATTTCTCGGTGAAGCTCTTGAGATAGGCGTAAGCGTCCGGCTCGCCGCCGTGGATGAGAGGCGTGAGATCCATGGCAAAGGCCATGCCGGTGGCGACATCCGTTCCGTGAGACGCATAGTAGGTGGCGTTGGCTCGCCGGCGTCCCATGGTTGCTAAATCGTATCGCTTCCCGCCGGAGATTTGAGAATCAAATACACCCAGCAATGCCGCTTGAAGGTTCTCATGGGCTGAGAGGTCGAAGACCACCTTGTCCTCATCCGGCAGCCAATCCAGGTCACGCCAGACCTCACAACCAAATAGATGCTTTGGGCGGGCGTCATCCGGCAGATTCCTGATCGCGTCGATCACCCGTAATGTCACCGCCACGTGGGTATCGTGCTTGTCTGCTAGATTGTGCGTGTAGATCACCTCTGGCCGCGCTGCAACAAGAATCTTGGCCAGGTCCTCCACGGGCTCTGTGTTGCCGCCGTCCTTCACACTGGAGCTCGAGTAATCCAGGAGGACTTGAGCCGAGTATTCTCCGACCATGGCAGCTTTCATTTGTTCAATAATGCGCACGAGTCGCATCTCGTCGTCGGTATAACGCTCATACGGGCCTTCACGCGGTGAACCGCTTCCGCTGGTCATTACCACTCCGGCGAACCATCGATCTGGGCTCTGAAAACAAGCTGAGATGCCGTCGAAGGCCATGATCTCGAGATCATCTTGATGCGCACCGATACCCATGTGAGTCGTGCGCGCAAGTGCCAGATCTAGAGCAAGATCATCCGGAACGTAGATCTCGGCCGTATCAAGATAAAAATTCATTCTGGCCTCTCTCTTAACCAAGTGCCGGTAGACTGGCTGCCGCGATCGCCTGTCCAATTCGGCGGCTCCCCTCATCGGGAAGTTGGATGTTGACTTGAGCGGCGATCGAAGGGAACTCGTCTTCGATGACTTCAGTGGCGCCATCTAATATGAGCATCCCTCCTCTGCCGGAGGTGCAGCGACCCAGAAGCAGAACGTGCTTCAAGTTATAGAAATCAGCATAGTGGGCAATGGCATACCCCAAGTAGCATCCAATACTCTGCCAAATTAGCTCTGCACGCGCCTCACCTGCTTCGAGCTTCTCCTGTACATATTCAAGTTGGGCCGCCTTCGATATCTCACCTGGCGCTTCTATCCCGACTTTCGAGGCCAGACGGAAGACGCATTCCTGTGAGAAGTACTGGGCGCCAACCCCGCGATCTCCCGACCACTCGTCCTCTGGCGCTAGCGGGTTGTAGTCCACTGGTGCGAAGGCAAGTTCATTCAGCCAACCCGTGATGTTGCCCTCCATATCTACGTATCCGCCTGCCTCACTCGAGCCCATCGCGATTCCCAGGACCCCAACATCCTCCAACGACATCGAGCCAGCCAAGGCCGTGACATCGCCGTCATTAACCACCTCGAGCGGCACGCCCATCTCGTCCTGGATGCGATGAAACAAACTTCTTACTTCGCCGTAGCGTTCCTTCGGGATGCCGCGAAATAGTGATGCGATACGAACCCGGTTGTCGATGTAGATACCGGCTGCGCTTCCTCCTATGGCATCCACGCGCGGCATTTGCTCCGCGGCTTTCTTCAGCGAATTCATAATCTCTCGACAGTGGTATTCGGGGTCGTTCTGAATTTTCGGCTCCCAGACGACTTCCTCGCTGAAGACCGCTCGGCCGTCGATCACAGCTGAGACTTTCCGATCCGAAGCACCCAGGTCGAATCCGATGCGACACCCGTCCAGGTGTCCTCCCAACGGCTTCCCGCGCTCTGATGCTGCTGGAACATCGGCGGGATCACATGGGACGACTGAAAAGGTTTTTTCGTAGACATCTTCACCCATGAAGTGATAGTCGAAGCTGCGATTTCCATTCGCCGAATAGCATTCTCGAAGGTACTCTCCGATGCTTCTCGGCCCTCCGACATATATTTTCCAGCCTCCACGCTGCCACAGAAGGAACTTTAGGATCCTTTCGATGTAGCCTAGATTTGCATCCGCGCGGTCGTGTCCTTCGGGATATACAAGGGTTTCAAAGCGCGAGATCTCGCCTCCCAAACGCTCCAGCCCAATTACCAAGGGAATTCCTGTACCGCCGAGGTTAGCTTCCTCCAAGAAATGATGATTTGCCAGTACAGCAGGGCGGAACAAATCGTCGAGAGGGGGGGGCTTCTTGGGTGCGATTAATGTGAAAGATGGGTTCATCTTGATCCCTGTTATTGCACGAGCAGGCCCACCTCACTCATACAGAATTCCCCAGGGCCAGCTGATTCCATCGAGGCCGGAGAATTCATAGCAGACCTAATTCATGCTGAAGGATCAACGCAGAGGCCCCGATCATCACCATGTCGGATCCCTCCTCCGCCATCCCCAGTTCAGTGTGTCGAGCAAGCGAGGGAAGTGTTCGCATGCTCATCTCTTCCCGAATAGCATCAAGCAGGAATTGGCCAAAATGGGCCACGTTTCCCCCGATCAGAATCCGACAGCTTCCCAGGACGCCCACCAAATTCGCAGCAGCGATCCCCAGCGCAGTCCCGGCCTCCAGAATCACATCACGAACGTCTTGATTGCCTTCGTTGAAGGCTAGAATGACGATCTCAAGATCGATTTCATCGGGGCTGCTGACATAGGAACCGATCGAGTTGTCAGGGCTTCGCGCGGCAATGACGCGAAGTCGATTAACGATCGCCTGGCTGCTGGCAATGGTTTCCAGGCATCCATAGTGGCCACACGCACATTGTTCTCCGTCCTGCACAACCTGTACGTGGCCAATCTCTCCCGCACCTACCGGGCTGCCGTGTAAAAGCTGGCCGTTGAGTATGATGCCGGCTCCAACTCCCCAACCAATATTTATGACCACCAAAGGCAATTCGCTGCCTCCGCGATTCTCTGCTGCATAAGCGGCAAGGGCTGATGCTTGAGAGTCGTTAGCAAGGTACACAGGAAATCCGTAGCGCTGCTGCAGCAAGTTCCGCAAGGGAATGTGGCGCCAATCTAGGTTCACCGATTGCTGCAATACCCCCCTGGCCGCGTCGATAAGTCCGGGAGCTCCGATGCCAATTCCCAATATCGGCTTGGTGGAAGAATCGATCAAGGAATCGACCAGGTCATACACCATATTCAGGGCGGTCTCACCGTCCGCCCCATTTAGTGACAAACTGACTCGCTGCTGTATGCTTCCTCTCAGATTGGATAGAGCTCCTCGAAAGTCACGCCTGGATAGATCGATCCCGATAAGCTGGCGTGAATCATCGATGACGCGCAAAAGAATGGCGCGGCGACCTCCAGAGGAGGGGGCCAGGCCCATCTCCTCAACAAGTCCATCCTGAATGAGCCCAGCGACCACATCTGAGATGGTAGGTGGCGTAAGCCGGGTAATTCGCGAGAGATCGGCGCGGCTGATAGGTCCGTCCGTGAAGATCGTCCGGAGCACTAATTGAGTGTTTCGCGCCCTCGCGCGACTTGGAGCAGCTATGTCCTTCTCAAAATGCATAGGGTGATCCTGCCAGTATCCTCCTCATAATAAATGTTCCTTATTAAGAATAGGTTTATTCTAAGTCGTTGTCAAGATGTTGTGTCTGTGTGCATCCTTTCGTTTCCAGATTAGCCAGGGAAAGATCAGGTAGCAGCGGGCTACCGCCTAACCGCTACAGTTAGTGCTAATTTGCACGAGTGCAGATCGGGACATTCGTCGTCCATGATGCAGATGAAAGCTGGTTGACAAACGATTTGGATTCGTCTACCATGATGGGCAATTCCAGCAGCTTAATTAATTTCCTTTAGAAACTTCATTCGCTGTAAGAACAAGGCTGGGAATGAATATTGGGGAATGAGCTGTAGCTGGTCGCGAGTGGCGGGTATGGTCCGTCTAAAGCCAGCTTGGTCTAACTAATTGAGGCCGATTCAGATAAAGCACCCACATTCAACATCCGAGATCCCATGTTAGCGCTGGACCTGCAGCGTTCCATTTGAGAGGAGGTGGAACCTCTATATAAGTAGAGGCAAATTCTGTCATCTACCAACAGTTCACTATTCCCTGCAATTCAGATTGGAGAGAGAAGAGAATGTTTAGAACCACCCGAAAAGCTCTGTTACTTCTTCTAAGTGTCCTGATTGTTTCCGTGTTGGCTGCCGGTTGCAGTACCACCGGAGATGAGGAAGAAGCAGCACCTGAAGTAGATGAGGCGGAGCCGGCTACGGGCGAAGTGACCTCGCTGGATTTTGTCGTCTGGTCCTACGGATTGGACACGATCCAGGACAATATCGCGAACTTCGAGGCTGCCAATCCGCAATGCCAGATCAATCTGCAGGACTACGGCTGGCCTGATTATCACGACACAATGGTCGCCCGGTTCGCGGCTGGCGATCCTCCGCCATTGCTGTACGGTTCCGATCACTGGCTCGATGAATGGGCTTCTGCAGGCTGGATTGCTCCGGTCGACGCAGAATTCCCAGAGGTTTCCGAATACAGTGGTGAGCTCGCACCGTACGCGCTTCAGGGAATGACCTATGAAGATGACGTTTATGGACTGTCGTATTACGCAGATACGATCGACTTCGTGTACAACGACGAGCATTTGAAAGAGGCTGGCTTTGATTCCCCGCCGGATACCTGGCAGGACGTCTGGGACATGTCAGTAGCGCTCAAGGAAGCAGGAGTCGTTGACTATCCCCTGATCCTCGCTTTCTCTCAAACGGAAGGCGCATCCATCGAGGCCATGATCTCGATGATCTATGCCCGACATGATGGGGATGAAGCACTCTTTGATGCCGACAACCAGCCGACTTTTAACGAGGAAGGCAGCGCGGCATTTGAAGCGATTGAATGGCTAAGGAAGGCTTATGAAGCTGAGCTGTTCGATCCGGCGAGCCTGACGACGCTTGAACTCGACCAGGTTGCGAGCATGCAATCCGGAGCGCATACCTTCACGATCTTCCCACAGTACAACGTAGCGGCCCTGAATCTCGAAGGTAGTGGCGATTACGCAGGTAGCTTCAATATCGGTTTGATGCCGGGCTCAAGCCACAACACCGTTGGCTACGTTCGATTCTATGCAATGACCCCCGCGGTAGCAGAAATGGGCGATGCGGCACTAGAATGCGCAGGAAATTTCCTGGGCTACTTCGGTGGAAAGACTGACGGCAAATACGAGGTGGTTGAGCGCTGGGCAGTAGAGAACGGCCTGGGCTTCGCACAGCTGCCACTATTTGAAGACCCCGATGTCCGGGAAGCGTTCGGCCAATGGGGCGATGTGGATGTCATCGCTGAAAACGCAGAGTTGGCCCGAGCCAAGGAGGGGTTGACGCCGTGGTTCGGCGCCTGGGACATCTTCACCCGAGCGGAAATCCACAAGGCTATCCTCGGCCAGCAAGATACGATGGTTACGCTCAACAATATGGCTGACCAGTGGAATGAACTAGCTAGTCGATAGGTAGGCGAGTACATCAATGGAGGGCGACTATCATTCGTGAGGGTTGCCCTCCATGTATTTAATTCCGAGACCAGCTTAGTATGTGGTAGGAAGGGATTGGATTTGTAACAGTGCGTAAGGCAGGTGGTGTGAAAATCGGACGAAGAGCGTATCCCTATCTATCCATCCTACCTGTCTTGCTGGTCGTCGCAATTTTCGCTATCTACCCGATCATCCACGCCGTCCGAACGAGCTTTTACAGAAACCTTCTCATTCGGCCGAACGATCACCCCTTTATCGGACTCGACAATTTTATCGAGGTCATCTCAAGTTATTACTTCAGAAACTCGATGGAAGTCACCGGTATCTACACGGTGGCGGTTGTGATCGGCGTCATCCTCTACGGGCTTGGTGTTGCGCTGCTTCTGAACTCTGCAGTCAGGTTGGCCGGACCCCTAAAAATCGTCATCTTGTTGCCCTGGGCCTTACCGGCTGTCGTGAGCGGTCTTCTATGGAAATGGCTGCTCAACGCTGACTTCGGAATACTCAACTCCCTACTGTTCTCGGCGGGGCTCATCGAAGATTACATCCCTTTCCTCGCCGTCCCTTCGCTTGCCAGGTTGAGTCTGATCATGGCCTTCATCTGGAAGGAAGGTCCGCTGGTGGCGATTTTTTTCCTTGCAGCCTTACAGCTGATTCCCGATGAGTATTACGAAGCCGCCAAGATCGACGGAGGGGGCACCTGGCAGGTGTTCCGGTATGTGACTATGCCGCTTCTAAGGCCTGTGCTTCTTGTCGTTGCAGTGTACGAAACCATGACTGCCATTCTCACATTCGATACGATCTTTGTGATGACTGGCGGTGGCCCGGCGGATGCTACCGCGCTGATCAGCTGGTTCGCCTATGCCGAAATCTTTAAATCGCTCGACCTTGGGCACGGTATTGCACTCTCGATCATAATCGCCATGATTACTCTGGTTCTGATTCTTATCTATCTACGATTGCTACGAACTGAAGACTCAACCGTGTAGGAGTGTGATCGGATGAGGCAGTTATGCGCGTGAAGATCAGAAGGCTCATTAAGCCGGTCGCTTTAAATTCGGTCGCCCTGCTGCTGCTCATTTTCATCGTTGGACCGCTGTTGTGGGTGGCCATCGCGAGCATCCAGGGGGAAAAGGAGCTGCTGCGTCAGCCGACGCGTTTTATCCCTCAAAACCCAACCCTTGATAACTACGATTATGTCTTTACCGGAAAAATTCCTACCGACCTCGATGTAATAGGTAGTTCGCTGCGCAGCCGAATTTCTCAGGAGGCACGCCTGATTCCAGCAGCTCTGAAGAACAGCTTCCTGGTCGCGACCATTGTCATGCTTATCAATCTCGTGATCGGCCCGCTTGCCGCCTATACGTTCTCCCGTATGACGTTCCGAGGTAAGCGCGCCTCGTTCAACCTCATCCTTGGCAGCCGTCTGCTGCCGGTCATTGCTATAGCCATCCCCTACTACGTCATCATTCGGTCACTCGGCCTGCTAGACACCCATCTCTCGCTCATTCTGGTCTATCTGGTCCTCACACTCCCATTTACCATCTGGTTTCTCACGTTGTATTTCAACGGCATCCCGACCGATTTCGAAGACGCAGCACTGATCGACGGGTGCAGCACGATCCAATCGCTTACTCGGGTTGTTCTGCCGATCGCGCTGCCCGGTTTGGTCGCAGCCGCGGCTTTCGCCTTCATGACCTCTTACAACGAGTTCCTCTTCGCCCGCTTTCTAACGCAGTCAATTGATACACACACTGGCCCGGTACTCATCGCCGCCATCGCAGGCAATCCAGATGCCAGCTACTCTTTGATCTCTGTCTCCATGACGCTAGGGTTGATCCCTCCCCTGCTACTAGCCCTTATCTTGCGGCGCTGGCTTACGGAAGGTCTCTCGACCTCCATCACATTCCGATAGGTCTGGCCGCGCTTGATCCTCGACTATCTATAAGGAGCAAAATGGCCAAGCACAATGTCACCAGTGTCTCGATTTCCACAGGCGAATTGACGCTCCCGACCTATAAGCTACAGGGCGAGAACAGAAATCCAGTTTTTCGCTCGCAATATGGCGTAGCCTATATCTATCCCTACACGCTCCAGGATGAGATTGCGTCCAAGCCGAGTGACGTCACCTATCCAACGCTTGTGATTGAAAACACTTATCTCCGGGTGACGGCTATCCCGGATCTGGGGGGTAGGGTCTATTCTGTCTACGACAAAGTATCGAAGCGGGAAGTGTTCTACAAGAACCCGACCGTCAAATTCTCACCCCTGGCGATCAGGGGTGCTTTTTTTTCCGGGGGAGTGGAATTCAGCTTTCCAGTGGCTCATGCGCCGACGTCAGCCAGCCCGGTCAATTGGGACATGCGAGAGAGCGAAGATGGCAGCGCCTCCATTGTTGTCGGGGGACTTGAACACATGTCCGGCATGCGGTGGACGATCACGCTAACCTTGTTTCCCGATCGGTGCGCACTGGCCCAGGACGTCATGCTCTTCAACCCTTCTGCCATTCCAGGTCGATACCACTATTGGACAAATGCGTCGCTTGTCTCAGCGGAGGACACGGAATTCATCTACCCGCTCCGACGGGTTCGTTCCTATGAATTTGCCGGTACCTCCTCATGGCCTGTAGCTCGTCTTGATCTCATCGGCAATGAACCAGGCCTTCCCGGAATGGAAGGCGTGCCTATGTGGCCCGCCGATCGCATGCACGACCCGATCGATTTCCATATGGAGAAGGACATGCTCGCCCAGGTGTCAATCTTCGGCCGCGATGTCGACCGGGACTTCTTTGGCGCCTGGCAGCATGCCTCCAATACGGGCTATGCCCACTATGCAAAGGCCAAAGATGTCTCCGGTATGAAGCTCTGGTCCTGGGGAAGATCGGACGTCGGTATCGTGAACCAGAGCGCGCTGACCGATGACGGCTCCATTTACGCTGAGACCCAGTGCGGCGCCATGGAGACCCAGCTCGACTTCGACTTCCTGCCGCCCGGCGTCACTCGTTCGTGGCGTGAATGGTGGCTGCCGATGCGGGAGATCGGGGGGCTCACTTGTGCCAGTGCTGACCTGGGTGCACGGATCAGCGTCAATCCAGCAGATAACGAGGAACGAATCATACTAACGTTGGGCATCTGCCCTGCGTACCCACTTCAGGAAGCCCTGGTCGAACTATCGACCGCGGATCAAACTCTGATCAAAGAGAAGATAGCAAGCTCGCCAGAAAACCCATGGAACCACACAGAAACAGTAGCGGCGTTGGATTTGGCCGGACATGCTCTCACCTTGAGGGTCACCGACCCGATGGGAAACAACTTGCTGGAATACACGCACGATCGCCAGCCAGGCTCGGCGGACCGCCCAGAATCCTCTGTGGGGGAGAGTCCAGATTCATCGGACGACTTCTACCAGCTCGGCCTGCGCTATGAAAATCTCGACAATCGCGATCAAGCGCTAGATAGCTATCACCAGAGCCTTCAGCTTTCTGATGATCATGGTGAAGCCCACCTGCGGCTCGGTCTTATGCTCCTGAGAGCGGCTGATCTTGAAGGCTCACGCACTCACTTGCAACGAGCCGCCCAATTGGAGGTAGCCGCAGCTGATTTCTACCTGGGGCTCATCTCACGGTTCGATGGGCAACCGGACAGTGCCGAAAGGCATTTCACATCTGTTCCTGGCGATCATCCACTGCATGCGGCATCAGTCTCCAGCCTTGGCTGCCTCGCTCTTCAACATGAACGATGGGATGATGCAATCAAGCTCTTCCGCCGGGCCAGTGGAGATATGGAATACGCCTCCGCTGCCTCATTGCTGACTGGTATTGCGCTCAGACGCGCCGGCAACGATGTTGAGGCGGCGTTCGAACTCAACCAGGTCCTCGAAAGTGACCCGCTCAATCTTCCTGCTCTTCGAGAACTTGCCGCGCTCGAGCAGGACAATGCTGCCGAATACACTGGCAAGATAACGCGCCTGCTTGCAGACGACCCTCAATACCACCTGGATTTGGCAAGTTTCTATCTTGACTATGGCCTCGCTCCAGACGCGCTTTTGATACTGGAAGGCGCCGCCGAGAATTGGGACTACGCCATGGTGCCCTATTTGGCGGCCTTGATCTGCGACATGCTCGGGGAGCAGGGGCAGGCAGCCTCTTGGGCGGAGAATGCAGGCCGAGCGGCATTGGATTACGTCTTTCCCAGTCGATTGTGGGAGGTGATCGCCTTGCAGCGGCAGGTCAGTCGGAATTCCCAGGACCACAGAGCGAAGTACTACCTGGGGAACTTTCAATATTCACGCCAACGCTACGATGAAGCCGCCCAGTTATGGATGGAAGCGCTGGAGGGACTGGATTCTTACGACGTCTTACACCGGAACTTGGGGATATACCATTGGCAACGGATGGATGATGCAGCCAAGGCAATGGCGGCGTTTGAGCGGGCGCTGGAACTAAATCCCGCAAATCAAGATCTCTATCTGCACCTGGACACGCTGTACGCAGCGCAAGACCTGCCCGAAAAACGTACCAAGCTGCTCTTACGCATCCAGAAACTTGACCCGATTCGGGAAGATCTGCGAAAAAGAATCCTGTTCATTCTGGTCGATCTCAGCCGATACAACGAGGCGCTCGAACTCTTCGCTGAGGAAGATTTCGTTCCCCTGGAGATGGATCAAAGCTTCCATCTGCTTTACGTGAAAGCACTCCTAGATCGAGCGGAGACGCGCATATCGGCTGGCCAAATCACAGAGGCCATCGCAGATTATGAATTGGCACTGCAATTCCCTGAGAATCACGGTGTCGGGAGGCCGACCACGCCATCTGATGCGGAGATCTACTATCGACTGGGTTCCGCCTATGAGCAACTCGGCAAATTTGGCAGTGCGCTCAAAGCCTGGCGCGGGGCTGCACAAGAGCATCATCCATTCGGGGATGCACTCTTCGAGTACGTTCAGATGTCACTGGATAAGCTGGGTCGCTACGTCGAGCTTGGGTTCGGTGGCTAAATGCCTGTCTTGATGATGATCTAAACCGTCTTGTTACGAGATCCTAACTTTGGACCGAGGTTAACAATCTAGAAGAGGAGTATCGACCATGGAAGTTCTATATGCAGGCGATTCGGCAGCGAAGATCGGACCGATTTTTGTCGCTTCTCCGTTCAATGTGGAAGTGAAGGGGTTTTCAACCCATATTTGGGGCCAGCCCTTGATCGATGCGTTGGAAGAAGGCGAGATCGATGTGCTCCACATGACCGCGGATGTAGCCATAGCCGATTTTCCGCGCACGGTGGAAGGGCTTACCGGATACGATGCCGTGATTCTTAGCGATATTGAGTGCGAAGTACTGGCGCTCTACCCGTTTTGGATTCCAGGCACGGAGCTTCCCCGCACGAATCGACTCAAGGCTATTCGCGAGTATACGAGGAACGGAGGCGGACTCTTGATGATTGGCGGCTGGACATCGTTCAGCGGCCGATTTGGACACGGTGGCTACTACGACTCGCCAGTTGAAGACGCGCTTCCCGTCACTTGCCTGAAGGGAATTGACGACCGCGTTGAGACTCCCGAAGGAGTTCACGTAACGATCCATGACCCGGATCACCCGGTGCTCAAAGGGATCCCCTGGGATGAGTGCCCGGTATTTGAGGGCTTCAACAAAATCATTCCCAAAGAAGGATCGAATGTGCTGGCGACCATTGGTGAGGGCGAGGATGAGAACCCGCTCGTGGTCGTCTGGGAATTTGGCAAGGGCCGTGCGATGGCATTTTCCACCGATTGCTCTCCCCATTGGGCGGCCTTCTTCCAGCCCTGGGAATATTATGGCCAGTTCTGGCGCCAGGCGATCCGATGGCTTGCGGGGGAGAACTAGGTGGATGAAGTCACATTTGCCGTAGTTGGCGCTGGCTTCATGGGAGGTGTACTGGCGCGGGTTGGTCGAGAATTACCTTACTCGCGCTGTGTCGCTGCTGTGGATGTCGATATTCAAAGAGCCAAGCAACTGGTGGATTTGGTGGGCGGCGAAGCCTACTTAGATTTGGGAGCGATGTTCAAGGCTGAGCGCCCGGATGCCATCATCGTTGCCACCCCTGAGAGTGGCCATCGGGATCCAGCAGTGGCTGCAGCTGAAAATGGCAGCCATGTATTCGTAGAAAAGCCAATGGCAACCTCACTGTCAGACGCAGATGCCATGATCCAGTCCTGTGAGAGCGCAGGCGTGAAGCTGATGATCGGGCACATTCTTCGGTTCGATGTCAACTATGCAATGATCCAGGATGCGATCCGCGCAGGAAATATCGGTCGCATCTTGTCTGCCTATGCCCGGCGAATCGCTCCGATTGGGGAAGCCCGCCGACTGGGAGGGCGGGTTAGCCCGATCACTTATATCGGCGTCCACGACATTGACCTCATGCTCTGGTATCACCCCGAACCGGTCAAATCTGTTTACGCCCGGGCGCTTCGCGGAAGAGTATGGGAGGAATTTCAGACCTTCGATTCGGCCTGGCTGACAATCGAATTCGAGGATGGGGCGCTGGGCATCCAAGAGGTCGGCTGGTGCTTGCCCGAGGAATGGGCTGGCTGGCAGACGCCGGAAAGCTGGGGCGGGTTTGGCGATGTGCGAATGAACGTTATCGGAACCAGAGGCGCCGCAAATATCAATTACATGCCTATGGATCTCTACGCCTGTGACCAAGAAGGCTGGAAATTTCCCGATACGCGGCACTGGCCAACGATGAACGGCAAGATTGTGGGGGCAGCCAAGCTTGAGGTCGAGCATTTTTTCGAATGCATCTTGAACGACGATGAGCCGCTCATTACCGGGGAAATTGCGCGTCGGTCGGTCGAAGTAATGCTGGCTGCCGAGATGTCGATCACCGAGAACCGCGTGGTTTCTCTACCTGCGTAGATCAACAAATATCGTCGGCAATTCCAGACCGAATTTATCCATGGCACACATAGCGAACCCATCGTGGAATACCCAGGGGGCCCGACTTTAGTAAATACCTTATGCGTTATGTAGTGCGATATGCAGGGATTCGACCGGGGCTGGATGGCGAATGGAGCGGAGATGCCTGGGCCCAAGCCGATACTTTAGAAGTCGCTAGCTTCCGTCCAGAGAGCAGCAACCATCGCCCTCGAACCCTGGCCCGGATGCTGTATGACGATCATGGGTTGTACGGGATCTTTCATGTCTGGGACCAGTATGTGCGTTGCGTGCACGACGGATACATGGCGCCCACCTATTTGGACAGTTGCGTTGAACTGTTCCTGCAGCCTAGAAGGAATGAGGGGTACTTCAACTTTGAGCTTAACTGTGGTGGCTCGCTGCTCTGCTCCTATGTCGTCGATCCGACCCGCACCCCCGGGGGGTTCCTTGAATATACCCCGCTACCTGAGGCCGATGGCAGTCAATTAGGAATCTATCATTCCATGCCTTCGATCATTGATCCTGAGATCGTCGATCCCACCGAATGGATTCTAGAGTTCTTCCTTCCCGTCTCCTTGCTGGAAACGCGAGTCGGAGCAATAGGAGAGTTGAGTGGCCAAGTGTGGCGCGGAAATCTCTATAAATGTGGTGACGAGACTTCACACCCTCATTGGGCGTCTTGGTCACCCGTTGACGAGCTCAATTTCCATCTTCCCAGATGCTTTGGGGTTATCGAGTTCGAGGCGAGATCATAGAGAGGACTTCCGAGATTATTCAAACCTTAGCCGATGTTAAATTTCCAGAATATAAAGGGGCGCATTTACAAAGAGAAAAATCGAGTCGCGGCATTCTCCCTCTCCGACATATGGTGGTGTCCGATTGAGATAAGTTAGCTGATCAGCGGATGCCTCTTGCCGCGACCAAACTGCGCCGAACCTTGATCCGGCTATGCCAATATCATAAGTAAAACGGGGGCAACAGCTAATGTCTGAAACTCAATTACATGTCCGCCTTGGCAGCATCGAGCTGGGCCCTGACGGCCTCTGGCGCGGTACCGCCCTGGCTGCTCCGGCGGGCAAGGGCGGCTTCCAGGTCGAACACATCGTCAACGTCACGCTCAAAGTGCTTGTCCAGCGCCTGCAGCTCCTTCAAAGGAACTTGGTCCAGCGCGAGCTGTTTCTCGTCGGCCAGCCTCACCACTCTGCCTACCGCTGCGTGTGCCTCGCGGAACGGCACACCTTTGCCCACCAGGTAATCAGCCAGATCGGTCGCCAATAAATCTGGCGTAATGGCAGCTGCCATGCGTTCGGGCCGCGGTTCCAGCGTCGCAATCAGACCGCTGAGAACCGGCAAGATCTCGAGCAACGTATCGTGCGCGTCGAACACCGGTTGCTTATCTTCCTGCAGATCTTTGTTATAGGCGGCGGGAAGGCCCTTGAGGGTTATTAACAATCCAGCCAGGTGGCCGACCAATCGTCCGGCCTTGCCGCGGGTCAACTCGAGCGCGTCAGGATTGCGCTTCTGGGGCATCAAGCTGGATCCGGTAGTGTAGCTCTCGTCGAGCTCGATGAATCCGTAGCCCGGGCCGCTGTAAAGGATCAGTTCTTCCGCTAGTTGGCTGAGCTCAATCCCCAGCAGCGCGGCCGCAAACAGGTACTCCACTGCAAACTCTCGATCTGAGACTGCGTCGATGCTGTTGTTACTAACCGAGCCAAATCCCAAATCCTCAGCCAGAGCCTGCCGGTCGATCGGGTAAGTCGTACCCGCCAGAGCAGCCGAGCCCAGTGGCAGCACCGAGGCGGAGCGGCGGACCTGGGCGAAGCGTTCTCTGCTGCGGCGCAGTGGCCAAAATAACGAGAGCATCCAATGACCCCAGGTGATCGGCTGGGCCGGCCGCATATGGGTGTAGCCCGGCATCGGGAGCTCGACACCTGCCTCCGCGTTCTTGATGACGGCTTCGGCTAGTTCGAGAATTGCTCTATCCATCCGATCACAGGCGCGCATCACCCACAGACGAAAGTCGGTCGCTACCTGGTCGTTCCGACTGCGGCCGGTGTGCAGCTTGCCCGCCACCGGTCCGATGCGCTCCGTGAGCAAACGCTCGACGGCGGTGTGGACATCCTCGTCGGTTGGAAGCGGCTCGAAGGTGGGATCAGCCAGCGCCTGGCGCACTTGCTCCAGACCGTCGGCGATGCCTTCGACCTCCGCCTCTGCCAGAAGATCAATGCGGCCTAGGGCGCGCGCCCAGGCCAAGCTAGCGTCAATGTCCTCAGCATACATTCGGCGATCGAATGAGAAGCTTGCATTGATGGCGGCGAAGGCCGGATCCGGTTCCTTGCTCATCCTACTTCCCCACAGTCTCATGTAGCTCCCTCTCCATTACGTCCGGTAGTTGGCATTAATCGAAATGTAATCGTGAGTCAAATCGCAGGTCCACACGGTCGCAGAAGCCTGGCCCAGTCCCAAATCAAGCCGCATGGTGATCTCCGGATCAACCAGGATCGAGGCGGCTGAGGCCGGATCCCAGTCGGCTGCCTCGCCAGCCTGCACCAATTGCAGCTCATCAGCGCCCGCGCTGCCGATCCAAAGTGAGAGCCGGTTCGGGTCGAGCTTGATGCCCGCTCGGCCAGCCGCGGCCAGCACCCGGCCCCAATTTGGATCTTCGCCGGCCAGCGCGGTTTTCACCAGCGGCGAAGTGGCGAT
>Ga0255054_10001116_pt1 | contig 15799 bp, 12 predicted proteins | sample JV7_2_23_MG_FD_188634 | JGI IMG/M metagenome (GOLD analysis project Ga0255054, IMG submission 188634) | Seawater microbial communities from Jervis Inlet, British Columbia, Canada - JV7_2_23 | ecosystem: Environmental > Aquatic > Marine > Inlet | place: Canada: British Columbia | collected...
TGATGGAAATACTGCAACATTCACTGCGGGATCTGGTATTAGCACTGTTGCTTCTACCACTGATACGCTAACCATTACCAATACAGGAGTTACTTCTAATGTAGCCGGAACTGGAATTTCAGTTTCCGGGGCTACTGGTGCAGTAACCATAGGGAATACTGGTGTAACTTCCATCGTCGCCGGAACAAATATTAGTATTTCAGGAGGCACTGGTGCAGTAACCATAAGTTCAACAGATCAGTTTGCGGGAACCGTAACTTCTGTGGCGACATCATCTGGAACATTCGTAGATGTTACAGGGGGAACAATTACTACTTCTGGAACGATATCAGGAGATTTGTCTGCAACAGGAACGCCTTCTGCTTCTACATATCTAAGAGGAGATAACACTTGGGCTTCGGTTCCAGGAGGATACACTTCTTGGACTTTAGCTGGAGATTCAGGAGTCAATCAAGCCATTACTGATGGTAACACCGCTACAATAGCAGGTGGAACTGGACTCAGTTCGATTGCTAGTGCAACAGATACCGTAACCCTCAATTTGGATAACACTGCAGTTTCCGCTGGAAGTTATACTTATGCTAGTATAACCGTTGACGCTCAAGGAAGATTAACAGCAGCGTCATCAGGATCCAGTCCTGGAACTATGAGTTCTTTTACTTTAGCCGGAGATTCGGGTTCACCTCAGACCATAAGCAACGGAAACACAATGGATATTGCCGGTGGAACGGGAATTTCCACAGCGGCCGGTGCCACGGACACAGTTACGATTACTAATACTGGAGTTACTTCCAATGTAGCCGGATCAGGAATAAGTGTCTCAGGGCCTACTGGTGCAGTAACCATAGCAAATACTGGTGTAACCTCAATAGTGGCGGGAACAAATGTTAGTATTTCTGGCTCGACAGGAGCTGTCACCATAAATTCCACAGATCAGTTTTCTGGAACGGTGACCTCAGTTGCAACCAGTTCTGGAACTTTCGTTGATATTACAGGAGGAACAATTACTTCTACGGGAACAATTACCGGAGATCTGTCCGCAACCGGAATCGCCGGTGCGACAACTTTCTTGCGTGGTGATAACACTTGGGCGACCCCTGCAGGTGGAGGCACTATGTCGACTTGGACTTTATCAGGCGATTCTGGAGTCAATCAAACTATCTCAGACGGAGATACAGTCGATATTGCTGGTGGAACCGGAATATCCTCAGTAGCCAGCGCAACAGATACGGTTACATTAAGTCTAGACAATACAGCAGTATCAGCTGGAAGTTATACCTATGCAAGTCTAACTGTGGATGCTCAAGGAAGATTAACTGCTGCATCCTCGGGCGCAGCCCCAGGAACTATGAGTTCATTTACTTTGGCGGGTTCATCAGGTTCGTCTCAAACGATCTCTAATGGTAACACATTAACCATTGCTCAAGGAACAGGAATAACATCTGTTGCTTCTGCAACAGATACCGTTACAATTACTAATACTGGAGTAACTTCAGCAGTAGCAGGATCAGGAATAAGTGTTTCTGGTGCTACCGGAGCAGTTACCATAGCGAATACTGGTGTAACCTCAATAGTTGCGGGAACCAATGTGAGCATTTCAGGAGCTACTGGTGCTGTAACAGTAAATTCAACTGATCAATTTACCGGAACGGTGACATCTGTGGCTACGAGTTCTGGAACTTTCGTAGACATAACTGGTGGAACAATTACTTCTACTGGAACGATAACAGGAGATCTATCTGCGACAGGAACTGCATCTGGATCGACATTCTTGAGAGGAGATAACACTTGGGCCACACCCTCTGGTGGAGGAACTATGTCCTCCTTTACCTTAGCTGGTGACTCTGGATCCTCTCAGACAATTACAGATGGTAATACTATGGACATAGCCGGTGGAACCGGAATTAGCACAGTCGCCGGAGCAACAGACACAGTTACTATTACCAACACAGGAGTTACTTCCGCCGTAGCCGGAACAGGAATAGATGTCTCAGGAGCTACTGGTGCAGTAACCATAACAACAGATGTGTCCGACTTTATGACTAATGGCGTAAATAATAGGGTTCTGACTGCTACGGGCACAGATGCTATGAATGCAGAAGTCAACATGACTTTCGACGGTTCAACATTAGATGTATTAGGAGCTGGTAGAACTTATCAAGGATCAACTACTATATATTCCATAGCTGCTACTACTATCTTAACTGCAGCCAACGATGCTGGAAAATATCTAATTAAAACCCATACTTCAACTCATACATTTAATTTACCTGCGGCTTCTTCTGTCGGTGAACATTACACAATTGTATATGGCCCTGCTGCAACTACCACATCAGGACAAGTAACGATTACTGCCGCAGCTGGTGATAACATTACTTGGTATGATGGGTCGGCTTCAGTATATGCTAACAGCATTGGGTGGACACCGAAAGCAGGATCCGCGATCACAATAATTTGTTCGTCTGCTAGCTCGGCATGGGTAGCTATTGGAACAGATCAGTGATGAGGTGAGAAAATGACTTATGGTATCGGAGGAACTTGCGCCCCAGGAGTTTTAATGGGCACTGCGGCCGGTGGAGTTACACCACCTACAACGGTTACATTATATTACGATTCAACATTATTTCATAGGACATCGTCTAGAATAGGCATTTATGGAAATGCAGATCCTAATTGGGGAATAACACATGGAGTTACTGATGTTGTAACAGGAACGGGTGTATATGGTATGGCTACCAATGCAGGTGCAGAAACAGGGAATAGCGTTCCTCCAAACCCACCCTACAGCACTTTTCAACCAACTATGATGAATGTTGCCAATGCTACGATGATGGAAATCGACTCGGTCGATTACGATAACAACCTGGTATCTTATGGTCCAGGATATACAGATTTCTTTAACTATGGTGGTTATGCTGATGGGGGAGTAGGAGTAGGTGTAACTTGGACATGGTCTGTAACGATAACTGGTGGATCATTAACCGGTGGAACTATTGCGTATGTCGTTGGAACTCCCATTACTGCACAAGATGGAGCTTTTACTACTACAGGATGGACAGGAGTTGGAGAATATGTTGAAATACAGCCGGGACGTGGTGGGGGACCCGTCCCAGGAGATAACCTTCAAATAGTAGTCAACGCTACAGCTACTAATGCTGGAGGATCAACAGCCGCAAGTTTTACTCATGATATAAATTGGGTATGAGGTAATTAATATGGGAGCAGCTGTAGAATCCGGAATGAATTGGTCTGAACTATATGATAAGAGATCGACCTGGACAGTTGATATACCGGAAGGAACTGTTGGAAATCACTCTATCGTTCATTATAATATAGAAAATTATGACATTTGGACACCTTATTGGAAAAGTTATCATCAAGCAAGAAAAGAAGCCCCACATTTGAGAAATTATACAGTTTTACTAAGGGAAGATCAAAAGCTCTCAGTGATGCAAGATAGTTTTACAGAATTTGAAGAACACCAATGGTTATGGGGTCATGCGACAGGAGATGTTTTAATAACTGGTTTAGGGCTAGGATTCGTTAATGAATGGTTGATTAAAGCTCCAGGAATTACTTCAGTGACGATTATAGAAAAACATCAAGATGTTATAGATCTAGTCTGGGATCATTGTGCCAAAGATGAAAGATTTACTTTAATTCATGATGATGCAGATACTTGGGACATTCCAGACGGAAGTAATTGGGATTGTATTTGGATAGATCACGAAATTTCTGGCCACATCCAGAAGGAAGAACTAAAAGATAAATATGGGTCACATACTTCCAATCTTGGTTATTATGGAACCCTCAGAGATCTAGAAAATTATTACGAAATAAATGAGGAATCCGGAATGTTGGAACTTCGGGATCCTAATATCTTATTGCCTTGGATGTAAGAATCAAAGTTATATAAAACCCGTCGAGTGCAATGCTTTAAGTCACGGAAAAACAGAGTAGTTAGTATGTCTGCTCCAAAGGATATACCTGCAGTAGCTCCTAAAACTCGTATGACGGTGACGAAAGTTGGACATAAAATTGATGAACTTCATGAAACCGTAGATACGCTTCATCAAGAAATAGAGGAGATCAAAATTGTTCTTAAGAATCTGGTTAAATTGCAACTAGATGTAGAGGAAAACAAAACTGAGGATAAGAAGGACTTTCTGGATCCTGCGATAGGTTAAAACATTAAAACAATTTACTTTGTTTGAATTCTTCTTGGTCATCAAAAGTTTGAGACACCCATAAACTAACGAACTTCCACAGTTGCTCAATATATTCATCACAACCATACCGTTCGACGAGTTCTTCCATTAATCCATTATATTTCTTCACTGATCCGTGACTAACAGTCAGAATTAAATTCCCATCACACATTACGATTTCATCTTCACCCGTAACAGATTCGTCGTGTGCTTTCTCAGATAAAACAGTTCGACAAGTTCCAGAAATCGGCGGTCTTCTATATTTAGCACCACAACGAGGACAACGAACAGATTGTTGACCGAAAGCTCTCAAATTACCTCGCATATCTCTAATTAAATGCCTATCAATTAATTTACTGGCTTGAACTTTATTATCTACTGAATAAAGCAATTCACCTAAAGCAAATTGAGCCATAGTCTTTTGTTTCATAGATTCCAGTTCTGTATAGGGATTATTTTCTGGACCACCACTGCAGTCATCAGAATCGTGAGTAAAACCAAATCCTGATAATTCGGCTGGCGATCCTAATCTAGATTCTACTATTTCCACACCAAGAGCAACTGCTTCTTTAGCAGAAGGGAAATTCTGAGTTCCCTCGTAAAAACTAATTGGATAACGATTTACAGTTTCAACATTCAGAGCTTCCTTATCTATTTCACTTGGATTAATCTTCATAGTTAAAATTAGAGGAGCATCCATAAGTCCTCCACGATGGGAAGGCAAGAAGGCTCTACTAAAATTCAGTAATCCATCGACTAATAACAAGAAGGCATCAATATCTCCATCACAATTTCTTCTTTTAGCGGCATGAAAGAACGGATGACCATAGTGTCCTTTAACTCGAGCGAAACCAATAATTCTGCAGACAATAGAACCACTGGTATGTGGAGCAATTCCCATCCCTAACTGACCGATCAGATCTTCAGGATTATTTACATTATAGAAGCTTTTCTCACCATACATCCTAACTAATAAATCATCAATATATTTGGTAGCTTGAACTAAATTATCCGCACAATTTATTGGGAGAACTACATCTTGAACTCTTAATTCACATATCTGTTCTGGATCCAGTAAAGGGTCACCTAAATAATCATTTACATATCCTAATTCATGAGCTTTATCAATAGACAAACCAATTTCTCTAGGCTTAAAATGAGTCATAGTAATATCTACCATATCGTATCTCAAAGTCCCATCTCTAAATGTGGATACTCCATGCTTATATCTTAAAACACCTTTTAGCATATCTTCTGCAGTTCTCTCGAGCGCGCTCATTCCCTTGATTCCCTTAACAGGAGGGCTTCCGGTTACATCGGCATTAACTAAGGCTTCTTCCCAAAGAGTATTGTAATCTACATTGGTAGTAACATTTTCTTCGAAAATAGTTTCTACGATCTTGCCGGTATCTGCAGACCGAATAAACTTCTTCCAAGTAGACTCACCAGTAATGGGATTTCTTCTTTTAGCTAAATCGATCTTTACATTTCTAGCAGCCGCATCTCGAAGCAATCTTTTATTACCAACTTTATGCCCCACAGGGAATAAACTATGCAGAGCTGGCTTCATTTCTCTAGGCTTACTACCCTCCGGTTTACCCATTCTGGCACCTATACGGAGGGTCAGGTTAGGTCTAACCTCTAATTGCCCGTTTATGGTGCTTTTAAGCCATCTCCAGCCATCCTTTTCTGTATCTTCTACCCCGACACCATTCTTACATAGCCATGCCCAAAACGCACCCTTAAGACAGGTCAAATTACCTTCGGAATCTATATCAAATCCGAGTCGATAGACGAGTGATTTCATCCCGTCATCCAAGACGGTTGCGTAGGGCTTAGACGAGTGATTCAGTGCGCCAGTAGTTGCCCGCCGCAAGGCGTTCAACTCGGCGGCTGATAGTTCGGCGTAGAACCCTAGCAAGCTCGGGTGCAACGGTAGACCCTTCCTTACTTCTTCAAGCGATTCGTTAACTGAGGACACAATTCTTTTTCCAGTTTCGGATCCATCAGCAGTTTTCACTTGTTCGTGCCACTCAGGAACATAAGGACTTGGAGGCAAAACATGATTATTCTCTATGAACTCACCTACGGGAACTAATAATTCTCCCAGATCCCAGATAGCAACAATAGGCCACTCAGGATCGGTCGCTAAACCATCAGGTAAATCACCAGGGTCTTGAATCCTTTTTCCAGACCCATCTGCGAACTGAACATACGGACCTTCAATATCACTACAAGGTGTGACTACTGTTCCCTTTCCTGGCCTTTCATATTTTAATTGAGTTCCAGTAATAAAGAATCCGTTGACGGCCTTCATAGTCGCTGGATGCACAGCAGTAGTCGCTAATCCAGCTAATCTGGATCGACCGTATCTTAATCTAAATCCACCAGGAGCCATAGGTTGAGAAAATATAGGACGACCTGCCACCATATCAGATAAGAATTTTCCAATTGGTTGGAGCTCAGTAATTTTTTCGTTATCCTTATCTCCACCTGGAACGAAATCTCTTAGCCATTCCCATTCTTTGAAACCTAGTTCATCCGTATATTTAAGAATTTTTGGTGCTTTCAAAACAAGTCCTTCGCACAATACTAATAGCATTCCCTCTCGACATTTATTAGTTTTGACTCGCGGTAAATCTCGCTGTCCAGAAACTTCTTCACCAACGCCTTCACCATCAATATATACTGGACAATTCTTAGCAATAATTTCTAATTGTGGGTTCGAAGGACGATATTGCAAACCACGCCCATACTTTGAAACTTCTTCTTTATATCTTTCAATTTCATTCCATGTCATATCTGGCGGAACTAAACCAAAATCTCTGCGCAAAATATCTCCAATTAAAACAGATAATGCTTGACCCGTTCCTCCAGCAGATCTAATAGGTCCAGCATAATTAATTGCTAAAGACCGGGATCCATCTTCATTTGAAATAATTCTACAATTAACTACTCCCTCTAGTGGAGCAACTAATATTCCTTCCGTTAGAACGGCTAAACCTGCACAGACTCCGTGATATATACAGAGAGCCATGCGCGTTTTAGTAATCTTTGATTTATCTTCGATTTCATTAAATTGCTTCAAACTATCTTTCCAATGTTGACTCAGGATGTCAGATTTATAATCTATTTTGATTCCAGCTCCAGAACAACCTTCACAATCTTTAGTTCTATAACCAACTTTGATTGAACCTTTACCATTACAATCTAAACATTTTCTTGATTGTCCATAAAGAAATGTTTCTGCAGTTACGATCCTAGAGATATCTAAAGCCACTAATTCACGGTTTCCGTCGTGAATCACTGTGAGTTCTCTAATTTGTTCTGCAGTATTTCGTGGATGAAGGAAGTCAAGTAATTTTTGCGTTCGATCAGCTAAGTCACTAGCTTGTGGAATCTCGCAAACTATTTCAGGATCCAAGCCTTGGGCTCGACAATTATTTACTAACTCGTAAATAGAATCTGTCTCCGTCTGAAGGGAGTCGAAGTATACATCGTAATCGATGACCTCTGGCTTGCGCTCATCCATGCTGAATTAACTGGTAATCACCTATTTATAGGTGTTTATTCCACGGCTGCTCTCAAGCGGGCTTGAAGATCAGCTTTCTTGCCAGATACCTTAAGTCCTAGATCACGCAGAGATTCTTTAAGTTCGGCAACAGTCATAAGATCGATATTGATCTCAATCTCTAATCCAGTTTCTTCTTCGATCTCGGATTCGAGAGCATCTTCTAGTGCATCGACTAGAGTAACATCTCCTTGACCTTCCGCAACACGCTCAAGAGCGTCTGTTGCGACATCGTGTGCCGAATCTGCTAACTTATCCAAAGCTGCGTCTGCGTCAACATCTAAACCGAGTTCTTCTTCGATTACATCTTCTAGCTCGTCAGATATGGAATCTTTATTTTGTGCCCACCAAGAAGCTGCCATACCAATTATACCGATACCGAATACAACTGTTGCTTCATCTATATAATCTGTAGCAATAGCAGCTAATCCGCCTACAATCGAAGTTAGGGTCGATACTCTAAATAGGTTGCTGTCCTTGACGCTCATAGGTCAGGTTACTACTTGCTCCTACTTAATACTTCTTTTAATTGAGAAATATTTACGCTACCATATACTGAAATGGTAATTTTAATCCATTTGGAGGATATATTTCCAAATTACCTTGAGTTAAGAAGAATGATTGAAAGACTCCATCAATAGTCTGAATATTAGTTAGCAGAGGATCCGTTTTAGATACGAATTCTGGAGTAGAAGACGCTGGGTTAATTCTATTAGAATCGATTCCTACATTTATTTTCTTAGCGAAGCGGATCTTATATCTGGCTAACAAGTTTTCTAGTTCATTCACATTTTCTAGATCGCCACTAGCGGTTAATCTATTATCCGACACAGCGTCCGCAGCCACCTTAGCATTAGTCATAAATTTTTGCCCGAGTGCCAAATTTTTAATTCGATATGGTTCTAAATGACCACTGAGTGCGGAAATTAAAAATGGTTTCCAAAATTGAACAGCTTCAGCGGCAGACATAGTAGTTTTTAATCCTTCTAAATCGTATTGCCACCAAATATCCGCATAATTAGGATCTGCTCGATTAAGTGCTCCACGCTTAAGTGGACCAGCAGTCTTTCCAGGTCTGCCTTGCAAATTATCTCCAAATCCTAATAATTTACCGTATACGACTAGATTGTGATCATAGATAGGAACAAAATTAGAGTCCCACTTGGATCCTACCTTAGAAATAATATTAATCCGAGCTCCAGAACTATCTATTCTAGTAATCTTTTTCATTGTGTTTAAAGTAGTTCCAGATACTTTAGCCGCTGCAGTAGCGGATTTACCCTGTGCCATAGAACTTAAAAAAGAATTAACACGAGCTTCCATAGGAGGTTCTACAATTATTTTTCCTCCAGATCCTATTCTGGTTTTAATATTATTAGCTGTAAGCCACTTAAAAATACTGGCTCGAGTAGTTCCAGAGGATCGTGCAGCAGAATAAATTCCCTCTCCACCTTCAATCATTCTATCGAGCGCGAGCATAACGCGATTTTCTATAGCTGCCGACATACCTTGTGGTCTGACCATAGTAAACACTAACTCCATTAAAACCTACGGTTACCATCTACTTAAGGGTTCTCAGATTATGGGGTCTATAACCTTTTTTTCCAGAAACTCGCCCTCTTTATCGGAAGTATTATATATGAGATAACCATACATAGTATTGTCGCAGACGGTTGCCATAAATGCTGAGGAAGTAAGGGGCGATCAGAGGGTCTTGAACCCTCACTGCGGCATCCTCTTTTCAATCGGCGGCCGTTAGGCTGCGTTATCTTCAGAGTAGTTCGTCAGTTCCTATCCCAAATCTACCTAGACACTTGCTAATGTTGGGATGAATGGTAAAACTTCCGTCTTCCTTTACAGTAGTTCCTTTGACGAAGAATGTGAAATATGCATCTTCTCCTTTATTTCCTATCCAGTGCATCATATCCGCCATCGGATCATTACTGTTAATTTGCCAGGGTAAGTCACTTTCGTCATGATTATAAAGTTCCACGAGAAGATTGAATCTTTCTGGCCACTCTATTCTCATAACACCAGCCATAAACTGAGGAAAATAGGATCTTCTTAGATAATACCAAGTCATCCCTTGAATATCCTCACTCATTTGCTCCACCACCTTCCCAATCAAAATCTAATCTAATTGCTAGGGATCCATCAGACATTGCATCTAGAGCTCCCATAGAAATTAATTTATTTATTTGATCAGAACTCATGCCACTGATCTTTTTAAGATCAGCTTTTGTATTATAAATAATTCTATCTGCCTTTGCAATTTCATAGACAGTTAAGAGTTCAGTATCTACACCGGCAGCCATAGCCTTCATCGGGAATTCTTCAGTTAGTGTGGAGAGACTCTTTTCGAATAATTGTCTTGCTTGCATTAAATGTCCTACAGTAATTCTGTCAGATCCATCTAGCTTAGCAAATGATTTAACTAAATTAATAAATTCTTGATACTTTCTATAATCATTTTGAGCTCTACTTAGGAATGCTGTTTGGTATTGTGGGCGATCCTTCATTTCATTAAATGTTGAATCTAATGTGGGCATTAACTTTCCAAATTTAGGATCCAGTCCAGAGACTTTAGCTAAATATTCTCTGAAGAAATTTCTCCATATTTCCATTGCCTTTTTTGTCTCTCCATTATCGAACATCCCCTCCGCATCCATTAACATAATATTTCTAATATGTTTTTCCGCATCTTCACCAGCTAAACTCATTTCTGTAAATATTAGAGTTAATCGACTTACAATTTGATATGTATACTCTCCAAAGGCAGCCAGCATTTCTCTTTTATCATGATTATCCTCGTCAAAGTAATGAGGTGGATTACCCAAAAACAACATATTAGTAAATGCATCTCTCCTTGTATCGACTTGCCCCTTTTGCATGGTGAAATATCCATTAGCCATAGTATTCATTAATTCACCGAATACTTCTTCATTCCATGTTTGGAATTCAGAAACGGCAAGTCTCTCATTATTATGTTTAGGTATTAATCCCAGTTCGATAGAATTAATATCATCTCCATTCATAGCACCGAATAAACCAGGAATTGTGCATAATTTTCCGGAGCTAGCCATTCCACATTTAACGAGTGGTTGAACCACCTTTTCAATCATGTGGTCTTTACCTTCACCTACGGAGGCCACGATCCCAATATGTAGCATCTGTTTCTTATCATAAGGCGATAAACAGAACAACATTATAGCTTTCTTCAGATAATCTTTAGCATATAATTCACCCCAAAGGGTATCTTCCCGCAACATTAATTGTAATGGAGAAGTTTTATGTTTCTTACATAGAGTTAGGAATGTTTGGAGCTGGTGTTCAGTCATTAACGATTTATTCTGATTCTTTAATCCTTGCAGTGTATCGATCACGAATATCAATTTATTTTCCACTGAATGATATTTACCGCTGAATGAAATGCGGCTACCATTTTTCATCGAGTCATCTACAACACGCATTATTTCTGTTAGATCTGCAGGGCTCTTACCTCCAGGTAGATATTCTATATTTGCATCATGAGCTATACAATCAATTGAATGATGACCATCAGAAATTGAAAATCTAATTGCTACATTATCCTTAGCTTTCCGTGATAAAGTATTAGCATCTTGTTTGACGACGATGCCGGATCCAGTAATATAATTTTTACTCACTTTAGAATAATATGCGCCCTCCAAAGAAACGGTGCGCTTTGAGAATGGTAGTGTGCCTTCTACTCCTTCGACACAGCGGCTAACATATTCCGCTATCTCACTCGGAATATCGCTATTGCTCATACTATCATATCCTGGTTATTACCTATTTAACTATGTGGGCGTATAGCTGTCGCCTAGTTTGCCCAAAGGATCAATCGCCAACGATCTGTCGACGACTGAAAAGAACCCTCCTGAGAGGATAAAACCCAGCGAGGCGGCATACTGCCCCCTCGTGGGCTTAGGTAAATCCGTTCAGATTACTCCGAAACGACTCAGTTATCAGAGAACTGGTCTGCTGGAACAGCAGGGATCTCAGCAACAGTTCCATCGATGATGATGGATAGTCTGTTGTAGGTGCGACCTTCGTTACCGGACTCCACCTTGTGAAGTAGCCAGCGAGCACTCATTGGGAACTCGATACCATCGTTCTGGGCTGCGGTGATCGCAGTAGCCAGGTGTTCCTGAGTGTAGCCAGTTAGCCACATAGTGGACCTGCGGTCAGTAGGATCCTTAGATCCAACAGCACGGGCACCAATTAGGCGGGTAGCGGTGTTGAGAGTCCTCTCCTGTCCTTCGACGGTGTAGTTACCCTCGATTCCAGGTGTGTAGCCCTCTACAAGACCCTCATATAGAATATCGTGCTCAACCTTGAAGGTATCGCGCTCTACATAGGAGGGCTTGGTCGCCTCTGCCTTTTCGTCGTTCATCTTTGCAATCTCGTCCAAGAAGGACGTAACATCTGTTTGCTTATTTGCCATATTATTCAACTTCCTCCGCTTTCACGGGATATATTGAGGTATGGTTAGCACCTATTTAACTGTATCGGGTATATAAAATCGGCATCAGAACAGGCGCATTTTGTAGTAGTTTCCTTCTTCTATAGCCGCAGTAAACTTGTTTTCGCCAGCATAGCCGTAAATTAAGCTAGCCATTAGTTTGGTATTGGTATCTAAGTTTTGACTTGGATAAGGAATAACTACGGGATCGAAGAAGACTACTTCTCCATTATGTCTGAATCCGAAGTTTCTAGGATTCATTAGATCTTTCATTACATAGCCCATATCATCTAATACAAAGGTAGCAATTTGATTATAAGCAATATTCTCTTGAGTATATCTAATGTTATTTAGTTCTCTAACAGACTCCCAATTTCTTTTAGCGTTTGTTTTGCCGCAAAACTCATTAGACCAAATACAGGGTATGTATTCCATAACCCATATGGCTACATAAGTTCCTTTGGGAAATTTCTTTTCTCCTTCAGGATCCTCAGTAATAATTTCATTTCTTAATCTGTCATTGAGTGTGCCTTCAACATATTTGTATACTTTAGGAATAGAGTTAGGAGTTTGGTCATCTTTTAGTTGTCTATTTCTTAGCTCACGGAAGAAATCGGCCTGGAAGCGATTCATAGTCATGGATTTTAATCCACCCAGTGCATAGCTCTTTCTATCTTTAGCATTGGTTTTAACCAATAATTGAGAATAATTAAATGGAATATCACTACCAGGTTTATATTTGGGAAATGTTCTCACAATTTTAATAGCTTTATCACTTGGAGTTCCATCATCATTTATTAATCGATATACTGATCCACCAACTCCAGAACCTAAATATTGCATTCCTTCCATTGTTTCACTTTCAAAATCAGTATTTTCAGCACTGAGATCCTTTATAGAAATAGATGTTATATACTCTATATCTTCAGGTATATTTTTCTTTTTTAATATAACAGTGTTTCGAAGATCGTATGCTATAAGTAAATCTTCTTTCGAAGGTATTTGATTTATAATTTCTAACGATGCCACCAATGTCCTTCAGCCTCCGCATTCATGTCTTCGACCATAACATCAAGCGGGTTTTCGTCACTAACGAATAAGAAATAAATCAATCCTCCAACTAGTGTAACTGCCGCAATAGAATTCATGATTTTACTACCTCGCATACCGCCTTCCGCTCCAAAAATATTTAATTTACTTTCAGCTTTCTTGGATCCTGCTTTCTTTCCTTCGATATCTATAATGCCCATATTTCCAGACTTTCCTAATGCTTCTTGGAAGGCGAACCAATCTACACCAGCCTTATTTTTAAGACTGCCGTCAGCAGCATTACTGTTGAAACCGTTTTCTAGACTAATTCCTTTTACATCTACATTAGGATTAGCTGACTTCATTGCTGAACTAATCGTAGCTGCGTCAGGGAATATTAAAACTCTGCATCGATTGTGAATAGCATTTTTACCTGTGTTAGTGTCCTTTTGTTGATGAGGATAAACTATAAATTGAACTACCCTTTCATCAGTATCTCGAGCTTTAATGAATTCTTGTAATACATCTGTGGAACTAAAATATTGTCTCCCAGTATATATTTTACCATCTTTAAGTGGGTGACCATGGATCGTCCACTTCCTATTCTTAGGATCTACCTGTTTAAGTGCAGCATCTTGCATCTCTTTAGTGGCGGGATTGACTTCTATTCGTGATTCATCCCCGTAGCTTACTGATCCTAGATGATATACAGGAGATACTTCTCCAGGAATGTTGAATTTATTCATGTATTGATGTGCTTCTTCCTTATGTGGGAATGTGATTTGTTTTCCATTTTTATCACGATAGAGGACAGGCATATCTCCATTTGCTACTAATATTCCAAAATCTTCCTCATAAATATAGGTCATCCACTCTCTTTCGGTGTGGGTATCATCAGAATGACGCTTCATTTCTTCAATGGCTTCGTCGGTAAACTTAGCCCATTCTATTTTCCATGGAGCGAACTGCATAGTAAATACTATACAAAACCGCTACTTAATGTTTAGTATGATATAACTAAGTCGCCTTCTTTATCTTTAACAAAGAAATATCGGCGTAACCAGGATTTACTATATTCTCCAGCTCCGGAAATAATAATTTTAGTTTTACTCACCTGATCGATATCAGACTCAGAATTTCCTAGACCAATCCACCAATCGCTTACTCCTTCTAAAACACTTGGAACGAATAAAATCTCTCCGTCTTCTCCAGTATCACCTGTATTAACACTTTCAATTAGCATCCAATCTTCGCCAGGGCTATTTTTAGATAATTTAATTTCTCCAGTTATTTCGCTAACCCAAGCTGTGCTTCCAGCAAATATTAATTGCTCTTTAACTGGTTTACTTTCTTCTTCCTCAGATTCGGGCTCATCTTCTTCTTTAATATCGTCTACAGGATCTGGAGAAGCATCTAAATTCCAAATATTGCCGAATATGTCTTCATCAGTGGGAGCCGCTTTTCTAATTTCTATGATCCATGCATCTTTGAAAGCCTCATAGTGTTTTTTACTGAACGGAATAAACGCTTCTTCATCTTCAATATCAATCCAAGGTTTAGCAAACTCTATAAATTTTCCCTTAATTGGATCCTCTAATACCTTCATTGCTCTTTCTTCTTCTTCCTCTACTCCTTCGACGGCTTTAATTAGCCTAGTAGCATCCCAAAATTTAACCCATTGCCATTTTTTATCTTGCCAAAAGTTTCTTATAGTTTCCGAGTCTTCGGCCATTGCCGTCATTTCTTCCGCCTCCACAAAATCTAGGGAGGCACTGAGTCCAGCTCCGAAAAACTCTCCGCAGTCTGGAGAGTCAATATCTAATGTCTCAGACCAAAAGTATATGTAGGCACAATCTGACTGATAATCATCGGCATATTCTAACCAGGAGACATTCGTTTCTTTAACCAATTTTTGCAGCAGTTCTTTCATTCCTGGTTTCAACTTACTCACCTTCTATTTTAATTATAATTTCATTTTCTATTCGAATTACTTCCTCACGATCGTGAGGTGATGCTAATGCTTTGAGTTTAATTAATTTTCTAACCAGATCCATGGAGTTCATATTACTAATTTCTCCATCTTCTTCCAATTCAGAGTGATCCATATCTAAGTCCTCTTGGATATCTTCCGCTAGCTTTTCGAAATCTGTGGTTAAGGAATCTTCCATATCGTCTAATGTTTCATTATTTTCTGCAGATTCTTCTTCGGATAGAGTTTCCTGATCATTTACTTCTCTAGCTTTATCAATGGCTTCTTTTGCAGCCTCTTTTGCTTCATCGACAAGTTTTTTATCTGATTCAGACTGTGGATCGGCTTCCTTTTCAGATTCTAGTGCCGCATCTGTAGCCGCCTTTGCTTTCTCCATAGCATCTTCAGGAGGATCAGTTGCTGGATCCAGACTCATGTTTTGATCTTTAGCTTCTTGAGAACATTCTTCACACGGACTTGGTTTACCATCTTCACTTGTAGTTTCATCTCCGGGTGCTCCTTGACCTTCACCTTCACCT
>Ga0255054_10001119_pt1 | contig 15780 bp, 15 predicted proteins | sample JV7_2_23_MG_FD_188634 | JGI IMG/M metagenome (GOLD analysis project Ga0255054, IMG submission 188634) | Seawater microbial communities from Jervis Inlet, British Columbia, Canada - JV7_2_23 | ecosystem: Environmental > Aquatic > Marine > Inlet | place: Canada: British Columbia | collected...
ACACAAACCGTATCTGGTTTTTTCTCCCTGATAACGGAAACGACAAGATCGGCACTCTCCCTTGATACGTGGGCTGTACCGATAAGAAGTATCGTTTTATCTCCAAAACTTAGGCGGTGTAACGGATTATTGGTGCTTTTGTTATTCATCGGTTGCATTTTAATTGACCCTTTTTTGTTTTACAAACCCGCGCGAAAATATTACATTCATGGAGGTAACGCAAGGTATATTCTACTCCGGTGGGTTCAATTGAGATGCGAATCGGCAGTAATCGAGATGTGCTGGGAATGATCATTCAGGTGTCGGGTATGCGCATACACGACGATATATTTTTCTGGGAAGGATGGGGTGGACGGCTTCGGTTGGGAAACGGCAAGTGCCGGCTTCGTATCTATGATCTAAAAAAAGAAAACAAAAATGACCTGACACATCTCAGGCCGACTATTGTGGTGGTTTCGGATGTACCGGAGAGCAAAATGTCTTTAAGGAGTTGTGCCGGACATATCGCGACAAAGATCGTCCAAACATTCCACATCGATCCTTATCGGACGCTATTTATTGAATTTTACCCTTCCTCAACATACGGAAAACATGATCAACATGTAATTGCGGAACGGTATGATATCGTTGAATTTACATGGCACGAAAACCAGGCAATAAAGCCGAAATGGAGGTCATTGTTACCACCAATGTTAGATATTGTGAAGCGAATAATAGACGATGAATAACTTGAGGAGGGATTTTTTTATGAAAGGAAAGGCAATCCAAACGGACAAAGCACCTGCTGCCATAGGGCCATATTCACAGGGGATCAAATTGGGCTTATTGCTTTTTGTAAGCGGACAGATTGGCATGCACCCTGAAACCGGCGAACTGGTCAGTCCGGATTTTTCACCTCAAGTCCGTCAAACACTGGAAAACCTGCTGCATGTTGTTAAAGCCGGTGGGGGTGATTTGGATCAGGTGGTGGCTGTCGATGTGTACTTAACTGACATGGGAAAATTTGCCGAATTCAATGGGATCTACCAGGAATACTTTGCCGAGCACCGACCGGCCCGTGCGGTGATAGAAGTGAGCGCACTCCCAAAAGGCGCGAGCGTGGAGATCAAGTGCATCGCAGGCATGTGAGAAATTAAAAATAAGCCCTACATCAACGATCTCAACGTTAAGTGCCGGTTGTTATATGGATTTATCTTAGGCCGTCCTCCATTTTGGCTTCCTCCTTCTTGAGCCCGCCAATACGGGGATGGGGCCTTCCACAATCGGTGACGACCAGAGCGACCACAATTTCGTCTGCCATCGGGGCATCGTCGATTCTGATCGCCATTGCATCAAAATGAGACCGGGCAAATGCCGCGTCCTTAAAATTGATCGGCACATCGATTTCGGTTCCCATTCCGCCTATTTTCTTTGCTGAAGGAATCAGGGACTTTCCGCCACCGACGGCGTCCCGAAAGGGTTTTCCCAGCTTTGGGTGGAGAATGGCTGCTGCGTGTTCCCGCTCTCCGTTTTCCCCGACAATCGCCGCCTTTCCATAACTTTCAGCCTTTTCGGGCAAAATACCCAATGCATCCACCGCCCTTTTACCGAGGATGCCCCCCAATACATCTCCGATATCGATCAACGGTGTCAAATCATCAACAAATTTTCCTGCAAATGGATTTTTTACCACGGCGATGGCGGCTGCTCTTTTGCCTGGGGGCTTCATTTGACAGCCCCCATCCGAGTGGACCTCCTCCAATATGGTCACATACTTTCTGATTTCCATCAATTATCCCTCCTTTCCGAAATCGGTTATTCCACGAGACATTTATGAAAAAAGTCAGTCATGGCGACTTTTCCTTGAACAGCGACCAATGCCCCGAGAATAATGCCTTTGTTTGTCAACTCTTCTGCCCTTTTGATCGCCCTGGAAATAGACAAAGATTTTTTCTCTTCATTTAAAGGCCCTACTTTTATCGTTACATTGAGTCCGGGAATGTCTGTGCTGGGATCGATCTTCTCTGATGGAACCTGGATTACATGGGGATCCTTTATATAACTCGCATTGGCAACTTCTGTGGCAGCCGCATCCGCTAAAGAGGCGTTTCGGGCAATAACAGTGGCTGCCGAAGCGATGCCCCTGGTAAGACTCCGGCCCCCCAAACCGCTCGTGGTCACTCCCCAGGAGGAGGAACGAGAATCGAGGGACAGGACATTGGATATCTCTTGTTTGTCGATTTCCTGTCGTATCCCGACTGTTACGGATGCCTCTCTTTCAAGCCTCACAGCCACATCACCGCCATTGTCGACTATCACTTTGGTCATCCCGCGGCTGTAAAGAAAATCAGCAACCGCATCTGCAATCGTTCCGGCAACCGCAGCCATGGGTGTCAGATTCTGATTTCCAACAGCCTGTACGCTCCGGATCATTTTAATGGCGATCGGATCTTTCAAATCAGCCGGCATTCTTGGAACCCTTTTATCTAAAAATTTTTTCAGCCGGGTGAGCCGTTCCAGATACGTAAAGGATTCCTCGGCAGCACGTGCACTCATCTGTTGCTGCGGAACCTTCCCCACAAAGGCGGAGATAACCAGCCTCATGGGGCCAAACTCAGCTACAACATCGCCGCCCTCAAGTAGGCTAATCGATTGTTGGTATGGCATCTTTTTCAATCAGTCAACCGCTGTGAGCGGCTCTTTTGCAGTAAACGGCCTCATGGCATGGAGGTGCCCCCCCATTTGCCCGTAATCCTTCAGCTTCATGGTGTATTCGATCGGACAAATGGTCGCCGGCGTCGGTGTCCAGTAAAACGCATTAGCCTTGACCCGGCCAACATCGACCATAAAATTGATTCCACCGCCGGGCAGGACAAAAGTCGGCGCGCCACCTACGCTTAGATGGGCTGTCCCCCGATGAACGGCATGGGTCAGTTTTACCGGATAACGTACCACACCGGCCCGGGCGCTTCCGCCCGTACCTCCAGTATATATACCTGAAACAAGAGAGGGCTCACAGCTGGCGGAGATGGTACGCAACGCCTTTTTGGCCTGATTCGAAAGCGGTATTTTGCGGAGACTGAAATCCTCGACAATTTCAAACAGACCGGCGTTTTGACCTGTTGTCTCGGTGATCAGAATGCGCATACCGATTCGGGCGGTATTTCGGTCGATTTCAGATATCACATCTAAGGGTTGGATGATGGATGTCCCTCCCCAACCTTCCCCATGGTCGCCAAAGTAACGGCCCGGGGTGCTCTGCCGGAATTTCAATTTGATTCCAGAGGGTTTTGCGCCGATAAAGCGGCCGGCCGCATGCTCGCTCATCAAACCTGTAAAGTGAGAATCCAGGATAATGACCTCATCCGCCGACTTCTGCAAAAGAGGTGCAAAGAGGCCCAAGGTGGCGCTCCCACAGCCCACCCTCATGTTATCCGGTGTTTGACCGTTGATGATCGGCGCCTGGCCCACTTTCACCTCAATCATACCGCCTTGATCTATTTTCAATCTAACCTCTTTTTTATTGGCGATATCGGTGATAGTTCTGGCTACCAGCAGACCGTCTTTCCCGGTTAAAAGGTTCACACCTCCGATGGAGATCATCTTGGAGCCGTATTGCTCGGTCACCAGCATTCCAACCTTCCTTTTGCCTACCCGTACAGGCGCCCCCTCATCTCCAATTGGGATATCTGTATCGATCTTCACCGTAATGCCGCTGTAACTCAGCGGAGCCTCTGTCACGACTGTAACCACATCCACATCCATCTGTTTCCCCTTGACGATGATGGGGGCAGGTTTGGCATCCGGATAAGTCGTTCCGGCGCCTATGGCTGTGATCAGAGGATGTCGGATTGCTTCCGAAGGATCATCTGTCCCCACCACATCCGCCACATCGGTATAGGTGTGAAGCGGGGTGATCCTTTCCAGTCTTTCATTGACATTCCTGTACCGATGGCATGATCCAATAAACCCGGGTTTAATCCGGCATTCGATGGGACACGCCTCGCACTGGATTGCCCCGGCGGTGGGTGTTGTTTCACACACCAGAGCTTCCGCTTCGCACACCATGATGCATGCACCGCAGTCCGTACATTTCTCATCGATAACCGCCTTTTTCTTGACCAGGCGAACGGCAGCAACCGGACAATCCCTGACGCAAAAGGCGCAACCGGTACATTTTTTCAAATCAACTTTCATTTAAAGCTTTCTCAAAAAAAGATTGGTTCATATAACAATCACTATAAAGTTCACTAATTCTTATACACAACCGGTGCGGTCTTGGGTGGTGGCGTATTTCTGCTTTTGGAAACCACGATTTCTCCATCCACCAGGACCACGGCAACCGCAGGCACATCTCCTGCTTCAATTGCTGCCAGTGCGTCTCTTCCCACAGACCCCATGGGCGCATCCATGATCACCACATCCGCTTCGGACCCTGTCCGGATAAAACCCCGATTGAGCTTATACACTCGTGCGGTGTTGCCTGTAGCCATGCAGATGGACTGTTCCGGTTTGATCGGTGTCAGACCGGCAAGAAGGTTCATCACCCGAAGCACCCCCAAAGGTACAACACCGGTACCTGAAGGGGCGTCATTTCCGATGATAACCCGATGTAATGCCCCATGCTCAGCAATAAGTTGAGCAGCTTCAAGCACCATCTTGGGATTCCCACAGTGAACCATTTCCAGGACGATATCCGTCTCAGTGACCAGTTTATTTACTTCTTCAATGGAGACCGCTGTGGGGCCGCCATTGATATGAGATGCAATGTCCGGGGCCATTTCGATGACTTCGTCCGCCGTGACCGTGCTGGATCCGGGAATCGAAGTTCCCCCGGTGTGCATCATGACCGTCATGCCATATTTTTTTGCCCATCTGACCATGGGTCCGGCTTCCTCGACCGTCTTGGCAGAACCCAGTCCAATTTCACCCACAATTCTGACCCCTTCTGCTGCCATTTCCTGAAAATCTTCCTCCACCAATCCCTTTTCGAGGATCACAGCGCCCCCTTCCACCTTGGCGCCCCCCGGTCTGAAGTTGGCATAGGATTTTGATGCTAAAATGGCAAGGGCCTTTGCGCCGGCGGGATCTTTGGGTCTTCCCTGAAGGTGAACCTCCCCAGCGGATATGATGGTCGTGACACCGCCATGAAGCTCGCTTTCTATAAATCCGGTTTGATTCTGTCTAGGGGTAAAGTCTCCCAATAATGGATGACAATGGGAATCGATCAGTCCGGGCGTTACAGTTGTTCCCTTGCAATCGATGATTACCTGGGCCTTTTTTTCATCCATTTTACCAAAATGTCCCACTTTTTGGATCATACCTTCCTCAATCCATAGCGCATCTGCCTGGAGAATGGGTTCTTCAATGTCACCACTCACCAGTCTACCGATGTTTTTGAGTAGCACTTTTGGCATGACGATGCCTCCTTTCCACCTATATTCTTATCCTTTCGAGATTGTAACGCCCTTTGACCCCATCTCCCGGATGGCACTATCGGATGTCTCAGGACTTAAGCCACGACAAAGATCCGCAAGAAGTTCAACCTGATACCCATGCCCTACAGCATTTAAAACAGTGGCTTTCACGCAGTAATCAGTTGCCAGACCGTAAATGATTAACTTCCTAATTCCATCCCGCCGCAAGAGGCGATCAAGGTCGGTTTTGTTGCCGCCATCATCAAAAAAACCAGAGTATGAGTCAAGCTTTGGATTTGTTCCTTTCTCAACTGTCTCAACTGGTCCTTTGATGTTAATCAGAATATCAGCGCCAGGGGTGTTCTGAACACAATGCGGAGGCCACATGACTTGGGTTCGTCCCTCTTCTATCTCAATTTCCTGAAAAGGTTTTGTGCCTGGATTGTTGGTGAAGAAACTGATGTGGTCCGCCGGGTGCCAGTCTTGAGTAAAATAGACAGGCAGCCCCTCATCCAGAAATCGCTGGGTTTCCTTTCTAACTGCGTCAATGTATTGAACGTCCGTCCCTGGAACCGCCAAAGTGCCGGATTCCAATTCCGTAAAATCCGCCTGAACATCAACTACGATAATACCGGTATTCTCGGTAGAAAACGATTTTATTGCCATGTGCACCCTCCGTTATTTCTTTGCGCTCACCGCCTGACCCCCACATACTTGAACAGAATCTCGGGGTTCGAGGTGAGTTCTGTGGTGGTTGATTGATACCGTATGGACCCGTTTTCCATCAAGGCCACCCTATCCGCGATTTTGAGGGCAGCGTCGATCTTTTGCTCCACGAGAAGAACCCCGACCTGGTGATCTTTTAGGGTGCTGATGGTTTCCAGGAGTCGTTGGACCAATGACGGCATGAGACCTTCACCTGGCTCGTCCATCAACAGCAATCGCGGGTTCGAGCACAGCGCCCTGGCAGTGGAGAGCATCTGCTGTTCCCCCCCGCTCAGCGTCCCTGCACGTTGCCGAAGTCGCTCCTTAAGCACCGGAAACAGATCGAGCACCCAGTCCAGCGTTTCCTTTCCGCTTTTTCTCAGCAAGAGCCCAATCCGCAGATTTTCCTCTACGGTGCAGGAAGTGAACAGCCTCCGGCCCTGAGGGACGTAGGCGATCCCGAGTTTAGGGATATCGTGGGGCCGGAGGGTGGTCAACTCCTGTCCACCAAATCTCACGCTTCCCGACTGCGGCTTGACCAAGCCCATCAGAGTTCTGAGGGTAGTGGTTTTTCCCGCCCCGTTCCTACCTAAGAGAGCGAGAATTTCGCCTGGTTCGAGATTGAAAGATACATCCCTCAAAACATGAACATCGCCATAGTAGCAGTTGACTCGTTTCAACGTAAGCATCATAGGCCTAAGTATGCCTCCTGGACTCGATCGTCCGCCTCGATTTCGCTTGGGGTTCCATCAGCAATGATGGCACCCTTGTCCATGACTGTAATCGCGGTCGCAAGCTCCAGCACCACAGTCATGTTGTGTTCGATCAGCAGAATGGTGACCTCCTGTGAGATCTCCTTGATGCGCTGACAGAGAGCGGAGATCTCGTCCGGCGCCAATCCCTGTGTGGGTTCATCGAGAATCAGCACCTTTGGCCTGAGGGCCAGCGCCATGGCAATTTCCAAAAGTTTCTGATGGCCGTATGGCAGTAGCCCAGCGGGGTCGTCGACAACATGCTCCAGTCCAACTTCGGCCAGTGCCGCATCTACGCGGTCAACCAAGATCGTCTCGCGAAGCACGACCCGGTCCAGGGCTCGTCTCATCAACCGTCGTTGGGCGGCCAGTGCCACATTTTCGTAGACGGTCAAGTCCCTGAAAATGCTTGTGATCTGAAAGGTGTAAACGACCCCAAGGGCAACACGGCGCCAGGCGCGCAGCTTGGTGATGTCCCGACCATTGAAATGCACCTGTCCAGAAGTGGGATTGATCCGGCCGCTGATCATGCTGACCAAAGTGGTCTTTCCAGCACCATTGGGTCCGATGATCGCCCGAATCTCTCCCTGTTCGAGGTGTAGGTTCACTGGTAGCACCGCCTTCAGGCCCCCGAATCTCTTAGACAGAGCCTCGGTCTGCAATAGTGGGGTCATGGGAGCCACCTCAGCCATCTGGTCCGGATCCCTCCGACCAGCCCGCCTGGGAACCAAATAATCAGAATGACCAGCATGGCCCCCACCACAAACAAATAACTCGAAGTCAGGCCGCTGCTGATATCCACCATGTAAGCCATCGCAGCGGTGCCCACTATAGGGCCGATGGTAGTCCCGATACCGCCCAGCAGAGTCCACAGGAGTGGATAGATCGAATAGAGGATCGAGGCTAAGGATGATCCCGCGTATGAAAACGTCAGCGTATACAAAGAGCCGGCAGCGCCTGACAAGGTACCCGAGATGATCAAGGAAAGCAGCTTGTAATTGAAGGTGTTATAACCGAGCAGTCTGGTTCGTTCCTCGTTCTCCCTTATCCCCAAAAGTACTCTCCCGATGGGAGAACGTATCAGCCAGAGGCTCAGCAACAGGGATGCCGCGAACAGCATTAAGGCCAGATTAAACTTAACCAGCGGATCGGAAAAGGCGAACTCCAAGCCTCCCAGCTGAAGCGGACGCAGATGTCCGGACAGGATGAATCCCTCGTCGCCTTTAGTGATTTTGTTTAAATGGAGGCTTGCCAGATAGAATGCTTGCGAAAACATCATGGTAACGATTAGAAACGATACCCCGGTGGTCCGAAGCGCTATCAGTCCGATCAGGGCCGACATGAGGATGCTAGCCAAGATGCCCGCCATGAAGGCTGCGGGAGCCCCAAACCCCAGATAAAATACCGTCAGGCCTGTGGCATACATTCCGGATGAGAAAAACATAGCGTGCCCGAGACTCATCAGCCCTGTGTAGCCCAGAAGTACGTTGTACCCCATGGAGTAGGTGGCGAAAATCATGATGCGGGTTACCATTGTCCGATGGAAAGGAGGGATCACAAACTGAGCGCAGAAAAGAAGAAGAATAAGAGCAAGGTGAACCCCGAAAATGGTGTTTCTCCGGTCGTGTCTCATGCTTCTTCGTCTCCGAAAAGCCCGCTGGTTTTGAAGGTTAAAAGCAAGGCTACTAGGAGCGTGGCGACGATCTTGGCTAGCGTAGGTGAGAAAAACATAGAGACCACCGCATCACTGATACCCACCAAAAAGGCAGCGACCACTGTTCCTTTCAGGCTTCCCAGGCCGCCGAGAACGACCACAATAAAGGACAACAAAAGCGCGTCGAGACCCATCAGGTAGTGAGCCTGTTGTACCGGAACCACCAAAGCTCCGGCGATCGCCGCCAGCCCCGCGCCAAGTGCGAAGACAAACGGGTAGATTCGGTGAACCGGTACGCCGAAGGCCTGGGCCATCTCCCTATCCTGTTGGGTGGCGCGCATGTAAAGGCCCACTGTAGTCCTGGTCATCACAAAATAAATGGCGATGAGGAGAACCGTTGCGATGCCGGCGATCACCAGCTTGTAACCGGAATATCCGAACCACGGAAAATCAATGCGGAAGTAGAAGGGTGTGACCACCTGTCTCGCGTACGGTCCATATACGGTCAGCACCAGCTGCTGCAGGATATACAAAAGGCCGATGGTGGCGACAATCGTGCTCTCCGGTTTGTAGTCGATTCGTCGGAGGACAAGACGATCTGTAAGGTAGGCGATACCTCCCACTATCAGAGGCGCCATAAGCAGGGCCACGAGGTAGCTGCCCAACAGCGTTGAGGAATACCACGCAATGACCGCACCCAACATAAAGAACTCTCCATGGGCAATGTTTACAATGCGCATTACCCCAAAGACCAAAGAGAGGCCCAGGGCGGTAAGGGCCAGAACGAATCCCGTGACAATGCCTTCCAGAAGAGTAAGAAAAAGATATCCTTCGAAACTCATCCGCGTATCCAATTAACCCGTCACGGCGTCTATCCTAAAGAACGGGTTGCCTATTTGCCGTTTCCGCAGTTTCCTTATAGGGAAGAGACGGGCTTGCATGACTTAGCCGTCGCAGGGTGACGTCTTGCCGTATAGTCCCGGGCGGCTTACGACGGCTAAGCAGTTATGAAAATTCAATCAATTCTCATAGAGATTGTATGGTGTAGTCAGTCTCAAACTCGTAGAGCGAATCCTCCACCTTTGTTTTGTGGATTACTTTGAGTCGCTGATTCACGACCTTTGAGACGAACTGTTGGCCGAAGGACTGATGGATCTTTCCTACAAATTTTTTGGGGCCCTGCGGATGCTGAATCCCCTCGTTGAACCACTGGAAGTTCTCCAAGGTCTCGATGAGGGCGCGATAGTCCTTTGGGGTGCGATCTTTGTATCCGCTCTGCTCCACGGCCTGCTTGATGACAAACAAGGTTTCCCAGCAGGAAAACATGTGTGAATAGGTGGAAACGTCTTTTGGGTCTTTGATACTTGCACCAACGTCGTTACAGCCTACCCGCTGTCGATAGAACCGCTCATAGGGCGTGGAATAGCCACCCTCATATCTCGGCATTCCCTCCCAGAAGTGTGTGCCATCAAGGAACTCGAGTCCCGGACTGGCGAAGTCCACGCCTTCCAAAGAGTCGATAAACCCGAAGATCTGAGGCGCCCTCTTGCCAAAGTACTCGCCCATCTCCTTCACGAAGGTAAGTACCCCAGGCCCCACCATCACGTGGTACAACACATCCGTGTCGGCCGGCACCCTTGCAAAATACTTGGTGAAGGAAGATTCAGTCGGTGGTATGGCGATTTTAGCCAGCATCTTTCCGCCTTGCATGGGGACCGCCTGACTCAGAAAGTCTCGGTGATTGTAACCGAAGGCGTAGTCCGGAAAAATCATGGTAACTTTCTTTCCCAGATTATTCACCATCCAGGATGAGATACCGGTAATTTGTGAACGGACGTCGGTGATACCCGGCTGGAAGACGTAACGATTCATTCTGCCTGAGGGCACGTGGTATCCTTCGCTCGCCACAAAGTAGGGGATCTTCAACTCACCTGCTATGGGAGCTGTTGCGATCACAACGTGGGAGAAAAGCGTCCCGTAAACGAAATCCACCTTATGGTGGACGGCGAGCTTTTCGAGAACCTCCGTTCCCCTGCGCGGATCTGTGCCATCATCCTCAGGCACAAGCTGAACCTGCCTCCCTGCGATCCCACCCATCTCGTTGATCAGTTTTGCAGCCGCGTTCGCGGTCCGTTCATACCATCGCCCGTAGCCGGCTCCGATGCCTGTCCTGTGGACCAGGAATCCGATCTTTAACGGTGCCTTTTCCGATCCTGCCCAAGCGGTTTTAGCGAGCGCGCGGGAAGACCGTCCTAGGGGTAAAGAAATGCCGGCAACACCGGCACCCAATAGCGCCCCTGCGGTCTTGAGGGCGCTCCTTCTGGAGATGTTTCGTGATCCCTTGGGTTTCTTTCCGTTCTCCATGGCTGACCTCCTTATGTGAGTGTGATAGGTTCCCGTCTTCGGCCCGGCCCTCGACGATACCTCTGGGGCTTGCCTAGTATGGTTTTTAGGGGGGGCAGTGCTCTCGATCAAATGGACCAGGGCAAGGCGCCGCTGGCATGACGTCGCGCAGCGAAGACGAATGATGATAACAGCAAATGATAAGAATTCCCATTTTCGAAAGAAAGCTTAAGGGAACCCGCTTTGTGTGTCAAGAGCAAAAAAAAGCCGTAAACGCAAAAAAAGAATTTCTTAAAAACTACACCCAACGTGCCGTGATGGTTTTTTCGTCCATAAACATCCTCATGGAGGCCATCCTTGATTTCGCGGTTCCGACAAACGATTCTCTTCTCGATCCTAAGGGAAAGAAAGCATAGGGTTGTGCGACACCCACATTGACGCCCACATTTCCAACATTCACTTCCCTGATGAATCGGCGTGCATTTTTCCCATTCCTGGTCATGATACACGCTGAGTGCCCCACATTGGTTTTTGTGTTGATCCAGTCGATAGCCTGTTCCAGGCTTTCACCCCTGATCAACGCTGCCACCGGTCCAAATGCCTCTTCCTTGGCCATCGGCATGTCGACATTCACATCTTCAATAATGGTCGGTCCAAGGAAGTAGCCGTTCGGGTAACCCTCCACCTTTGCCGATCTCCCATCTATCACCATCTTCGCGCCTTCTGACAGGGACCTGTCTATCCATTGTATCACCTTTTCCTTACCGGCCAAGGTGGCCATCGGACCGTTCTCCACGGTATCATCGAGACCATAACCAAGTTTCATTTTTGCAGAAGCTTCCTTAAACGAGGTTTTTATTTCTTCGTATCTGTCTCCAATAATGACCACATTATCCACACCCAAGCATCGCTGTCCGGCCAATCCAAAACACGATCTCATCAGCCATTCGGTTCCCATTTCCATATCTGCATCAGGCATAATGACGAGATGATTTTTTCCATTTCCATTGATCGAGGATGTCTTCCCCAGTTTCCCGCACATTTCGAAAAGGTCCTTGCCTGCTACATTGGACCCGATAAACCCGACTCCTTTTATGTTGGGGTGAGATAAAATCTCCTTATTAACCTGTCTGCCCCCGTGGACCAGATTGATTACACCCGGCGGGAAGCCCGCTTCCAATGCGACCTTGCAAATGGCTTCTGCAGCCACCGGGTCCTGTCGGCTTGGGCTGACGACAACCGTACACCCGGCAGCCAGAGCATAGGGAACAAAGGATGACCAGGCATGCATCGGAATGTTCCCGGGTGTGACAATGAGAAAAGCGCCCAACGGTTCCCAGATGAGATACTGATCGATGCCGCTGGCGAGTTGATCCATATGTTCGTTCTGTTTTGCCAGCCCATACAAAGCCGTACATGCGGATTCAATGTTCTCGATGACCCGCCTGACCGAACCGATGGCTTCACCGATGGTCCTGCCATGGTCTTGGGATAGAATGCGGGTAAGTTCATCAAAGTTGTTTTCGAACACGGCGCGCATGTCAAAAAGCATCCGGGCCCTTTCCCGCATCGGCACATTCCGCCATTCCTGAAAGGCCCGGTGTGCGGCTTCGGCTGTTGCAAGAGCCTCTTTCTTTGTGGCAGAGGGAAATTCTGCGATCGCCTCATCTGTCGCCGGATTCATATCCTGTTGGATGTCGGTCGATTGTGAATCAATCCACTCCCCGTCAACAAGGATTTTCAGCTTTCCGTAATGCTTTTTCACTTCAGGTAACAACGGCATGATATTCTCCTTTGTTCATTCTTTATTTTCAATAAAATATGGCTCTCGTCGATCGATTCTGCACAAAATTCGGCTTGTTCAGGCGTTAAAAAGAGAAATAGACCTGGCATTTATATTCTGTTCCATGCATTTAATGATTTTGGTCTGCAATAAACCATTTATCTTGTCAAGAGAAGAATAAAGCGGGGGAAAAGATATTTTTCAGGATACTTTTTTCTTGGGATTCAACCACATCACCTTTATGGTCTCTATTTTAACAAAATTAGGTTTAAACTTGGTGATTTCAGGAATGCGCACATATTTTTCTTGACCTTGAAGACAGATCAAATTATATCTTTTTATCCAGATCTTAAGTTTTAACCATAAAATGAAGGAGGAGTTATGAAGAAACGACTTGTTTTAGCCAGTATTTTGGTGTTCTCATTCGCCTTTATTTCCGGCGCATTAGCTGCGGACATCAAAATAGGGATCATCCTCGGCTTCACGGGGCCGATTGAATCGCTGACGCCGGACATGGCCACTTCCGCGGAACTGGCCATAAAGGAAGCCTCCGATTCCGGTCAGCTTCTGGGCGGGCGGAAGATCGTGGCAATTCGTGCCGACTCGACCTGCGTCGATGCAGGGGCCGCAACGACAGCGGCCGAAAGGCTGGTAACCTCGGACAAGGTGGTAGCCATCGTGGGCGCTGACTGTTCCGGCGTGACCACCGCCATTGCCAACAACGTCGCGATTCCGAACGGCGTGCCGATTATGTCTCCCTCGGCCACCTCGCCGGCGCTGACGACGATTGCCGACAACGGCTACTTTTTCCGCACTGCCCCTTCGGACGCGCGCCAGGGGCAGGTGATCGCCCAGATCACTACCGGAAAAGGGATCAAGGAAGTCGCGGTGACCTTCACCAAAAACGATTACGGCCAGGGTCTGGCAGATTCTTTTGTCGGCGCCTTCAAGGCTCTTGGCGGCAAGGTTACGGCCGTGGTGCCCCATGAAGACGGCAAAGCGGACTATTCCGCTGAAGTTGGTACTCTGAATGCTGCAGGAGCCGATGTTCTCGCCGTTTTCGGGTATGTGGACCAGGGTGGTCGGCACATGATCCAGACTTCCCTGGACAGTGGTGCTTTCGACAAGTTCATCCTGGCAGACGGCATGTATGGCGATTCCCTGATGCAGAACATCGACGGGGATATCACCGGTACGTTCGGTACGGTTCCAGGTACCGATTCGAAAGGTGCGCAAAACTTTGGGGTGATGTCAAAATCTGCCGGGATCAAGGTCGGCGGACCCTTCACCGCGGAATCCTATGACGCGGCGGCCCTGCTGATCCTGGCCATGCAGTCCGCGGGTTCCACTGACGGTGCGGCGATTGCCTCGAATGTCATGGCGGTGGCCAATGCTCCCGGCGAGAAGATCATGCCCGGCGAACTGGCCAAGGGGCTGAAAATCCTAGCCAAGGGCGGCGCCGTGGACTACGTCGGAGCCTCCAACGTGGAACTCACCGGGGTCGGTGAAGCTTCCGGTAATTACAAGGAATACGAAGTCCGGAACAAGGCGTTCCAGACAGTCAAATTCCATTAAATTCTTTCCTCTATAAACCCTGGCCCGGTTCCCCGAACCGGACCAGGGTTCTTTCTGTCACTTTTCAGTTTCTCTCCGGAGCCTGTTCCGGCAACACTCCCCTGGGGCTGAATCTCAGCACCAGCACCAGGATCAGTCCCATCAACACCATTCGCATGTGCGGAGCGACCTCCAGCAGGTGTGGACGCAGCGGGCTGGTTTCGGCAAGCATGGAGCTGATGAGCCCCACCAGCCAGAGGGCGGCGGGTTCCGCTTCGATCCAGAGAAACCAGGTGATGAACGCTCCGATCACGGAACCCAGATTGTTACCGCTGCCACCAATGACGACCATGACCCAGATCAGAAAAGTGAAGCGCAGCGGAATGTAGGATCCTGGAGTAAACTGTCCATCCAGGGTGGTCAGCATCGCACCGGCGATACCGATTACCGCCGAACCGATGATGAACACCTGGCGGTGGCGGTTCGTCACGTCTTTGCCGAGCGCGGCGGCGGCCGCCTCATTGTCGCGGATCGCGCGCAACATCCTGCCCCAGGGCGAGTTCAGCGCCAGCATCGCCAAAGCCAGAATCATCAGAAGCACGGCAAGAAAAAGGGCTGAGTAACAGAGTTTGACAAAGACTCCCGAGCTTAGAAGAATTACCTCGCGGAGGGCATCCGAGCCCGCCCCGCTTTCCACGAGGCTGCTTTCGTGAAACCACTTGACCAGGGAGACGAACCATTCGGTCTGCTGCAGTTCGACCTCGTAGGGAACCGGGCGCGCGAGTCCCGTCACGTTTTTCACCCCGCGGGTCAGCCAGTCCTCGTTCTTGAGGACGGAGATCATGATTTCGGAAATACCGAGGGTGGCGATGGCAAAATAATCGGAACGCAACCCGAGGGCGATCCGACCCACCAGCCAGGCCAATCCGGCAGCCGCCACTCCACCGGCTGCCCAGGAGAATAGCACCGGCAGGCCGAGACCTCCGAGAAACCCGGTTTTGGCGGTTTCCACGGCTTCGATGCTCGACGAGGCCCCTTCGTAAAAAAAACGTATAAAACCGTATCCCACCAGTACCACGGCCGTCAGGCTCAGTGAGCGGGCGCGTCCAGGGCGCATCCGTTTCCAGACCAGCAGCCCCAGGACGATGGTCACAACGAGGGCGGCGAATGCAATGCCAAGTTCCGTGCCTCCCGCGTCCCAGGCTTTCCTGACCGGAGAATAAGAGATCAGCACCGCTGCCAGTCCTCCCACCGCAGTGGAGGCCATCACCCCGGCATTGAACAGCCCGGCATAACCCCACTGCATGTTGAGCCCCATCGACATGATCGCCGAGATCAGGCAGAGATTGAAGATCGCCAGCATCACGTTCCAGGACTGGCCGAACCCTACCGCCAGCAGCAGCACGGTCATGATTGAAAAGCAGATGGTTGCCCTAACAGTCTGGTTCACAACACCCTCCCGCGCAGAATCCCGGTCGGTCTTACTAAAAGGACCAGGACGAGGATCAGAAAGGACACCGCGAATTTGTAGTCCGTGCCCAGAAACTGTATCAGTCCGTCCGGCGCCATGTCGGAGGGCAGGAGGTCTTTCAG
>Ga0255054_10001120_pt1 | contig 15777 bp, 14 predicted proteins | sample JV7_2_23_MG_FD_188634 | JGI IMG/M metagenome (GOLD analysis project Ga0255054, IMG submission 188634) | Seawater microbial communities from Jervis Inlet, British Columbia, Canada - JV7_2_23 | ecosystem: Environmental > Aquatic > Marine > Inlet | place: Canada: British Columbia | collected...
CAAGAAACGCTCGTTCCAACACGCCACCAACCCACTCACCGTCCCCGTAGTTTCCATTCGCCACAGTGGCGGCAGGAGGGTGCTTCATAACGCGGGCAACACCGGTGGACTCGTCCACACCGTAGGTGTCCGCCACCATGGCGATCGACGCCTTGATTGCCTCGCCAGCATCCCCGTTGTGGAAGGGCATCAGTAATTTACCACGAATTCGCACATCGTTGATAAACGGTATCTGAGCCTCGGGCGTGTCCTCGAAGAATGCCAGGAAACCGGTCCCAACCAGCCCATCTTTTATGGCACCAAGGTAGTCGAAGTCGGCAGTGGTCTCATCAAACACCTTGTTGAATGCCTTTTTGTCATTTGGGTCGCTTTCCCGATACTGATTCCATAGGTCAGCAGCATGATCCAAGTCCATCAGTCGGGCGATGGGGAGGAGTTCAGCTACGACTCCTTTGGCAGCGCCCTGTATCGCGTTGGGGTTCAACACCAATGTCTTCTGCATCATGCTGATCGCAGCGCGGCGTTCTTCAGGCACGCGAGATGTCAGCCCCTTGTCGATGACATCGTTCATATAGTCAGTCATCACGCCGGTGTTGGCTGCGAACAGAACCATTCGGTCGCGGTATGGCGCACCCTCTTTCCCGAGGAGCTGCTTATCGGTTAATGTTGGCCCGTACTCGCCTGTCTCGGGGGTCACTTTCCACCCCGCCATGGCTTGCATCCCTTTGTTGAACACCGGGGTTTGGTCGGACTTACCTATAGTGTTGCGGCACTCTGGGCTAAACGCACACGCCAGGTCGTCTTCTATCTTTCTGCCCGCCTTTCGCTTATCGGCGGCAACTTGCCACTCCCGCTGAACAGACCTTATGTTGGCGAGAACCGCCCGGCGTGTCTCGTTGTCAGCACCATCTATAGAGGAGTCGTTGATCATGCTCAACTGGTGAATGATCGCATCGCCGACCAGCGCAGCCTCTGTTTCCCCGTCAGCCCCTTCAGCATTGACCGCCTTCTCAACAGAGGTCAGCACCTCGCGCATGTCCTCTGTGGCCATTGTGACCATGTGAGTTTTCAGCGCGGTGTTGAGGGTGTTCCGTGCGCCCTCACTGATTTGAGTGTCGTCTTCGATCGCCTGCCGGGTGGCGTTGAGGTCCACTGCTGAGATGGAGGCTGAAATCTTGGCCTCGTATCCCTTGGTGATTTCTGTGCCCATGACGTTGGCGCGAGCCTTGTCGGCCTGCGCCTCGCTGAACAGCCCCTTCCGACGCGCCTCTTCGATAGCCAGGTTGGCTTCTTCGTATGCCCCCTGCTGGGTGTAGATGGTCGCCGCCTCCATGTGGTTGGACGTGTCCTCCTCCTTCTTCCAGGCGACCACCTTCTTGTGCCAGTCGGCACCGTAGCGCACGTTGGCAGCATCGGCGCGTTGGCCGAAGAGGCGCTGGCCTCGTGTGGACTTCACCACCTTCATCGCCTCGGCACGCGCAGCCTCTTCGGCGTTGTTGTACCGAGCGCCCCCGTTGGCATCGGCTGCCTCGTCGTTCTCGTCGTAGTAGTTCTGTTCGGTACTCCACGCCAGCTTGGCCGTGTTGTAGGCGTTCATCCCTTTGACCGCCTCGTCTTCGGCGATGTTGTCGAGTATCTCATCCGTTGTGTTGACACCTTGATGTACGGCACGAGTCCACGCCTCCGAGGCGTTCGCTTCAGCCTGCGCCACTCGCATCGGTGCGGCGATGTCGTGCCGCCCGAGGGACTGCACGCCTGTCTGGTAGTTTATGCCCGGTAGCTTCATTTACCCCACCACCCTGCTTTTGTCCCTGACTTGTGGATACTGCCCACACCCTGTATACCTCCGGCGATACCGCCTGCCCGAGTCGCTGACGCTTGTGCTCGCCCGACATCACCAGACGCCTTAGCCCCTTGGCGGGTCATCTCAGCTCGTGTTGCGCCGGAGGTCTTCAGCCAGTCGAGTTGCCGGGTGTGTTCCTTGGCCATCTCACCGGTGACGGTGCTCATCGACCCGCCCTCCGCCACCCCAGACGCTGCGGCGCGAGCCCTGGCTGACGCCTGCTGAGAGGACTGAGCGGCGGCGGTTCGGCGGACCTGCTCTTGGGTTTCAGCCTCAACAGCGGCTGCGTTCTCTATGCCGAGACGTTCAGACTCGGCGGCTGCAGCTTTCTGGGCATCAGCCGCTTCCATACTTGAGTGTATCCCGTAGGCCGTGCCTATAACTGTCGCAATCGCTGCAGCCTGTGCCATTACTGTAACCTCTTGGTGAATGCGTGCTCGGTCATTTCGTACCCCATCCGTGTGAGGAGAGGGCCGAAGCCGTCCTCAACAGGCGTGTAGTGGGTGACCCGGTTGACCCCAGCTTCTTCGAGAAACACATCTGCGAACTTCAGCAGGGAGTACCCTGCAAAACCCTTGCGCCCTTCAGGCGTGATAAACACTAGGTCCTGGATGGCGTGGCGCATTGCCTTGCAGTGCATGTTCTGGTGAACAGCAAAGGCGGCGTACCCGATGAGGACGCCTTCCTCCCTTGCCGTGAACACGAATAGCTGGTCGAGCCCTTCGAGGAACCGGTACGATGCCCAGTCGGCCTCGTACTCATAACCTTCGTAGAACTTCATGGAGGCGAAGTGCTCGCGCAGCAGCGGCTCCACCTCGGCGATGAAAGCGTCGGTCAGTGTCTCGCGCTGATAGGCTACCACCACGGACTCGCTGTCGCAGCAGAACCAGTCTGCCTACGGCGACCTGCTCGTGCGCCTTCGCCGGTGCCGGGCTCTGCCGGGTCGGCTGCGCTCGCCTGCTTGGCCACGCCGAACTCGCGGGTGAGGTAGTCCTCGGTGCTCATGCCCTGCACCTCTTTAAGCAACGCTGATTCCGTGTCGGCGACTTGCTTTTCATACGCAGCACCTTCTGCTGTTAGCTGAGGCCCATCTTCGTTGGACAGCATCGAGGCTCTCTTTTTGTACATATTCTCAGGCTTGGTGACCGCCCCTGTACGGGATGCCAACTCTTCTGAATACCAATCAGGGCGGGGCTTGAAACTGCTGGACGTTATGCCCTTCTTCTGCTCGGCCACCCAATCCTTCATAATACCTGCAGTAGCACCGGTCTTAATCCCTTTAATGTTCTTCTCATAGTCGGATTTAGCCTTAGCCAGGTTGGTAGTCCACTGGGCTGACCCCGCCTTCACCCCGCCCGCCGCCATACGAGACTTGATACCAGCCTCCTTCTTTGCGAAAGACGACTGGGCGTCAGTACCCCATTGCTGGTACTGCTCCCAGTGCCCGCCCATCATCTTGCGAGTCTCTGCTGCGCTCGGGCCTCTACGGCCACCTCCCCCACCTCCCATCAGAGTTTCTCCTGGTTAATTTCGCCGCTGACAGCCGCCAGCGTGAACTGGAGCGGGAGGTCTTGGCAAAGGGTAATGTCGGTCTCGTTCTGCCATTCTGTCAGATTGATGTACGACTTGCCAGTGCGAACAGGCTCGGGTGACCCCATCGGTGTCGACGGCGTGCGACTCGGTGCCCGCTTGCCGTTGACCAGCGGGTTGGCGGAAGCCAGCAGATGAGCGTGTACTGCGTGAAAATTCTTCCAGTAAGGGGCAGAACTACCGAGGCGAGCACCCTTCTCCGTCGGCAATAGTTGGATTTCTTTACGGTATCCCAGCCCGACAATTGCTTCGGTCACCTCGTAGTCGAGCGTAATTGAACCGCCACTCACTGTCTTATTGGGGTGGACAGCCAACTCATCACCGGTATTGCGGCCCACGAGCACTTGTACCTCTCGTCCCTCTAGGTGGTCCAGCTCGGTGACTGTGTCAGAGGGAGTGCCGTTGAAGTCATAGTCCTTCCATGAGTCCATGTAGAAATTCTTGTCGATCTGGTTTGACTCGACGGCGAGCTGGGTGCCATTACGCTTCACTAGGCCGATAGCGAGGTCGGTGCCTTGAATTGATCCGCTGGTGATGGATATAACCTTGTCACCATGGTCATCCTCCCCGGCTACGCTGTGACGAGACCATCCGTAGATGTTGTTCGAGCGGTCGTAGCTCAGTGCGGCAAGGGTCCCATTTTCAAGTAGGCACCAGAACGTATTGAAGGGGTTTTGTTGCCAAGCGATCTCCTTAATACCCGACTGAGTAATGTGCTGCGAGAAGTAGGTCAGATCAGTCGACAGGTAGTTATCCTTTGACCACTCGTACTGCATAGCGCGAAGCCGCTGGCCGTCAGATGAAACATAGAACGCCTGGTCTCCCACCATCACCGCTTTGATGTTGGCCGAACCGTAGGCTGATTGTTGGTCCACGTTATGGTCGTCTGGGGTGATAACACCCCCCTCGCTGGTTATGATGTGCTCCCCGTTTACCGTTCCAACCAAAAGGTTCTTGAACCCTTCAATCCACTCGATACGACCGTACCGAGCTAATGTGACTGTAACCGACTCGTCATCAAGCCCGGTGCCGACCGTGAAGATTTCATGGAACCCTGACTTAGACCCCCATACAGTCTGGCCTTCATTTGGCGTGGAGCCGAGCCATAACCGGCCCTCAAAGAGGGTGCCTGTAGAGGGGTAGTTCCCCGTTACCCATGTGGACGGCGGGTCGGTAAAGGTGACGGTTGAGAATGAGTAGGAGTCTGTCGCTCGGTTGTATGCGAGTTTGCGGGGAGCATATTTAGGATGCAAAACATACATTTCATCCCCATCAGGCACTGCCGCAAATTGGATATCCCTGTACTCGCCATCAAGATAAGGCGTGGCAAACTCTGGATATGCCCCCGAATCATCGGTAACCGCAACGCTCGCCACCTTAATGAAAGTGTCTGGGGCAGGGGTGATTGCCCAGTTGACCTCGACGGTAACCCAGAAGGTCGTCCCTGGTACTGTCACACTTATGACGGTCTCAATAGCATCGTTGATTGTCGCCCCGTATGTGGCGTCATCCTCGGCAACGCCGACCTTCACCGAGTAGAAATCGTTACCATGGGTAGTGACTACCACATCGTAATCTCCCGGCGCGGGGACGGTTACCTCTTGGTAGATACGGGCGTAGTCGTTAGTCGTACCTCCCTGGGTCAGGGTGCTTAAGCCGGATGAGAACGCCACACTCGACCCCTGCCCCTGCGTCCGGGTTTCCCAACCTGTGTCACCGCTGGTAAAACGTCCATTAGTGACGTAGTTGGTTGCCGGGTTAGCGCCGAACACATTGGTGATTGTGAGCTTCTGGTCGGTGAACAGCGCGATGTAGAGTAAGTTTCGGTCGATTGAGAGCGATTGCACTCGCCCGTCCTGGCCATCGAATAGGTCGATGTGGCGAGCACCCGCTCGTGAGACGACGGGCCCGCGAGAATCAGGGACCATGTTGAGCAGGCTTTTGCACCCGCTCTGATAACCGTCGGCACTCAGCCGCCCATACGTTAGCGGCGAGATTTCTCCCGCCGCAAACGATTCCTGCATGATAGTCTGATTCGTCACTACTTAGCCTCCAGGACAGCCGCCGCGCCCCGGCAACCCTACGGTTGGCCCCGCCAAAGCAGTGCCTCCGGCGCGAGAATTTCGCAGCCAACTGGCTGTGACTTGACGGGACTTACCTTGCATCCCGTCGTTTGCAACAGCCGCAGCGAGTTTGTCCAGATAAATCTGGTAGTGCTGCTTTTGCAGCTCCCGCGACTGAGTGATTGATATGGCGAGGTCGGCCGCTAACCGCGCAGCCAAGGCTTGCACGAACAGCGAGGAAAAGCGGTTTGGATCATCCACCCGCACAACTGCGCGTATGCTAACAGCCGCCTCATTGGTAACGATGTCCTGCCCCTCTACCCGCCAGTCTTCGCCGCAGTTCACATCCAGAACACGCAGCACGCTCGACGGGATTTGAAACCCGTTACCGTACCCGTTGGTCGGCCCGACCGCGTTTTTAGGGAGGTCGAACCTTCCGATAGCGAACGTCCAATCGTGTTCTTCCAGAACGGCGTCCCTCACCTGGGCATAGTTGGCTTTACACAACCTAGCTTCAGTGGTGTCGTCGTCCAGGCTTGCGATAGGGGTCGCTCCCAGCCAAGAGATCGCCTGATTGCAGATAGAGACTTCGGAGGCCATCTGATTAACCCAGTGGGTCTACGCGGCCTTCACCCTCTTCCAAGGTGAGATCGCGGAGAGTCTCAAGGTCGGCTTTTTTGTCTTCGGCAGTGAACTCGACACCGGCTGCGGTCAGCGCCGCTTTCAGTTGAGGCACCGTACTCGCGTCGGCGAGACTGACCACCTCAACAACAGGTGCTTCGACACCGCCGACGTACCCTTTGGGGATGAACTTCATGATCTCCGCCTCGGGATAGTCGTACTTGAACCGCTCAAGAATTGCCTTGAGCGGTTCCTTGGTCTCCGCCATCATTCTGATTTTGTATGAATCGCCTGCTCGCATAGCTTACTCCACGTTTACGTTGACCGCCTGGCGAATAAGACGTTCGTTTGCCTTAGTGCCGTCGGTGGCTCGTCCGACATACGCGATCCCGTTGGTCTTCTGGGCCACGATGTTGTCGAAAAAGTTGAACTCAGTATCCACTGCACTGACATTCTGCAGTGTGATGACAGTAGCCGTCCCAACCGCCACGAAGAACAGAGTCCCGTTACCGGTCACCCGTTTACGTGCGATCGAGCCATCCCCAGCGGAAGTGCCTACCAGAATGTAGCCAGCAACATCATCACCTGCTTCAAAGTCGAACTGAAGTCGGTAGAGCGTGCCTGCAACCGTGGTGATGCTTTGGTATGCGCCACCTTGAGCAGCCGAGTTGTTGGTCACCTTCAGCCGGGCAGTATCAATACTCAACACGGAGTCGCTCGCCGTCCAGCCTGTGGTTACTGTAGGGAAATCACCGTTGGTAACAAGGTCTGATCCGAACCCGGTAGTGGTGTTCGACTCCTCGATACCGCTGCCCCGGTCAATGCTGTGCCGGAGGGTGGTCCTGGGCGTACCCTTGGCCTCCACCGTCACAAGTAGATTAGTTTTGACGCCAATAATCGCCATAATAAACCTCCAAAAAGGAAAGGGGACATCAGCCCCCTTTCCTTGTCGCTTACGCTACGGTGTCAGCCAGCTTGGCGTGAACGATATGCTCGTCCTCGACTCGAACTGCAGCCATGTTCAGCCACAGATACACTTGCCATGCGAACGACATATCAGCACGCTCGGCTACCCGAGACTGAATGTCGCCACCAACGTGCAGGCCAAGCGCCTTCTTGGTGAATGCGAAGCTGTCGATTTGGTCGGCTGCCGGTACGTTAAGGCGGTTACTGACAATCCAGTTGAAGCCCATGAAGTTAGGCAGGTAGCCGGTGGCAAGAGCCGCCTTGTCCTGGAAGTCCTTACTGGTCACCTCGATGAGCTGCATCAGCTTACGCTTCTGCTTCGGTCCGATGACCCAGTAGCGTTCCTCGTCAGGGTCGATGTCGTTGGTGTCGAACAGCTCCGCGACGTTCAGTACGAAGTCGAGGGTGATCTCACCAGTGTAGTCGCCGACAACCTGACCAGCGGGGAAGGCAACAGTGCTACCGGCACCATCGGCAGCCGCAGCAAGTGCAGCCGTGATGATGATGTCATCGACTTGGCGCTGCATGTTCATCACCAAGTTCTCGGTAGACGCCGACTTGGGGTCGATGAGCATCTGGATGATATCTTCCTGCTCAATGACTTCACCAGTGTCGAAGGTCGCCAGAACGGTGTTACGGCGAGTCCACGCGAGTCCGTCGGTAGAGTCGACAGCGCCGGAGCCGTTACCGCCAGCAGGGGATACCATCCGTGCCGAAGTCTTGGCGCGTGCGGTAGACGCAGCAAGCCGATCCCAGTTGTGCTTCTCAGAGGTCTTGTTCACCTCAGACACGCACATACGCAGGCGGGAATTTTTCTGTTGAGCGAGTTGGCGTACAGTAGTCTCGAAAGTCTCGACATACGCCGCAGGGATAGTAATGGCCATTGGAATTCTCCTCTAAAGCCGATTAATGAAAAATAATCTACTCGTCGAGGGAATCCAAAACCGGGCCTCTTACATTTGTTCGTTTCGCGTCAGGGCCTGTAAACAGGGAATCCGACAATTAAGCCTATGGTAGCCATCCGTGGCTGTTTGTCAACTATTCAGGTTTGAGCATCGTTGCCAGTTTGATCCGCTTATCCAGCAGCGGCTTATATTGAGGGTCGTTGGGGTTCATATCGAGCATGCGCTTGGTGATCTCCGAAAGCTGCTCTTTCGCTTCGCTCGGGGTGAACTCTGATACTTGACCGGTCTCGGTCACCAGGGCACTCCCCTCGCCTCCGAACTTGGCAGCAACCTTATCGAGCCACCGCAGAGTCTCAGCGCCTGCGGTGCCATCGGCAAGCGCGGCCTGCAGCCCTTCGGGTGCTTCGAGCTGCTTGGCGACAACGGCGGCACGCCCGGCCTTCTGGTCGTAGGCGTTGCCCCACTCACCCTTGAGCTGGTCCATGTCGCCCTGGAACTGCTGCTCCATTGCCCCGATAGTGGCGTTGTCGCCCTCGGCGAGTTTGGAGGCGATCGTCTCGAATTGCTTACGGGTGACGCCTGCCTCAAGCGCGATAGCGGAGATAGCACCGTACCGCTCATCCGTCATGCCGTCCCACTTCTCGGGGCGGGCGTAGGCGCTGGCCTCATCCGGCATACCGAGAGCCTTGTGGATCGCGGCCATGCCTTCAGCGTCATCGGCGTCAGGGATGGTGACTAGCCCCAGATTCTTATCGAGCAGCGACTGACGGAACTCGGCCATCGCCTCGGCACCGGCGTCAGGGCCGGGCACGCGCAGGGCCTGACCCACCATCGCCTTTGTGTCGACAAAGCGTTTAGCCAGCCCGGCAACGTCTTTCACGTCGGCAAGCGAGGCATTGTCACGCAGCTCGTCGGGTAGCGCGGCACGCCAATCGTCCGCAGCCGGCGCTGGTGCCGGTTCGGGGGCTGGGTCTGCCGCTGGTGCTGGGTCTGCCCCGCCACCGAGGTCACCCCCGTCTGCCGCCGCGTGCATAAACCCGGTTCTAAATAGCTGTTCAAGATTCATCTGCTTCTCCTAGTAGTAGAAAGTTTCGAGCCATCACCCTCATGCCGTCGTTAAACGCGGTGGCATACGGGTCGCCTGGTACATGGCTCTGTTTGTTGGCGTAATACTCAAGGTCTTTGCGTATTACATCGCCGTTTACGCCTGCCAAGGCGGCGCGGTACGCCTTCTTGACCTGCTCGTCTATCTCTTTGCCCTTCACATCAATCCCTCAAGTCCGCTGCCGCCCATCATCTGGGCTTCGGTGCTGGCCTTGGCAGCCTGCGCCCCGTCTTTCATGGCTCCGGCCATCGACTCGGCCTTCTGCTGCGCCGCCATCTCCGCCTCTTGCTGGGCCTGCGCGTCCTTCTCTACTTTCATCTCGTCGTCAGATTTGAGCACTTTGGCAGATACGCCCATACGCAGCGCGATGTCGCGCATGGCGTCGTCCCACTTGATTGACTTAACAATGTCGGGGTTGACCGGGGCGATACGCTCCATGATGGTCATGAGCTGCTGGAAGGCGTCGACCGCACCCATCTTCTGGCTACGGGCCAATGGACCAAGGTATTCCACCTCGAACTCACCTTCCTGCTCCTTTACTATCTGGGGCATCTCCGGGAGCCGCTGCTCTCGGTGCAGGATGTTGAAGCTGCGGCGAATCAGTTTGCCTAGCTCAACCTGGATACGGAACATGGCAGGGCCGAGTAGGCGCTGCATCTGCTCGTACCGTATGTTCGCCTCGGTGGCTGTCATCCTGTCGTTCATCGGCAGTTCGAGCTGGTCGGAGTAGAACGCCTGTCGAATGGAGGTTACCAGATCACCTTTTGTCAGTTGGCTGACATCGAACCGAGCCCCTGACTCAAATGGCTTCATGGCGTCAAGGTCCCGCACCACCGTCTCGCCACCAGGGGTGATATCAATATCGCCGATGATCCCCCGCTGAGTAGTGATGATCGGCGGGTCGATGACCTTGGCGGCCGCGTCGAGGATTTGGCTGACCAGTCGGTTCAGCGTCTTGATATCGGGTAGGGCGTTGAGTGCGGGGCTGAAACCGAACTTGGAACCGGTCATACGGCCCCAGCGCAACACATACGCGGGCATCTCGTAGTACCCAGTCGTCGTCTCGGTCAGCTCGGTGGCGTCTTTCAGCAGGATGTACCGCTCCTCGAACGGGCGGTCCTCGGGTATCAGCACGCTGCTGGTATCGGCATCCTTGTTGTCCTCGTTGAGCCGGACAACATGCAGAACCGTGTACTTCACGTTGGCGCTACCTGACGATACCGCCTGCTCTTTAATCTCTCTCGGGCAGTTGGTCGGCCACTTTAGGGCGATTTGCTGGGCGGTGTACTGCTTGTCGCGGTAGACGCCGATGAGGTTACCAGCGAAGTCCTCCTCGAAGTATGCCTCTCGGGGGAATGCCGCACGGAACATGAAGGAGCCGTCGTCAGGGTCGTACTCGTGCAGCAGTATTGTGGTACCGAAGGTCACGAGGTCGTGGTAAATCTCGTTAATCTCCAGGTTGAAGTTCGACTCCTGGATGGTGTCGAAGATCATCGTTTGGCACGCCTGCAACCACGTGCTGGCAACGGTGTCGTCGTTCAGGCGGGCCTGTTTGAATTTCAAACCGAACCAGTCGGTCGCCGGTGAGGTGAGTCCTGAGTGCAGAGCAGCGGCCAGCGACTGGGCGGCCACCACGGCGGTTGAGTCGTACTTCTCGTAGAACTGACGCCGGATACTGTTCTCCTGGTCGTCACTCTCGTACATGCGGCCACGGCCGGGGGCGACCAGTCGGCCGATTATCTCCCACTCGGAGTTGATACCTGCCCGCTCAGTCTTGAGTACGGAGTGTCGGTTCTTCAGTTGAGATGCGGTTAATGCCATGATGCTCCCCTCTTGACGCGATGTTTGTTGCCGCCTCTGCCAGCCGAAGCTGGGGGCGCAAAATGTAGAGGACTGTCGATGGCCGCATAGACCACCGCATCCCCTTTGTCTGGTGACCTGCCGAGCCTTTTTTTAAGGTCATCCTTGCTTTCTATCTGGATAACATTGCCCTCCCCTATCTTATACCTGGGGGCACAGAGGTCGGCCAAAAGCTGCCCATCTGGGGGCAAGCATACCCTAGACCCCCCCTTCGGGTCTAACGCCTGCCTAAACTCCCAGTATATCTCAGCCCGTCGATTCCGGTACTTAAACATGCCCGATGCGTCCCTCATCGTCGATTTACTGTTGCCTGTTACCGGCTCGACTTGAATGTTCTGCCCGTCGAGCCAGTCCACTACAGAGGTGCCTACCCCGATGGCGTCTACATGAACAGGTGCGTAGTTCTTCCGTAGTTTTAGCACCTCCGCGCCCAGGCTCGGCCCATCAGGTACGAAATGCCCAGGTATGCACTCTAGTGTATCAAAGAACTCTCTATCGTAGACCCTCGCAATGATGGACTCGTCCTGTCCTCCTCGACTCACATCCACCCCCATAGAGGTCATCTGAGGGAAGTAGCTGCTGTTGTAGGGCTCGTTCGAGTGTAAGATCCTGTGGGCTGGATGCTTGACCCACCGCCGCTGCGCCGCCCGTACCCACTCAGAAGGTACTACTTGCCATGCGTCATCCTCCTGCCCCGTGGTAAAGTCTCCATGAAGCATTTGAGAACGCAAAGGCTCTGGCAGTGCTTGGAGCTGTGTCATGTAGTTGGTGCCCATCAGGTACGGGTTGTCAGTGACTCGGCTGGGGATGAACGTCCTCGACTGGGGGGTAATGACCTCCACCAAGGGGTCTTCTACCTCTTGGGGGGTGGCAGGTCTTGTCTTCCCTTCGGAAAGCACTACTGGGTCCCCGTTTGTGAGAGGGAGGTCTTTCCCCTCCATCGAGTAGTACCACCTCAGCTCCCCTGGTTTTGCGGGGTCGGGATGGTGCGGGTCCAGCCACGGCCCCCAGAATTTACGCACCCAGTCACCGTCGGAGTTGGTCGGCGGGTTGCCCGCGCACAGTACACGGCACCGCTGCCCCTGCACTGTGGTACGCAGCCAGCCCATTGTGAACCGGAACTGCGTCTCGTGGAAGTTAGAAATCTCATCATAGACAATGAAGTCATGGGGACGCCCTTGGTATTTGGTCTCGTCGCCGGGGTTGGGTAAGGACCCGAACTCTATCTGCCGGCCGTCCAGTCGCCATATCTTCTCCTGCCCGTTGTAGCCGTCTCGGCCCCCGAGCAGCTCGGTCATGCGGTCGATGATGCCGGTGAGCTGCGTAGCCTCCCGACGGAAGATGATGGTCTTTAGGTGCTCAGTGAGGGAGAGCCCTACGCAGAGGTCGGTCTTCCCTCCCCCGGCAGCGCCCCCGTAGAACACTATATCAGCTTGAGAGTCCTTCGCCTCCGTCTGAGGCCCTGCCAAGGGGTTCCAAATATCCTGCGTCTCGACAAGGAACTGGCTCAGTTCTGCCTTCTCCTTCTCAGGGAGAGTGCGAACAAACTCATCTCTCTGCGCTGGGGTGAGGTCTTCAAGCATTGTGTGGAAGTCGCTCATCGTAAAAAGTCCATTGTGTCTTCCTCAACCTCTTCAAAAGTGGATTCACGTCTAGCTACCGCTTCTTTGTATATACGAAGCCTGTTAGATATGTCGATGGATTCAAGGATGCGCCCCGCCTCTTTCGCCTCGTCATCTCGTATCTCGACCTGCTTCAAGTCTGGCAGCGTCTTGTTCAGTAGCCTCCCTGAGATATCCGCCGCCGCTTTAAGCGCGGTGATGCGGTCTCTGGTAAGCGGCACCTCTAGCCCGGGCTCCATTGAAGACTCTTCCGTGCCCCGTATCAGGGTGACTACCGTGTCCTGCATCCCTTCAATGAGCTTCCGTGTCTTGATTTCTAGGCGCAGGTGCTCCCGCTCTTCTACCCTGCGTTCCGCTCTTTTGATGCCTCGTTTGCGTATCCCATCTATCTCGTGATCGGGGACCGACTTTCGTGGGTTTATCTCTTTCATGTTTGAATATCCTAGTAACCCTTTGATTTTAAGTCAACACTGCAAGCGGCGGCATCATCCAACACCTACAAGGTGCCGTCTGCCCGTGTCGCCGCCTTGGGTACGGCCTGGAGGCCCCTGTCAGCATTTGCAAAGGCTCTGTCAGGGGGTTGCGCCCCCGTGCGTCCCCGCCCACCCCGCAAGCGGTCATTATCTCGCTTGTGGTCATCGGCACGTTACGCTTCGCTGTCCAGTCGAAGGTGCGGCGTAACGCCTCCTCCTCCATCCGTATCTCGCGGTAATGGTGGTTGTGGTCGTCCAGGTGCTTGAGTTCGTTTTGTGTGAGCAGGTGGGGGTGTCCATTGTCCATCATCTCTCTCACCTGCGCCCATAGCTGGGGGTGGAACGCAGGGGCGGCGTGTAGCTTTTTAAGGGCGGGTACGTCTACGCTGTCCACCTCTACCGGCCAATACCTCGTGTTCCCTGTGTAGTCTTGCAGGAAGTCCACTCGGTTGACGGTGCCGCAGTACACGGTGCGCCTGGGCCATTTGCTCTCTGTTGCCGCATACGGCAGGCGGAGTTCGTCGTGCGTGTTCGATATGTGGGCTTTCAGCGCCGCGATGTCGGACTTCTTGAAGGTCGAGTCCAATTCCCCTAGCTCCACCATCCAATACTTCACCGACTTCTTGATAGAGTCTTTGTTGTGTACGTCGAGGTGCAGCCCTTCCAGGAAGGTCTCCGGCGGGGCGATGATCCGGAAGAAGCTGGTCTTGCCGCAACTCTGAGGCCCGGCGAGCACCAGTACCCCCCTTGGCGGGTCGGTCTTGTCCTCTTTCAGCGCCCATAGCGCAGACACCATCCATGTGGTGACTAGCTTCTCCGCAAAGATACGGTCTACATCTTTGGGGGTTTTGAGTGTGGCCATCACCTTGCCCACCCTGTCCTTGCCGTCCCACTTCACTTTCGCCAGCATCTTCTCTACAGGGTGGTAGGCTCTCTGCCCCCCGAGGAAGCTAACGAACTCGTCTACCCGCCCGATGTCCATGCCGTGCTTGACCATCGTGTCCCGGATAATCGTGCGTTGGTCGCTGCTTTGCGTGTCGGCGAACCATTGCCGGTCGCCAGGGAAGTACATATCGTACTCGTGGCTCATCTTGTTGTGGGTGATGCCCACTCCGTAGTGGGTCATCAGCGCGTCGAAGTTTACGCTCATAGCTTTGACCGCCCCGTTCTCCGTCATCTCGGGGAACGCAGGCCCCCCGAGGTCGATGGCTCTGTTTTCAACCATCGCCTTCCCCACCGCTTTGAACTCTGCGTCTATGGCTTTGGCCATCACCCCCATGTCTCTCATGTGGTCTTTCAGCTTGGTCATGTGGTGCGACTGTTCCATAGGGGCCATCGTGTGCGCCTTCTCCATGTACTGCCTGGCCAGCTCCATGTCGTCCACCCCTTTGATATCGTCCAACACAAGGGCTGCTTGTGGGGCTGGGGGTTGCGGCACGGCGAGGGCGGAAGGGGGCATCAGCGCATCGGGGGTGGGGGTGTGCTGCGCCTCCCTTGTGAATACATCGGACACCTCGTCTGTCTGCATCTGTCTGTTTGTCCTTGCCTTGCGGCACGTGTACTTCCACAACCAGCTCACCGCCGAGTCGAAGTCACCCTCGCGCCGCTTGAACGCCACGTTGGCCGGGCCTTGGTAGTTGGCGAGGAAGGTCAGCACCTCAGCGTCATCGAGCCCGAGGATGTAGAGCCGTGAGGCGAGGGCGAGCAGCGCGGCGCTGCCGTCACCCTTGTAATGGGATGCGTCACCATGCAGGGCGAAGCTGACCATGCTCTGAGGTAGCTGGTTGTAGGGGTGGCGCTGGATGTTCGGTGTCTCGGCGAGCAGCTCGGGCTGGTCGGCGCTGATGTCGATGATGCTCCCCTTCCCCCAGTCGTCGAGGGTCTTGCCGAGGGCGGCGGGGAGTTCCGGCAGGTTGGCTAGCGGGTCCTGCGTCTTGTCCCACCGGTAGTCGCCTGCTGTCTGGCCTGGTAGGTCATCCAGGCGTGACGGAGCGGCCACGACGTAAGCGTTTCCCGACCGCACGTCAATTCCACCGCTTTCGCCACGATTAGTTCCATTGTGGAAAGGGTGTGCCCGGTTACTCGGATGCGCGAATACGACATGCTTGCCTCCTGATGGTGTCGACTGAGGTGTGGGGATTGACTGCGCGTCGAGCCCAAGCTCCTTATAGAGCGCACGGATGGAGGCGATGCCGTCCTTTCCGTCCTTCACGTCCAGGTCGAGGATGGTGAGGTTGTCACCAGCGGCCAGTGCGATGTTGGCGGTGGGGTTCTCGCTCCACCACCGTGTCACCTGGATAGGGTCCTGCGTGGCGTACTGCGGCCATGAGCCGGGGAAGAGTGGTATTTTGGTGCCCGCTTGCAGGGGAAACACCTTGGCATACTGACTATAGTAGAGCGCAGCATGTAGTAGGGTCGATTCGTTGACACCACTATATGTTGTGTTATTATCTTTTGCAGACATTCGCTTCTCCATTACTTCTGTTTGTCGTCCTCTCGGGAAGGCTCGTTTACTTAGCGGTGACGAGCCTTTTCACTTTAGTCCTCCCGAGTATCTGAGTCAACCCGCTCCACCACCTATCCCATCCAGTCTCTCCTTTGTGGGGACAGCTTTCTGTTGTTCCGATTTTGTATTTCTGAGTGTGTCCTGTTGTCCGTTTGTATGGACGTTTCTTTATTTTATTTCTGAGTGTATGAGGTGTTGCCTCTACGCGATGGCCGCCGGGATT